>Ga0209211_10010735_pt1 | contig 11876 bp, 9 predicted proteins | sample RifGroA2_FD_183992 | JGI IMG/M metagenome (GOLD analysis project Ga0209211, IMG submission 183992) | Groundwater microbial communities from Rifle, Colorado, USA - Groundwater A2 (SPAdes) (version 2) | ecosystem: Environmental > Aquatic > Deep subsurface > Groundwater | place: Rifle, Colorado... | reverse complement strand
GTCCACGTTGCACCCGCGCTCGCGATCGTATCGGCCGGAACCGAGCGGTACGTTCCCTGCCTGAATGGATTGACACCCGGCCCGTAGGGAGGAGTGCCGACGGCAAATCCCGAATCCCGGCCCCCCCTCCATCCGCTGCCGCTCCAGACCGTTTCCGAGTAGCCAGTCGATGCGCTGTCATTGTCTACAAGCACTTCGTTTGTCTGGAAATCTCTTTCACGCGGGACGAAGACATTGGCGCCCGCCTGCTCCAGCGTCGGCACCAGGTACGGCAGAACGAACGATGTAGGAATGAGATCTTCGACCATCTGGAAGAGCCGCGGCCGCTGCCATTCCCACCGATCGAGGTCGCGGTTGTAGTACCAGCCGTGGCTGTTCCAGAGACCGATCGTCCGCCCGGCAAGTCCATTTCCAGGATGCCTGGGCTTGCTGATGTTTCGCACGATTGCCGGAATATTCTCGGACCGCTTCAGCGGAAGGCGAAGCCGGTCATACTCTCTGAAGCTTCCGCGATAGATGTTGGGAACAAGCTGTTCGATGGGTCGGCGAAGGGTCCGGACCGAGAGCGTGTAGCCATTGAATGTGCCGTCGAAATAGGATTCTATCTGCCGGTACACCTCCTTTACGTTTTCGTTACGGTACGGGATCATCGAAAATGCATCGTTGAAGTGTACTTCTACGACTTTGTGTATCGAATCTATCCTCACCGTGTCGACGCGGGTCCGCGGCGGGAGCTCGAACGAGAATTTTCTCTGAACGACATCGGACCTGAATTCTGCAATTCGTTCTGCCGGTGGAGGGTGGTAGAGGCCGACGCTGCGAAACACCGCGCAGCCTGAGAGGGAAAGAAAAGAGAGAATACCAATGGCAATGAGATTTCGGATCTTCATCATTTTGAGACGTGCGTGATAAAGGAATTTGAAGGGATGGCGGGTCCGCTCAGCCATGGCCCGCCCGGGCGATAAGAAACTGTCGATAGAACTGCAAACTCCCGACGATCAGGACGATTCCCATGGCGGTGTAGGGAAGCGAAAACCAATATCCCGGGATCGATGTACTCCTCAGCGCAAGGCCCAGACCAATCATCAGTGCAATGAGCAGGTAGCCGCGCCATGCCGTGAACGCAAAGAGACACACACGTTCGGGCAAGTCCGTAATGCGGTCGATGCTCCTCCGGACAATATGCATAAAGAGAAAGAGATACGCCGGGACCGCGAGTATCGCCCCCAGGACCTCGAGCTCAATCTCTGTTCCCATCGGCAACACTTCGAGCCAGACTTCGGCTCGCAGGCACAAAACAGTGCCGGCAATGGTCCACAGTCCCCCCGCGAGAACAAACAGGTAGCGACGCGGCACTGCGGGATTCATGCGGGAAAGTAACGACTGAAGGGTCTGATTTGTCGGGAGGTCGTTCATCGGCCGAAATATATGTCAGAAATCAAAGAGAACCAACCAATCCCAGAAAACGGTGCGAGAGTCAAGCCGCTAGCAGGAACGGACTTACGGGGGAATAGTTCCGCCGGAACTATCAAATGTCGATTATCGTTGTAAGAGGTGCGGATATTCAGTATCTTATAAGTGTCAAACAACAGTACACCGTTTCTTCTCATAGAGAGCCTGTTCAGCACTTTTTGTGCGGAGCAGGAACGCCTCTGGAAACAGCCGCTCACACGATCTGCTTTGCTGGCGTGATACTAAAGCGGAACCGCTGACGAACGCACGAACACCTTCCAAGGTCGAACGCCGTTAATCAGTTGAGGCTCTCAGGCAAAATCCTGAGATGCGAAAAATAGTTTCTCGATCCGCAAGTTCGGCGTACACCTTGCCCGACGGTTGAGTCGGGTTGTCAACAACACAAGAAAGGACGTGTTCCATGGAAAAAGGAACAGTCAAATGGTTCAACGCAGCTAAAGGTTTCGGTTTCATTTCACGCGCCGGTGGCGAAGATGTATTCGTCCACTTCAAGTCGATCAAGGGCGATGGTTACAAGAGCCTGAATGAAGGCGATACCGTCGAATTTGATGTCGAGAAGGGCCCCAAAGGCCTTCAGGCAGCGAACGTTACCGTGGTCTAACGACCCGAAAAAGCTGTAACAGAAAATCCCGTCCGGACAAAAGTCCGGGCGGGATTTTTCTTTTTGGTGAGGTCCCGCCTGGATGGCGGTGGAGAATATTACTGTGGCCGCAAAGCCTCCAAGGCACGAAGAAAAGATTCCAGTTCGTCGGCAAGGTTGAAACCTTCACGCCTTTGTGACTTGGTGGCTCGTCCTTTCGGTCTTGTTTCTTGCATCCCTCCCCCCGTGTCGGTACATTGCCTCACAGCAGGATGGCCGGAAACCCGGGCCATTCAGGGACTTTGAAAGCCGCAACATTTATCACGGCATCTGAAACGTGGGACCCTTTGGAAGTGTTATCTGGTAACAGGACCAACTGCGGAAAGGGATCTATGCGCCATCGTGTCTTGCTCGTTGTTTTCGCTCTTCTTGTTATGACGATTACTGCCTTCGGCGGTCAGAAGCAGGGTCAACACGCTGTCAAGCATCTGCCCCTCGACGGCGTTCCGGGTGTTGTCTTGAAGGACCGGGAGAACAGTCAGTATCTTCCCGACCGCGTGATCGTCAAGCTGATGCCCCAGGCCAGTTCATCGCTCTCGAAGTCGGCGTTCGGTATCGCCGCCGTTGACAGGATTCTTTCCCGGATCTCCGGAGTGTCCACCGCGAAGATGTTTCCGACAGCGTCCGCGGCCGTACGACCGGACGACGTGGATCTTTCCCGGATGTATACCGTCTCCTACTCCTCGCCCAACGATCCGTTCACACTTGCTGAAGAGCTTTCCCGGCTTCCCGAGGTTCAGTACGCAGAGCCCTGGTTCATCTACCCTCTCGCACGGGGAGCTTTTATTCCGAATGATTCACTCTACAGCCAGCAATGGTCGCTGCAAAAGATCAATGCCGCCGCGGCGTGGAACTTCACCAAGGGTGATTCAACAATCGTCATTGCGATCGTCGACAGCGGCGTTGAATGGACGCATCCCGATCTTGCCGCAAACATCTGGATCAATCCGGGCGAAACGGGTCTCGATACTCAGGGACGGAACAAACGGACGAACAGCTTCGATGACGACGGAAACGGGTATATCGATGATTGGCATGGATGGGATTTCGTCGGAGCGAATTATGAAGCATTCATTCCAGGCATAACCACAGGAGACAACAATCCCACTCCCACGGGATTCAATAACGATCACGGGACTCATGTTGCCGGGATCGCCGCGGCAGTCACAGACAACAGAATTGGCGTTGCTTCGCTTGCATCCAACTGCCGCATCCTGCCGGTCAAATGCAGCGCAGACAACGATGCACGCGGCAACGGCAGCGCCTATGTACTGGCCGGTTACACAGGCATTGCATACGCTGCGACGATGGGCGCCGCTGTGATCAATTGCAGCTGGGGTGGCGATGGGGGTTCGCAGGTCGAGCAGGATGTCATCGATTTCGCGAGCCAGCACGGCGCCCTGGTGGTTGCAGCGGCCGGCAACAATTTCTCCGAGAATTTCTTTTCGCCGGCTTCCTATCGCAACGTGCTGAGCGTTGCCGCAACGGACAGGAACGATGTGCGGGGGTGGTTCTCCAATTATGGTGATAATGTCGATATTTCCGCGCCGGGCGTCGCAATCTGGAGCACGCTCTACCCAGGCACCTATAACAGCGACACCGATCCCTTTCGCCTGCCCTGGGACGGCACTTCCATGGCGAGTCCGTTGGCTGCCTCTCTCGCGGCGATCGTCCACGCCAAATTCCCGGCCTATACAAATCTCCAGGTTGCAGAACAAATTCGTGTAACGTGTGACGACATTTCAGCTGCGAATCCTTCCTATGCCGGCCGCCTCGGCCGGGGAAGAATCAATGCCTTGAGCGCATTGACGGTGACGAATCTGCCCTCCGTGCGACTCCAGTCATTCACCGTCAACGACACCCCGGGCGGCAACGGCAACGGTTATGCTGAACCGGGCGAGACAGTGAACATCACGTGCACCTTCAAGAATTATCTCCTTCCTACTTCGATCGGAGCGGTCATCTCGATTTCCACCGACTCGCCGTACCTGACGGTCACCCAGGGTTCGATGAGCGTCCCGCAGCTGGGCACATTGGACACCATCAGAACGACGAATCCTTTCCGTGTCTCCATCCGCGACAGCGTGCCGCAAAGTTACAATGCCCGCATCAAGGTGACATTGACGGATGGAGCGTTTACCGACAGCCAGTACATAACCTTTCTTGTCAATCCGACGTTTGCGACTCAGAACGTGAACGCCATTCAACTCACTCTCGCAAACAACGGCCGGCTGGGGTACTTCGATTATCCGGAGAACCAACTCGGCGTCGGGTTTATATTCAATGGAACAAACCATCTGTTTGAAGGCGGACTCATTCTTGGCACAGGGCCCGTGCGCATCGTTGATGTCGTTAGAAATGAGACTGCCCAGGACGCGGATTTTTTCTCGCGTGATTTCTATACACTGCAGACTCCCGGCGTCATTTCAGATCAGGACGGCCTGACACGATTCAACGACAGCGCTGCGGCTCCCACGAGCCGCGTCGGTCTCCGGATCACCATGCATTCGTATGCCTACTCCGACCCGGTCGATTCCAAGTACATCATTCTTGCGTACGATGTCACCAACATCACGTCAGGTCCCATTGCCAATCTCTACGCCGGAATTTTCCTCGACTGGGATATCGGAGTAAGCAATACCGAAATTGGCCAGAATTATTCACGCTATGATTCCACGCGCAGTCTCGGCTATGCTTACAGCCTTACAACGCAGGGCCGTCGGGAGTATCTCGGCCTGCGTGCGCTCGATAGCGCCGCTTCGTTCAGATCACTCGTGAACGCACTCGGCATCGATCTCTCGAAGGCGGCCAAATGGAACTGGCTGAGCGCCGGATTCAAAGCAACCGATGCCGGACCGGCAGATATTCACCAGGTTCTTGCCTCGGGTCCCTATACGCTGCAAGCGGGGGCAACGCAGACAATTCCTTTCGCGCTGATCGCGGGAGACAGTTCCCTGGCAAATATCCAACAGAACGCGGACGCCGCAAAGCGGAAATGGCTTTCGATCAAGACGCCCGTTGGAATTGCGGAAGATCCGCCGGGTGCGCCGCAGGCATTCAAGCTCGAGCAAAACTATCCAAACCCGTTTAATCCGACAACAGCAATCAGCTATCAGTTGCCTGCCCCGAGCGGAGTCGAGGGGTCAGCTGTCAGCTTCGTGAACCTCAAAGTGTATGACGTGTTGGGCAGAGAGGTAGCCACTCTTGTCGATGGGGCACGAGCTGCAGGAGTTCATACCGCGCACTGGGATGCATCCTCAATGCCGAGCGGTGTATATATCTATCGGCTGCGGGTCACAGAAATGTCGAACAGCGCAACGCCGCGTTACACGGAAACCAGGAAGATGGTGCTGCTGAGATAGTATCGGGTGATACCAGGTGTGGGCAGGGTTGAAGGCCAGGTCTGCCGCATCTGTGGATCAAACGGGATCGGCACTCACCGACAAGACTGATGTCTTGTCGGGTTCCACTGTGTAGTACAAGCAAGAACTTTCGTCATTCAATGCTGTGTAGACCCCGTTGGGGGTACTACTTCTTCACTGATTTCCCGGGATCCACGGAATCAAGCTGTATAAAACCCACCCACCGTGGTAAACAATTGGGTTGAGAGCTTTTTACACCTCAAAAATTCCTTTTCCTACAATAGATTTGCATCGTTGACACTCCCTTGGAACCTCATTACCTTCATTCCATAGTAAGGAGTGAACCGTGAAGCTCTAGCAAAACATTGAGTTTATTTAGGAACCTCTGGATTCGCCTCAGGCGATGAAAGAGGTTTTTGCGTTTTAGAAACAGATACGCTATGCGCTTATCCTGCTAATTCTGAAGAATAGATGCAATTCTTTTTTATATTAGTTGCAATTGCCCACCTGTCGGCGGATAGACACTTCACTATTTCACGAAAGGAGTTAACATTGAAATACATATATCTATTTATCTTGGTTACCGTTATAGGAATTCCAAATTCTGTTATTGGACAAGGTTTTACAAATATTAAAGTCAACCACCTAACAACCGGGGATCAAAACACGGATGGAGGTAACTCAATTGCGGTTAACGGTAATATTGTTTATCTCCTTTGGCAAGATATGGATAGTACATGTTTCTCTTATGTTTCAAAATCTACCGATGGAGGTGTAACATTCAATAATGGAGTAAAGGTTGGCGGAAGTGATCCAAACATATTTGGCGCAATTACTACTGATAATGCTGGTTCGATCTATGTTGTGTGGGATGGGATAGTGGGTGAAAATTTTAATGGGGTATTTTTTGCAAAATCAGTCAATCAAGCAACAACCTTTTCTGCTCCTTTAACAATATCTGCCGAAGGAGTATTTCCCCAAATAGCCGTTCACGGAAGCAATGTCTACATCTTTTTTTATAAACCTAAGGCGGGTAATAAGGTAGGTTGTTTCTTCGCAAGGTCAACAAATGGTGGAACTACCTTTGAAGTCCCATACGAAATAACCGATGCATCAATTGACGAAGTGAAATGGGATTCCCCCAATGCAATGGGTCTCGACAATAACGGGAATATTTATTGTATTTGGAATGACGGAAGAAGAGTTGGAACCGGTACCGATGTCTATTTAGCCAAATCAACAAATAACGGAGTAAGTTTTGGCGCCAACATCATAGTGAATGATATAGCCGGAGACGCTAATAAAACACGGACAGGACCAACAGTGGCAGTAACTGGTTCAAATGTTTATGTTGCATGGAGGCAAGAAGATGATGGTAGTGGAAGCAATAGAAAGATTCTATTTGGAAAATCAACAAACGGCGGCTCTTTATTTGTAGCGGCAACGGAAATTGCAAGCGGCGGCCGGGGTTCACCTTCTTTGGCAATAAATTCTACCGGTGAAATTTATATTGCATATCCGCAATTTACAGGTGGAAAAAACGGTCTATTCTGTACTAAATCCAACAATCAAGGCGCCACCTTCCCTGTAACTGTATTCATTTCAGACACGGATTCAAATGTCAAGGATCCTTCTATATGTGTTGATGGGAATGATATGTTCTATGCCGTTTGGACTCTTGCCCGGGAGGGTAACGAAGACGACATTTATTTTGCAAAAGGGAAAATTACTGTAACAAATATTGAAGAAGAAGCAAGTGTAATTCCAAAACAGTTTGAATTAATGCAAAGCTATCCTAACCCATTCAATCCAAGAACGACTATTCCCTTTAGTCTTCCATCTAAATCGTTTGTCTCACTGAAAGTGTTTGATGCTTTGGGAAGAGAAATGGCGACTCTCGTTTCAGAGGAGTTGTCGGCGGGAATTTATTCAAAACATTGGGATGCCACGAGCGTCACCAGCGGCATCTACTTCTATCGGCTTCAAGCAGGCTCGTTTGTAGAAACTCGTAAAATGCTTCTGGTCCGATAGCGACGGAAGAACTCCTCATTGAGCCAACGGCACAAAGCTGATCCCTCCTTTGATGTTTTCAACGACCTGGTGCCGCGAAGCGACGCGCGGCGTGTCGCAGCCCTTACTTCTCCCGCCCGAATCCAGAAATTTCTGGACGGCGTGCAATACAGTGAAGAGGTGCGGTATCGGTGTCCGTTGAGTGTCCTGAAGGATCGCAAGGGTCATTGCTTCGACGGAGCCGTTTTCGCCGCCGCCATGCTGCGACGCATCGGCCATAAGCCTCTCATTGTTGACCTGATCCCCAATGAAAACGACGATGACCACATACTCGCCGTCTATAAAGCACGCGGACATTGGGGAGCCGTCGCGAAGTCAAACTTCACCGGCCTTCGCTACCGTGAACCCGTGTTTCGGACGATACGGGAACTGGTGCTTTCCTATTTCGAAGATTTCTTCAATTCCATAGGCGAAAAAACACTTCGGGCCTACACCAGACCGCTCGATTTGAGAACCTTCGATCCTCTGGACTGGCTGGTGCGCGATGTAGCTCTGGATGCGATCGGCGAAAGGCTGGACGAGATCAGAAAGTTCAGGGTGTTAACACCGGCCATGATCCGGCATCTGTCGTTTGCCGATGAGCGCTCTGTTCGAGCCGGCCTTCTCGGAGCCCGCGTAGACGGCCTCTTCAAGCCCGTCCATCAGAAGAAGAAATCGTAACATGCAGAAGATGTTCATCAACCCGGCGATCTCATGAACAATCTCCCTTCGGTACAGCCTGTCACACTCAAGGGAACTCACGTGCTGCTTGAACCCATGACGTGGTCGCACCTGCCCGACCTTTGCGAAGTCGGCCTGGATCCTGAATTGTGGCGATGCACGCCGATGGCCGTGCGGACGCCGGAAGAAATGCGGACATACGTTGAAGAGGCATTGAACGCGCAGGAGCGGGGAACGGCGTTACCGTTTGTGACGATCGAGCGGAAGTCGGGAAGGATTATCGGCAGCACGCGCTACGGCAATATCGATATGGTCCACAAGGGGGTCGAAATTGGGTGGACCTGGATCACAAAAGACTGGCAGCGCACGGCAATCAATACGGAAGCGAAGTACCTCATGCTCCGCCATGCATTCGAATCCCTTGAATGCATCCGGGTCCAATTGAAGACTGACTCGTTGAACGAGCGGTCGCGCGCGGCGATCCTCCGCCTCGGTGCCCGTGAAGAGGGAATTTTCCGAAATCATATGATGACGTACACCGGCCGCGTTCGCCATACCGCTTATTACAGTATCATCATCGGCGAGTGGCCTGTTGTCAAAGTACGCCTCGAAGATTTCCTGCGCCGCCCTTCCGGCAAGGAACGACCGTCTCCGATGGAGGAATTCCCCTGTTGAGCCGGCCTCGCCATACAACGGAAGAGCTTTTCAAGTCACTCAGCTCGCGCCTGAAGCTCTTCATCCTTCAGCGTGTCTCAGACCAGTCCGCAGCGGATGACATTCTCCAGAACGTGTTTCTGAAAATTCACTCCCGCGTCGATACGCTCCGCGATGAAACAAAGCTCGAGAGTTGGATTTTCCAGATCGCGCGCCATGCGATCGCCGATCACTACCGCAGTCGTTTCTCCTCGCACGAATCACCGGAAGCGAAAGAACCGGCTGAAGCACCTCACGAGGAGAATGTGATGGAGAAGTTTTCCGCCGGGGTTCGGGACATGATCGATCAACTCCCCGATCACTACCGCGAAGCATTGCTCCTTACCGAATTCGAAGGCCTTTCCCAGCAAGAACTGGCTGATCGGCTTGGTCTCTCACTCTCGGGAGCGAAGTCGCGGGTCCAGCGCGCGCGTCAGCTCCTGAAAGACCTCTTGATGCAGTGCTGCCACATTGAATTCGACAGGTACGGAACCATCCTCGATTATCATCCCCGCGACTGCTCCTGCTGTACACCATCGCAACAAGCTTGAGTTTTCCGTATCTTCGAAAGTCTCTTTTCTTCATTTCTTTCCTGCAGCGATGAATACCCGTCATCCCCGTACTGTTGCCCTGGCAAAAGCCACGTTTGCGGTCCTCGTGTGGGGCGCGTCGTTCATCGCCACCAAGATTGCCTTACGTGAGACGTCACCGGTTGTCGTCATTTGGATTCGGTTCGGTATCGGCGTCCTTATCCTCGGTGCAATCGTCCTCGCGCGTAAAGAATTCGCCTTCCCGGCTCCGCGCGAACTTGGATACTTTTCACTTCTCGGATTTCTCGGAATCACATTTCACCAGTGGCTGCAGGTAACGGGATTGCAGACTGCACGGGCAACGACGACCGCCTGGATCATTACGACGATACCCGTTTTCATTGCTCTTCTGGCCAGAGTGATGCTGAACGAGAAACTCGGCTGGATCCGCATCGCCGGGATCGTACTCGCCTCATTCGGCGTGCTGCTGGTTGTCACTCACGGTGATCTGGATGCAATTCTCCGGGGCCAATTCGGCACGCATGGAGATTTTCTCGTCCTGATAAGCGCTGTCAACTGGGCGGTGTTTTCCGTCCTTTCGCGCAAAGCTCTGCGTACTCACCCCGCAACCCAAATGATGTTTTTTGTGATGCTGTTTGGATGGCTTTTTTCCTGTGCCTGGCTCGCAACGACAACCGACTACCAATCCGTGACGAACCTCTCCTCAGAAGCCTGGGTCAGTCTTTTGTTTCTCGGAGTGTTTTGCTCGGGGATTGCCTATGTCTTCTGGTACGACGGCCTGAAGGAGCTGCCCGCGCCTCAGATTGGCTCGCTCCTCTATCTCGAGCCTTTGGTTGCCGTGATTGTTGCGGCTTTGCTCCTGCAGGAGGAGTTGTATGTGGCGGTCTTCGTCGGCGGTGCAGCCATCTTGACGGGTGTCTGGATGGTCAATCGCCCTGCAACCGTTCCTTCAACACCTGATTAGGAAGTGCATCGTAAAATATCGCCACGAAGTCACGAAGACACCAAGGGATTTGAGAACATCACATTTTAATTTCATTATTCTTCGTGACTTGGTGCCTTTGTGGCAAATTTAATGTTTTCGGGTGCGTTTCCAGATATTCTTTGCGTCTTTTTTCAACCTTCTGCGTCTATGAAGAAAGGTTGAACAAAAGGAGATGACCATGTCACAGTCCCAGAACGATGAAATCAGAGAATCCGTAAAGCAGTATTATAGCGAGATCGCGAACCAGGCCGGCAGTTCATGCGGTTGTTCCCCTTCCGCATGTTGCGGCGGAGAAGCGCCCTCCACGCAAAACAAAGAGAGCTCAAAACGGCTCGGCTATGCAGAGCGGGATCTCGATGCTGTGCCCGCAGAGTCCAATCTCGGCTTGGGGTGCGGCAATCCGACGGCACTGGCCAGTCTTCGGCCCGGCGAGCGCGTCCTTGATCTGGGGAGCGGCGGCGGAATCGATTGCTTCATCGCGGCCCGCAACGTCGGAGAACAGGGCTTTGTCACGGGTGTAGATATGTCTCCTGCGATGGTCGCGAAGGCACGACACAACGCTGCCGGCGGCGGATTCAAGAATGTCGAATTCCATCTCGGGAACATTGAGCAGCTCCCCGTGCCGTCGAACAACTACGATGTCGTCATCTCCAACTGTGTCATCAATCTCTCTCCGGAGAAACCTGCCGTGTTCAGTGAAGTATTTCGCGTCCTGAAGCCGGGGGGCCGACTCGCTGTTTCAGACATTATCGCCACCAGTCCCCTCCCTGCCCAGATCCGCAGGAACAACGCTCTCTATTGCGCTTGCATCGGCGGAGCGGCATCTCAAACAGAGCTTGTTGAATTGTTGAGCGATGCCGGCTTCGAACAGATTCGCATAACACCGCAGGAGCAGACACGAACGGCGTTGCGTGATCTTCTCCCGATCGCAGAGGCTGCGATGGAAGTAGTCTCTGCATATATCGAAGCGGTGAAACCGACGAAAGTCGATGGTGCCAGAAATGATTAGTTCGATGCGGTTGCGATGGGTCGAACGTGAGCATCTTTATTGCCGTGGACACGAAGTGAGAATTATGGGGTGAAGCACTCGTTAAGATACTCACGCCCGCCTGACCTTGGTGCCCTCTGAGGCGGGCAGGCAAAGGCCTGCCTGCCGGCAGGCAGGCGCTAAGCCGCAAAGTATCGAAGGGAGTTTAGAATCTTGGCGCCTTCGCGACTTGGCGTGAGATTTCCATTGATACAAAGGAGATTTCTGTGATCTGTTCCACTGAAAATCCGCAAGAATCGGGTGGATGTTCCGGAGAGATTCTCCTATAGTTAGAGAAAAGAAGAGGAGAGCAGCAGAGATGAGCAACAAGAATCTTGTCCAGGAAGCACTCGATTTTCAGCGCATTGAACGCTCCATCACGTATCTTCAGTCCAATTACACGCGTCAACCCGAA
>Ga0209211_10010734_pt1 | contig 11876 bp, 10 predicted proteins | sample RifGroA2_FD_183992 | JGI IMG/M metagenome (GOLD analysis project Ga0209211, IMG submission 183992) | Groundwater microbial communities from Rifle, Colorado, USA - Groundwater A2 (SPAdes) (version 2) | ecosystem: Environmental > Aquatic > Deep subsurface > Groundwater | place: Rifle, Colorado... | reverse complement strand
GGTACTTGATCTTCATGTCAGCCTCCCGTCACGAAAGGCTTCAGCATATGGCTTGCCATCTATTACCATTCACCAGAACGCGTACCGCTTTTTCCATCAATTCTTCGATGACTGACTACTAGCTCACTGTTGGTCAGGCGCACCATGGACCCCGGCGGGTACAAGCCGAACTCCTTGACCAAGGCAACGCAGATACGCGCTTCGTACAGAATGCCCATGTGCTTGAAGATTTCGCCTTGCGCCTCCAACGGCATGCGGGCAAGGCGGTGGGCGCGGGTGCGGACCATCGCCGTATAGCTGTCGGCGACGGCGAGCAGTCGGGCGCCGACAGCTATTTCTTCGCGCGCCAGGTTATTCGGATAACCGGTGCCATTCCAGCGCTCATGGTGCTGCAAAATGGTGTTAAGCCAGATCGGATCGTCGATGCCGGCGCGGGCCAGGATGCTGACGGAGCGCTCGACGTGCTGACGGACCGTCGCCGCCTGTTCTTCGTCGAGGGATGCGGTTTGCTTTTCCAGATAGACGAACTCGGCCATTCCCAGGTCGCAGGTCATGGCGGCGCACACCACGGGCAGCAAATCCTCGTCGGATATCCCGATGCGTTTGCCTAGCAGCACGCACATGATCGCCGAATGGACGTGATGAGACAGCACGTAGGGATTCTGCACGTCAAGGTGAATAGCCGCTATGGCGGCATTCGGGTCGGCAACGCAGACCTCCATGACTTTCTGTACCCGCGACCTCAGCCGTTCTTCCGTATCCGACGACGGCGTATTGCTGAGCAGGTCGTTGAACGAAGCACGCAGACCCCAGGTCAGGGAAACCAGACGCTCGAACACGCTTTCCGATTGGAAAACACCCGCAGCCTTGGTGCTCCCGCCGGAATCCATGGCAAATAGGCCCTCGCCGATCAGCCGGTCGATCTGGTGATCGAAGGAAATGGCTACGCCCTTGCGCAACAGCAGGTGGCCGTTGCGGTCGTAGCAGGACCACTGCAGCGGGGTGCCGACATGCAGATCGGAACGGTTGAGTCGCCTCATGCCGTCCATCAGGCGGCCTTCGTAGGTGGCCGACGCCGCGTCCATGCGGCGCGGACATCGACATCCATCACGCTATTCTCATGACGCATGATCAGTAAGCCGGACAAGGGCACGTTTTCAACATGTGCGCCGTATAACGGCTATCTGACTGATGGTTGTCCATGCTCCTCCCGTAAGAGTCCGCCGCACGGCACGTTATGCGGTGCATAACGTGCCGTGCGGCGGATGCAGTTCCAGCCCTGCCGACAACATTTTCTGCATGGTGATTTCCGGAGCTCCCATCTCCAAGAAGGCCGCATGCTTGTTTTTGGTTGTCGGCCCTGCGCAAATCCCCATAAATCAGGGAGGGCTAATGGTATTGGGAGTTTTAATGCTTGTCGCCTACGAATCCTTACGAATTCCAACCAAATCTCTCACCTACCCGAAGAATCGGGGAATGGCTGGAGTCAGTTAGTCAACAGGATGGGGGCGGCAAATGCGTAGCCGACTGCGTGGACGGAGCGCAACGGCAGCGAATTGGCACAGGCGTTGGAAACCTTGCTGCGCAGGCGGCTGACGAAGGTGTCGAGCCGCCGGGTATCGTAGATGTCGGGGTTGTGCCCCATACTGCCGATCAGTTGGTCCCGCGCCACCGATGCACCTGGCTCGCGGGCGAGCTGTAACAAGAAATCGGTCTCGATGCGTGTCAGCTTTGCCACCCCGCCGCGCGGACAAGTGATCGTCCAGTTGGTGGGGGACAATTTCCAGACATTGTTCTCCTCGCCACCTCTGGGCGCCTCGCGATGGTTACGGAACGCCGGTGGCGGCGCCATATGACCGACGCGTCGGAGCAGGCTGGCAAGTGTGGCCGCCAGCACGCCGATGTGAACCGGCTTTTCGAGGCAGGCATCGGCACCGAGATTCTGCAGCGCCATAATGGCGTCCTCCGGCGTGATCGATTCCGTCATCAGGATAAGTATCGGGTGCCACAGCCCGTTCTCGGCCCGTTTGAGGAAGCCGGCGGCGGAAATGTCGAGTATAAGAACGTCCCACTGGCGGCCCAAGGTCTCGTTCAGAGTGGCGTCGACAGGCACGACTTCAACCCGGTAACCCGCCGCCGCAAGACCGGCGGCAATCGCATTGCGCTGGCCCTCTTCCGGGTCGGCAAGAAGAACTCTGGCAGAGGAGTTCGCTGAAGAGGGCATTTGAACGCGCAGTATGCTTTCAGAAAAATAGTAAATCCAACGGGCCTCCCCGAGTATCACTGACGCCGGGAGCCGCAGTCAATCGCTGATTTGGCGCCAGCATGCGTCACGATTCGCAACAATCCTCCGAAGTCGACCAGTCAGTCTCGACGACCGGTGCCTCGATCTGATATACTTAACGGTTCCCCAGCGCTTTTCCGGCGCGCTGAGTCGGTTTGTCCGCGCACGTCGCGGCGTTCCCGTTTCCGACAGCGCCGCGCCGCAATAGCGTTCCAGCCGAGGATAGTCATGTCGAAGGAAATCGCCAAGCAGAGCAAGTCGAAGGCCGCCGCCAAACCGGTCGCGAAGAAGGCCGCGCCGACCAAAAAGCCCGCCCCCGTCAAAGCTCCTGTAAAGACCGCCCCCGCCAAAGCCCCGGCAAAAACCGCCCCCGCCAAGACCGCGAAGTCCGGGGTGCCTGTAGCCAAAGCCATCGAGCCGACTTCCGTGGCGACCAAACCCGCACCCCAGCCAGTAGCCGCCAAATCGGCCGCCAAGGCCATTGCCGAGTCACGCGGGCGAAAGGGCAGGGAAAAACTGATCGCCCCCGAAGCGAAGCTGGTCGACATGGACACCAAGCGCACGCGACTGAAGAACCTCATCGCGCTGGGCAAGGAGCGCGGCTACCTGACGTATGCCGAGATCAACGACCATCTGCCCGACGATCTGGTGGATGCGGAGCAGATCGAATCGATCATCTCCACCTTCAACGACATGAGCATTCAGGTGTTCGACGAAGCGCCGGCCGTCGATGACCTGCTGCTCAACGAGACCGCGCCGGCACCGGTGGATGTGGCCGAAGTCGAGGAAGAAGCGGAGCAGGCGCTGTCCACCGTCGATTCCGAATTTGGCCGTACCACCGACCCGGTGCGCATGTACATGCGCGAGATGGGTTCGGTCGAACTCCTCACCCGCGAAGGCGAAATCGAAATCGCCAAGCGCATCGAGGACGGCTTGAAGCACATGATCATGGCCATTTCCGCCTGCCCCACCACTATCGCCGAAATGCTGGAAACGGCCGGCAGGGTGGCGCGCGATGAAATGCGCATCGACGAGCTGGTCGATGGCCTGATCGATCCGAACGCCGCAGGCGAAGACATCGAGGCGCTGGCCGAAGACGAAGAACTTGAAGTCGAAGAGGATACCGAGGACGACGACGACGACGGCAGCGCGCGAATTTCAGCCTCGCTGCTGCAACTCAAGCAGGATGCCCTGGAACGTTTCTCGATCATCCATGCCCTGTTTTCCCGTCTGCAGCCGACACTGGCGAAGAAGGGTTCGCAGGACAAAGGCTATCTGCGCCTGCAAAAGCAGATTTCCGACGAATTGATGAACATCCGTTTTACCGCCAAGTCGATCGAGCGCCTGTGCGACTCGGTGCGCGGCATGGTCGAGGCGGTGCGCAGCCACGAGCGCAAGATTCTGCATCTTTGCGTGGATAAGGCGCACATGCCGCGCGCGCAGTTCATCAAAACCTTCCCCGGTCACGAGACCGACATGGAATGGCTCAAGCACGAAGTGCAATCGGGTAAGCCCTATTGCTCGCAGTTGATGCGCGCCGCGCCGAACATCCTCGAAGAACAGCAGAGGTTGATCGACCTGCAAAACCGCATCGGCATCCCGCTGAAGGAACTCAAGGACATCAACAAGCAGATGTCTACCGGCGAGGCCAAGGCGCGCCGCGCCAAGCGCGAAATGACCGAGGCCAACCTGCGCCTGGTGATCTCCATCGCCAAGAAGTACACCAACCGCGGCTTACAGTTCCTCGACCTGATCCAGGAAGGCAACATCGGCCTGATGAAGGCGGTGGATAAATTCGAATACCGCCGTGGCTACAAGTTCTCGACCTACGCCACGTGGTGGATTCGGCAAGCGATCACACGTTCGATCGCCGACCAGGCGCGCACCATCCGTATTCCGGTGCACATGATCGAGACCATCAACAAGATGAATCGCATCAGCCGTCAGATCCTTCAGGAAACCGGTCTGGAGCCGGACCCGGCGACGCTGGCGGTGAAAATGGAAATGCCCGAGGAAAAGATTCGCAAAATCCTCAAGATTTCCAAGGAACCGATTTCCATGGAAACGCCGATCGGCGACGACGACGATTCCCACCTGGGCGATTTCATCGAGGATCAGGGGACGCTGTCGCCGGGCGACGCGGCGCTGTTCGCCAGCTTGCGCGAGGTAACCAAGGAGGTGCTGGACAGCCTCACGCCGCGCGAGGCCAAGGTGCTGCGGATGCGTTTCGGCATCGAAATGAACACCGATCACACACTGGAAGAAGTTGGCAAGCAGTTCGATGTGACCCGCGAACGCATTCGCCAGATCGAAGCCAAGGCATTGCGCAAGCTGCGTCACCCGACCCGCTCGGAAAAGCTTCGCAGCTTTCTCGATTCCGAAACCTGATCGCGCACTACCAACGGCTCATGCAACGCGAGCCGTTGCGGTTTTACGAAGGGCCTGTAGCTCAATGGTTAGAGCAGAGGACTCATAATCCTTTGGTTGCGAGTTCGAGTCTCGCTGGGCCCACCAGCACTTCGAGGGGGTTGGCAGAAAGTTGCGGCTGATCCATTTCCCGTCGTTCCAGACGGCAGGCACTTGGTAATTTTTTTAATGCAGGTGGTGGATTCCATGCTTTCACCTTCAGGCGGAGCACTTGATATGCAAGAAATCATGCAGTACCTCAAAGACAACGGTCAGCGCTTTGACTCGGAAATTGCCGCCGCGACAGGTATCTCGCTGGCAAAAGTGCGTCGTTCGATTTCCGACTTGTCGGCGCGCGGCGAGATTTCCAAGTGCAGCGTGACCCGTTTCAACAATGGCGAGAAAATCGAGGCCGTGCTGTGCCGTGTGGCGGGATACATTCCGCCCAAAAGCCCCGGCAGAAAGCCAGGCGCGTCGAGCTGACAGCCTCGCACGCTGAAGCGGAGCGGCGCCCGTAGCCCCGTCTGCCATGCCTGCCGTTCTTCGTTTCCTGCCCATAATCCTTGCCGTCGCATTTCTGCACGGCTGCGCCTCGCTCGGCGAGAAGCCGACCCCTCCTCCGGCACCGGTGCCGATAAAGATCGGCCTTGCTCTGGGCGGCGGCGCGGCGCGCGGCTTTGCGCATATCGGCGTGATCAAGGCGCTTGAAGCACAGGGCATCGCGCCGGACATCGTGGTCGGCACCAGCGCCGGCGCCGTGGTCGGCGCGCTGTATTCGTCCGGGCTTTCCGGCTTTCAAATGCAGAAGGTGGCCATGGACATGGACGAAGGCCAGATCGGCGACTGGTCCCTGCCTGATCGCGGCGTGTTCAAGGGCGAAGCCCTGCAGAACTTCGTCAATAAGGCCGTGGGCCATCGACCCCTGGAAAAACTGCCGCGCAGCTTTGCCGTCGTCGCCACGGATCTAAAGAGCGGCGAATCCGTCCTCTTTCGCACCGGCAACACCGGCATGGCGGTGCGCGCCTCGTCAGCCGTGCCCGGCGTGTTTCAGCCGGTGAGCATCAACGGCCGCGATTACGTCGATGGCGGCCTGGTCAGCCCGATACCGGTGCGTGCCGCGCGCAGTCTGGGCGCCGACTTCGTGATTGCGGTGGATATTTCGGTCAATCCGCGCGACGCCCGCACTTCCAGCACGATCGACGTACTGTTGCAGACCTTTACCATCATGAGTCAGTCGATCAGTCGCCATGAAAAGTCGGGGGCGGATATCGTGATTCGCCCGATCACCGCCGAATTGCCCGCCACCGATTTCGCCGGTCGCCACCGCGCCATACTCGAAGGCGAAAAAGCCGCCGCTATGGCAATGGCTGAAATCAAGGAGCGGCTGGCGCGTTTGCGCGGCAAGTCGGTGGCGGAAGCGCGCTGAATCCGGTCGCCGGTTGTTTGGGGTTTGCCGGGTATCTTGACGATTCCCGCGCTTGAAACGCCAGATCTATCTGGACGCATTGCCCGCTCGCGCGTTCCGCACATCTTCCAGACGCGCAAGGTAGGCAGCATGGGCCGCGTTGTCCCTGGCGGCGAGCGCGGCACGGGCAAGAGCGTCGAGATCCTGCGCAATCCTGGCCGGCTGGCCGAGCGCCTTGTCGATGCTCAAGGCATTCTCCAGCGACTGCCGGGCGGTCGCAAAGTCGCCGAGTGCCATATAGGCCTCGCCCTGCACCCGGAACAGATTGGCCACTTCCGGTTGATTGCCGTGGCTGCGAAAGCGCGCGATGGCGGCTGTTGCGAGCTGGGCGGCGACGCCGGCCTCGCCCTTTTCCAGCATCAGTCGCGCGTGCAGGCTGTCGATGCCGATGCCTGCCTCGCACGCAGTTTGGCACTGCTCGCGCAATGTCTGCAAGCGCGCCAGCGCTTCATCGCGCCGGTCGAGATCGGACAGCAGCACAGCGGCGAGCAAGTCCATTTCCCGGGCGGTTTTGGCGGCCATGTTGCCGCGATGCCACCGGGATACTGATTCGAGGATTTTCAGCGCGCTGGCGCTGCCGCCTGATTCACGCGAGACGCGGGCCAGATTGATCGACATGACGGCGACGCCTTCGCTGTCCTCGATGCGTCGGGCGTTCGTCAGCGCCTGCTCGAACTGGCGCGCGGCGCGCGGCAAGTCGCCCTTGGCATAGGCGGCCTGGCCCTGTTGCCCCAGATCGATCACCTGCTGCGCGCGCGACGGGCGCTCCCTGGCTGGCTCCCCGGCGCAGCCAGCGAGCATCGCGGCCAACACCAGACAGACGATCCGCTTCATTTGGCGGACTCCTGAGCTGTCGGCGGCAGGCGCCCGGTATCGACGCCGATGGATTCGACAACGGGCTCATCGACAAACAGCCGCATCAGCCAACTGCGCTTCGCGCCGCGCGCCATGTCGGATACATCGCTGGCGACGCCCTGCCCTTCCGCAATCAACCCCGGCGCCGCGCCGCGTATCTCACGCACGATCTCCGCCCCATCCGCCGTCGCGGCGCGCACGTTCTTCAGCGTGGCATGGGCATCGTCGAGCAATTCGGCGGAGCGACGCTCGGCGGAATCGGCCACGGCATGCGCCGACTTCATCGTGGCTTCGCCTTCGCCCAGAATTCTGTCCACTTTTGCATCCACGCGGTTCAGCATCTTCCCGGCCTGCCGCACCGATACGGCGACATCGCCGGTGACTGCCCTGAAATCGGCGATCAGCGGCTTGACGCCGCCCTGTTCGTCGTTGAGCGCATGCAGCAGTGCGCGCGCTTCATCGGCCACCGGCAGGACGCGGGTTTCGACGGTGGCGGCCAGATCGCCCAGGCCGCCGCCCGTGGCCAGCATGATGGATTCGCCCGACGCCATGGGCCGCGCGCTGTCGGTGCCGGGCAGAATTTCAATGATGCGTTCGCCAATCACGCCTTCCTGCGCCAGCCGCGCGCGCGAGCCGCTGGGAATATGCGCGAGGTACTCGGCGTCGATGCGCGCCTCGAACTTGACGCGCCGGGCCTGACCGGCACTGGCGGGAACGAAGTGCACGGCCGAGACGGCGCCGATCGGGAAGCCCATCAGCTTGATGCGGGTGCCGATGGCGACGCCGTCGGCCGTCGGCGCATGGAAATCCAGTTGCGCGCGGCGCACGAAATAGCCCTGCTTGACCGTAACCCCGGCCACCAGCAGCAGCAAGCCGAGAATCGCGGGCAGGATGAAGCGCCAAGCCCGCCGGCGCACGGTCGGTCGGTCGAGAAGTTCCGCAAAGTCGTCAGGCAAGGACGGTTTCATGATGATGGCAATTCGCGGCGGGAATATTCAGTTCCGGGGGCGGTGGGGACAGTGCGATATAGACAGTGGGCCGAAACGGGAAATAGCGGTGAAAGAAGTCGTGCAGCAATATCGCCTGGCGACTCTCCTCCTGATTCAAACCATGGCAAGTATCGTCGAAAACCAGCGCTGGCGCATCGGCCACCACGGCCCGCAAAAACGCCGTGATGCGTGTCTGCCACGGAGTCAGGGCAGCCAGCGGCAATGTCAGGGGAATCGGCGCAATGCCAAAAGCCTTGAGTCGTTCCAGCCAGCGTCCGAGGCGGGCACCGACTTTGGTGTCGCCCTTCGCCTGCGCCGGCAACAGAATATTCTCCAGCAATCCGAAATCGGTGAGCAGGCCACCGTCAGCCGGAATCGCCCACCATGCGCTGGCACTGGGCGAGCGCAGCAGCGTGGCGAGAAAGTCGGCACGTTCCATCTCGCGGTCGAAGCGAACCGCATGAGCACCGGTCAGGCCCGACAACCACGAAGAGACGGCGCGCTTGTCCATCAGCCGTTCTTCACGATGCCGAACAGCAACACGCCATACACCAGCCAGGCGAACAACGCGTTGAAGACCGTGACATACATCAGGGTGGTCATCATCGAGCGCGAGACCACGGCCACCGGATCGCTCGCGCTGCGCCCAGAGCGCAAGGCCGCCACACAAGGCACGATACCGAGCAGCACGCCGAACGCAGCGCTCTTTATCAGCGAGTACACCAGATCGACCAGGCGCAGGGTATCGAAAAATCCCGACAGCATGCCAGTCAGTGAAATATCGAGCAGCAGGGAGGCGAGCAGAATCCCCCCCAGCACGGCAATCAGCTCGAAGTAGAACGTCACCACCACGCAGGCCAGCGCCAGCGCCGCGACCCGTGGCAGAAAAACCTGCACCAGCGGCGAGAGGCCCATGGCGCGCATGCGCACCAGTTCGTCGCGCCGCACCATTCCCAGCACATCGCCGGTAACCAGCACGCTGCTGCGCAGAATCAGCAATATCGCGGTCAACAACGGTCCGACTTCGCGCACCACGGCATACACCAGAAAATCCACCGCCATGCCGCTGTTGCTGGCCAGCACCTTGATCACGTAAGCGATGATGATGGTGCCGATCATCGCTGCCCGAAAGAATATGCTGGCCGCCGGATCCAGCCCGAGGCGGATGAACTGCTGCCAGAACACCGTTCGCACCTGTTTCTGGCGCAGGGACGGCACGGTAGCCGCCACCGCCGCGATCAGTTGCAATGTCTTCGAGCGCCAGACTGTCGCCACGCCGATGCCCATCAGACGCCCGCGCCCGGCTCGCGCCCGACGTCCTGCATCAGGTCGAGCACCGCGGGCTTCCAGCCATGCAACTGCATCGTCCCCATGCCCCGCACATCGTGTGCGCCGATATCGACGAATGTTGCGCGACCCGCCATGGCGGTTGCCACCGCCGCCGAAACTATCACCGGATAGGGGAATTGCTTGGTAAACACTTCGATGCGCGACGCGGCGTTGACCGTCGTCCCAACCGCCGTGTACTCGTGTCGCTCGGCCGTTCCCAGATGCCCGACGACGACATCGCCATAATGCACGCCGATGCCGACCTGCAAGGACGGGATTCCTTCGACCGCGAGATCCCTGTTAAGGGCCTGCACTCCGAGCAGCATTTCCTGGGCGGCTTCCAGCGCGCGGCGCACCGGGTCGTCGAGTTCCTGGGGCGCGCCGAAGATCGCCATGAGTCCGTCGCCGAGATACTTGTCGATCATGCCGCCGGCTTCCTGAATGGCCGGCGACACCGCCGCAAAATAGCGATTGACCAGGCGCACCAGTCGATCCGGCGCCAGCACCGCGCTGACGCGGCTAAAACCTCGAATGTCGGCATACAGCACGCAGACCTTGCGCGATTCTCCACCCAGGTCCGGCTTGAGTTCTCCGCGCTCGATGGCACGCAGCACCTGCGGCCCGACGTAGCCGGAAAAAGCATCGGCCACTTCACGCCGACTGCGCAACATCTCCTGCAAATCGATCAGGCCACGCACCAGCAGCATCGCCAACACGGTTGCCGCCCAGCCTCCCCACGGCAGGATCAGGGTCATGGCGCCGAGGCAAAACAAGGCGATGCCGCCCATCACGGCGATCATCGCGGCCCACAGCAGCAGTTTGCGCGGTCGGGTCTTGCCGCGCAACGCCAGTGCGGCGGAGGCGACAAAAGCGGCTTGCAACGGCGCCGGCAAGGAACTCACCAGCCCGCCGTTCATCAGCGAGCGCCATATCTGCGCTTGCAGGAAAATGCCCGGCACCTTGCGTTCGAGAGGCTCCGTCGCCGATAGCGGCACGGGCAGTTCGTGCCTGTCCTCGAAGGAAAAGGCGCCGCCGATCAGAACGGCCTTGCCGCCAAACGCGGCGCGCAACTTTTCCGTGGCGCCGCCATCGACCCACTGCAGCACGTCGACAATCGAAACCACGGTCATCGGCGCGCCCAGTGCGAAATTGATTTCGCCCGACCAGTCCTGCACATTGCCCAACTGCGCCGCCATGCGCGCCGCCTGCGGCACGGCGGTCGTGGTCGGCTGGCACTTGCTTCCGGGATAGCCGCGCACAATGCCATCCGGGTCTTCGCAAACCACCGGCGACGCCGTCGGCTCACCCTTGGTATTGCGCCTTGCCACTGTCACGAAGGAGGGGAAAATAGGACGGAAACGACCCTGCAAGCCGTCCCAGGTTTCCGACAGGATGATCGGCGATACCCTGGCCAGCGCGTGCAGGCCGGTCAGCAGCGCCAGGTCGTAATCCTTCACCCGCGACGACTGCATGTCGCGATAGCTCTTGGAAGGCAGCACCAGATCGAGGCCAACCACGCTCGGGCGCGCCTCTGCCAGGCCGGACATGACGCGGCCGAGATAGGGATGAATCAGCGTCAGCGGCTCCGGCGTCGATTCGAGAAAGGCTTCATCGACGGCCACCAGCACCAGATCGTTGGCGATTGGATGCGGACCGGTGGCGCGCAGGATGCGGAATGCCGCATCGCGCGCCGACCGCTCGACCGGCGCGAAGGCGCCTGCCAGTTGCAGCGCCGCAGCCACGGCGAAAAACACCGCCAACAGCCACACATCGCGCCGCCAGCCAGTGGTTCGAGAGACGGCGGACACGGGTTCAAGCGTTCAGAGTTGCGCCCGTTTTTGCACGGCGAGCTCGTCCGGCCGCTCCTTGGCCAGTTCGCGCCACAGCACGCGCGCATCGTCGGCCAGGCCCGCCGCCTCCAGCGTGATGGCATAACGCAGGCGCTGGGCAAACGACGCCCCTGCCTTCGGCGACTCCGCCGCCAGGCGCGTTGTCGTATCGGCATCGAGAACGCTGAAACGCGCCTTGCCGGTAACTTTGGCGCCGTCGGTCGACACCGCCTCCACACTCCAGATGTAGTCCTTGCCCGGCGTCAACGCCTTGTCGGCGGGCAAGCGCCATTCGGTCCCGCCCACCGATTCCTCCAACACTGGAACGCCTTCGCCGGTCGTCAACGTCAGGCGGTATTTTGCAACGTCGGCCCGGGGGGCCCAGGAAAAGCGCGGCGCGGTTGAACGCAGCGCCGTCTTGTCGGGCGACAGCCCGATGATCGAGACGCCCACGGCAAGGCTGCGCATTCTGACCGCCGCCTGCGTTCTGCGTCCGCCCTGGCTCATCTCCTTCGCCGTCGCATTGGCCGCCAGCGCACCCATGCGTAGCACCGCCGGCGCCGCGCCGTTGATCCTGGTGATGCCCTGTTTCTCGATGCGGAATTTCGCGGGGCCGGAAAACACCTGCTCTTCGGATGGGCTGTAGAAGGTAATCGAAACGCTCCCGCCCTTTTCCACCTCGATCAGCGTGGCGGGTTCCAGATAGGCCAGAATGGCCA
>Ga0209211_10010733_pt1 | contig 11877 bp, 9 predicted proteins | sample RifGroA2_FD_183992 | JGI IMG/M metagenome (GOLD analysis project Ga0209211, IMG submission 183992) | Groundwater microbial communities from Rifle, Colorado, USA - Groundwater A2 (SPAdes) (version 2) | ecosystem: Environmental > Aquatic > Deep subsurface > Groundwater | place: Rifle, Colorado... | reverse complement strand
CTGGTATTGGCAGGATTGAAGGCTCCGCTCAAGGCCGGCGCAACCGTGCCGCTGACGCTGAATATCGAAATGGCCGACAAGAGCATCGTCAAGGTTGACGTGCAGGCGGAAGTCAGGCCGCTGAAAAGCGCAGCGCGGAAATAAGCGCGCATCGCCGGGAAAATTCCGGCTTGATTAAAACCGGCTGCCTTGAGACCGCCGGTTTTTTGCGTTTTTCCAGAAAACCGCGTAATCCCAAAAAACAGTTGGAACTCGCAGGGGCGGACCATACCTGCGAGCTGTTTGATTGCGGGCGTCCGGACATGAATTTCGCAGCTGAACGGCTTACCCCAAAGGCAATTGGTATCGAAGGCGCAAGAATCGATCATCATGCGGGTTTTCATGGAAATGCCAACGGACGACTGCGGTTTTCAGGATAATTCCTGAAATACGTCCTTTTTTGCCAGCGCCGATCGCGATAATCGGCACATCCGCCGCATTTGTGCGCATCACGCCGCATGATAGAATTAAAATTCGACTGTCCTGCAATAACCATGGTTACCCAGCCCAACCCTACCGACCCCGCCGCACCACGCGCCGCTCTTACGCAGGGATGGTTTTACACGCAGATATTACCCTGGCTGGTCCTTGCCGTTTCCTTGTTGGTCACTTACCAGCTGTGGAATAACGCGCGGCAGGATGCCGCGCAGATACAGCAAGCCGAATTTGATGCGCATGTGCGGGGTATCGTTAATGATATCAAAAAACGCATGAGGGGCTACGAGCAAGTCATGCGCGGGATAGACGGGTTGTTTTCCCATAGCGCTATCCCCGTCAGCCGCAGCGAATTTCGTGACCACATCACCAGGCTGCGGCTGAAGGAAGACTACCCCGGCATCCAGGGTGTCCGTTTTGTGCCGCTCGTGCCGGATGCGGCGAAAGACCGGCACATCGCCGCGATGCGCAAGGAAAATTTACCCGCCTACGACATCTGGCCGGAAGGCCGGCGCGATATTTATGCGCCCGTTATCTACGTCGAGCCGTTTGACGCGCGCAACCGGCAGGTTTTCGGCTATGACATGCTCTCCGACCGGGATTACCCGCGACCCGGAGACTCCGCTGCGGGGCTGCGCCGCACCGCCCTGGAGCAGGCGCGCGATTCCGGCGACCTCATCATTTCCGGCAAGATAAGGCTGGTGTTTGAAACCGGCCAGGATGTGCAGTATGGTTTCGTGATGGCCCTGCCGGTCTATAATTACGGCGCTCCGCACAATACCGTTGCCGAACGCCGCGCCAACATCATCGGCTGGGTCGTTTCGGTGTTCCGCATGGGCGATCTGATGACCGGTATTATCGATATACGCGATACTGGCCTCGACATCAATATCTTCGACGGCGCGGAAATATCGGAAGAAACGCTGATGTACGCCTCGGACCGCAACGGCTTTGTTCGCGACACGGGCGTGCGCTTCCGGCGCAACGAAACCATTGAGATTGACAAACATAACTGGACGGTGCAGGTAAGTTCACAGCCCGGCTTCGAGGCGCAACTCAAGCGGAATCAACCCAGGATCATCGCCGGCAGCGGCATCGCCATCAGCCTGTTGCTTGCGCTGTTCACCTGGTTCCTGGTGCATGGCAGGTCACGCGCCTTGCAAGCCGCTCAGACGCTAAACCAGGAGTTGCATGAGCGCCAGCAGGCGGAGCTGGCGTTGCGCGATAGCGAATCCCGGCTCCGGCTGCTGCTGGATTCCGCCGCCGAAGCGATCTACGGAATCGATACGCAGGGCAATTGCACGTTCTGCAATCCTGCGTGCCTGCGAATGCTGGGCTACCAACATGCCGACGACCTGATCGGCAAGAACATGCATGGGCTGATTCACTACAAGCATTTGGATGAAACGCCTTTCCCGGTGGAAGAATGCCGGATTTATCAGGCATTCCTGGCAGGGGCGAACACGCACATGGAAGATGAGGTGTTCTGGCGCGCCGATGGCAGCAGTTTTCCTGTCGAATGCTGGTCGCATCCGCAATTTCATAACGGCGTAGTGGTGGGTGCCGTGGTCACCTTCATGGACATTACCGAGCGCATAGAGGCCAGTAAAAAACTGCTCACACTTTCCAAGGCCGTGGAAAACAGCCCGGCCAGCGTGGTCATCACCGACCCGGATGGCATGATCGAATACGTCAATCCGAAATTCACCAGAGTGACCGGATACACCGCGCAGGAGGCCATCGGCCAGAATCCGCGAATACTCAAGTCCGGAGCGCTCTCGCCGAAATTCTACGAAAGAATGTGGGAGACCATCTTGTCCGGCGAGATTTGGCAGGGAGAATTTCACAACAAGAGAAAGAGCGGCGAGGATTATTTCGAGGCCGCCACCATTTCGCCGATCCGCGACGAAAACGGAAATATCACCCATTTTGTGGCGGTCAAGGAAGACATCACCGAACGGAAGCGCACCGAGCAGGAACTGAAAAAATCCATGGCTGCCGCCGAGGCCGCCAACCAAGCCAAGGGCGAGTTCCTCGCCAACATGAGCCACGAAATCCGCACGCCGATGAATGCGATCATCGGCTTCTCGCATCTGTGCCTGCAATCCGAACTGCCACCCGCGCAGCGGGATTATCTGGAAAAGGTGTACCGTTCGGCAAACTCGCTGCTGGACATCATCAATGACATCCTGGATTTTTCCAAGGTCGAGGCGGGCAAGATGAAAGTGGAGAAAATACCTTTCCAGCTCGATGCGGTGCTGCGCAGTGCGGCTGATGTTGCCGGTATCCGCGCGGCGCAAAAAAGCCTGATACTCAACTTCGACAAGGAACCCGGCATTCCGCCGACATTGGTCGGCGATCCGTTGCGCGTCGGGCAGGTGCTGAACAACCTGCTCGGCAACGCGATCAAGTTCACCGAGGCGGGCGAGGTTGCGGTTCAGGTCAGGATAGAAAGCCAGACCGCCAGCCAGGGCGAGACCCCCGCTCATTTTGTGCTGGGCTTCACGGTGCGCGACACCGGCATCGGCCTGACGCCCGAGCAAATCGGCAGGCTGTTCGAATCGTTCAGCCAGGCCGATGCCTCCACCACGCGCAAATACGGCGGAACGGGGCTGGGACTGGCGATATCCAAGCAGCTCGTGGAGCTGATGGGCGGCGCGATATGGGTGGAAAGCACGCCGGGGAAGGGCAGCGTTTTCGCCTTCAACCTGCCCTTCACCTGCCCGCCCGGAGAGAGCGGCGCCGCACCGGATTCGGGCATTCCGGGCGCGCCGGATAGCATGTCCGGACTGTCCGGCTTGCATGTCCTGCTGGTGGAGGACAACGAGTTCAACCGGCAATTGGCGACCGCGCTGCTGGCGCGCGCCGGGATGGCGGTCAGCACCGCCGGCGACGGGGTCGAGGCGGTGCAGGCCGTGCGGCAACAGAAATTCGATGCGGTGCTGATGGATATCCAGATGCCGAACATGGGCGGCTTGGAGGCGACGCGCCGGATCAGGGAAAATCCCGCGCTGGCCGGATTGCCGATCATCGCGATGACCGCCAACGCCATGGCCGGCGACCGCGAACATTACCTGGCCGCGGGCATGAACGACTATATTGCCAAGCCCATCCAGCACAATGCGCTGTACGCCACCCTTGCCCGGTTGACGGGGCGTGATGTGCAGCTTGCCGGGCCGGACGCGGCGCGGCGCGTCTCCGGGACATTCCCCGCCCTCGACCCGGACAGGGCGATCGCCGGCATCGGGAATAAGGAGATTTACCTGACCGTGCTCGGGAAGTTTATCGCCCATCATGACCAGGCCGTGCAGTCCCTGCGGGATGTGCTTGATGCGGGCGACCGGCAAACGGCGGAGCGTCTGGCGCATACGCTGAAGGGCATCGCCGCGACCATCGGTGCGGCAACCCTGGCGGAATCCGTACGCCAGCTGGAGGACGCCATACGCAAGGGAGATGCCGAAAACTATCCGCCCCTGCTTGATGCGGCGGCAACGGAGCTGTTCCAGGTCAATGCATCGGCCAAGGCCTATTTGCAGGCCCATGCGGCAGAGATTGACGTGGTTGACCGGGTGCAGCCGATGCGGCTCGGCGCGCTTCTGGAGCAATTGACCGCGCAACTGAAAACCTTTGATTCCGAGGCGGTGGAAACCATGCGCCAGATTGACCGGCAGATCAAGGGCACGGCCACCGCTGCACAGTTTTCCCGGCTGAACCGCTGCATAAACGATTACGATTACGAAAACGCGCTGGCGGAAGTGCAGGGCCTTATTGCATCGCTGAATCAATAGTGAAATATTGCAGGGGCGTGATTTATCACGCCCTTCTTCTGATACATGAATAAATCAGGGCGTGATAAATCACGCCCCTGCAGAGGTTCCTTTTATTAATCGGCATAGAATTACCAAGGAACAGACATGAACACCGAAAAAAACACCCTGCTGGTGGTGGACGATACCCCCGAGAACATCGACGTGCTGCGCGGGATACTGGGTGCGGACTACACGGTGAAAATTGCCACCAGCGGCCAGTTGGCGCTGAAAATAATCGCGGCGCAGCCGCCCGATCTGATCCTGCTCGATATCATGATGCCCGGCATGGACGGCTATGAAGTCTGCCGGCAGATCAAGGGAAACGAGGCGACCCGGCATATTCCGGTTATTTTCGTCACCGCGCTGGGGGAGATCAAGGACGAAGCGCTGGGTTTCGAACTGGGCGCGGCGGACTACATCGTCAAGCCTGTCAGCCCTCCCATCGTGCGCGCCCGTGTCCAGGCGCATCTGGACCTGGCAGACCAGCGCCGCTATCTGCAGCATCTGGTGGCGGAACGCACCGGGGAACTGGAGCGCAGCAACCGGCAACTGGAGCAAACGCATCTCGTCATGCTTCAGCAACTGGGCCGCGCGGCCGACTATCGCGACAACGAGACCGGCAAGCATGTCGCGCGGGTGGGCAATTTCAGCAAGCTGCTGGGCTTGGCATCCGGTTTTCTGGAGTCACAGGCGGAGCTGCTGATGTACGCCTCCATGATGCACGACACTGGAAAGATAGGTGTTCCAGATCACATTCTGCTCAAGCCGGGCAAGCTGACGGTGGAGGAATTTGAAGTCATTAAAAAACACCCCGAGATCGGCGCGGAGATCATCGGCGATCATGATGCCGAAGTGCTGAAGATGGCAAAACAGGTAGCGCTGACGCATCACGAAAAATGGAACGGCCAGGGCTACCCGCACGGCCTGGGCGGAACGGATATTCCGATCGTTGGGCGCATTGTGGCGATAGCCGATGTGTTCGATGCGCTGACGAGTGTGCGCCCCTATAAAACCGCGTGGCCGGTGGAAAAGGCACTGGAGCTGATCGAAAAGGAGGCCGGGCAGCACTTCGACCCGGAACTGGTCAGGCTGTTTCTGGGCATGGAAACGGAAGTGCGGCGCATCGCAATCGAGTACAGCGATGCCGCCGATGCGTCACAGGAAAATAACGGAGCGCATCCATGATCCAGCCCTAAGCCGGACGAGCTGGAACCAAATTGCAGGTCGGGCTATGCCCGACATGGTGGGCGTAGCCCACCCTACGGGCGCTATTGAATCCGCCAGATCATTTGACTGGTATAGAGCCTGATAAGGCTGTCGCAAATTCCATACGGCTGACCATAGAGTGAGTCTTGGCTTCATCGCAAAATCAGGCGGCGCATGCCGCCTGATTCATTTCTGTCCATGCGGATTTTCTTCTGGTGTAGAATTCGCGGCAAATTCCCCGAGGAAAAATCCATGTCCCTTACGCCTTCCGCCGCCGACAAGAAAGCACGCACACTTTCCGAGGCGATGCCCTACATCCAGCGCTTTTTCGACAAGACCATTGTGGTGAAATATGGCGGCAACGCGATGACCGATCCGAAGTTGCAGGAGAGTTTCGCGCGCGATGTGGTGCTGTTGAAGCTGGTCGGGATGAATCCGGTGGTGGTGCATGGCGGCGGACCGCAAATCAACGAATTGCTGCAAAAGGTGGGCAAGCAGGGCGCCTTCGTGCAGGGCATGCGCGTCACCGACGAGGAGACCATGGACTTGGTCGAGATGGCGCTGGGCAAGGTCAACAAGGACATCGTCAACCTGATCAACAGGCATGGCGGCAAAGCGGTGGGGCTGACCGGACAGGATGGCGCATTCATCCGCGCCGAAAAATTGTTGCTGGAAAGCAAGGATGAGCCGGGCAAGATGCTGGACATCGGGCTGGTCGGCGAGATCACCAAAATCGATCCGTCCATTATTATCTTCCTCGATTCCGGGGATTTCATCCCGGTGATCGCGCCGATCGGCGTGGGACCGGATGGCGAGACGCTGAACATCAATGCCGATCTGGTGGCAGGCAAGCTGGCGGAAGTGCTGCATGCGGAAAAACTGGTGTTGCTGACCAATACGCCGGGCGTGCTGGACAAGGACGGCAACCTGCTCTCCGGCCTGACCCCCAAGGATATCGATGGGCTGGTGGCGGACGGCACCTTGTCCGGCGGCATGCTGCCCAAGATCGCATCCGCACTCGATGCGGCGCGCGGCGGGGTGCGCTCGGTGCATATCATCGACGGCAGGGTGGAGCATGCGCTGCTGCTGGAAATCCTGACCGACGAGGGTGTCGGCACGCTGATAAAAAGCAAGTAACCAGCCACGGATTGACACAGATGAAACACGGATTACCCATGGCCTTTATCCGTGAACATCCGTGTTTATCCGTGGCTAGATATTAAAGAATGACAAAGCCGTTGTGGATTTTTGATCTGGACAACACGCTGCACAACGCAACGCCGCATATCTTTCCGCATATCAACCGCAGTATGACGGCCTATTTGCAGCAGCATCTGCAACTGGATGAGGCGGCGGCAAATGCATTGCGCATGCATTACTGGCAGCGCTATGGCGCGACGTTGGGCGGCCTGATGCGCCACCACGGCACCAGGCCGGAGCATTTTTTGTGGCATACCCACCAGTTCCCGGAGCTGGAGCGCATGGTGTTGCGCGAACCGCGCCTGCGCCATGTGTTGAAGGCGCTGCCGGGCAGGAAGGTGGTGTTTTCCAATGCGCCGCAGCATTATGCGCAGGCGGTGTTGAAGCTGTTGCGCGTGGCGGATTTGTTTGACGATGTGATGGCCGTGGAACAGACGTGCTACCGTCCGAAACCGGACAGTTTCGGTTTCCTGCGCCTGCTGCGGCGGCAGCGCGTTGCGGCGGCGCAATGCATCATGGTCGAGGACAGCGTGGAAAACCTGGTTGCGGCGAAGCGACTGGGGATGCGCACGGTGTGGGTGAATGCCGGCAACAAAAGCGCGCCTTGCGTGGATGTGAAGATACGCGATGTGATGCAGTTGCCAGGCGTTTTGAGTCGTATAGTTTGATTACAAACCCTCTCCCGGCCTTCGGCCACCCTCTCCCGCTTGCGGGAGAGGGGCTGGGGGGAGAGGGTGTTTGGAGAAGAGGTAAACATGGCAAGCAAACCGGGCGAGAGAAAATTACAGATACTGCAAACCGTCGCGCAGATGCTGGAGCAACCCAAGAGCGAAAAGATCACCACGGCCGCGCTGGCGGCCAAGCTGGAGCTTTCCGAAGCGGCGCTGTATCGCCACTTCGCCAGCAAGGCGCAGATGTTCGAGGGGCTGATCGAGTTCATCGAGCAGACGGTGTTCGGCCTGATCGGCAAAATCACCCAGGAAGAGAAAAGCGGCTTGCAGCAGGTCGAGGCGATCATGGCGATGCTGCTCGGCTTCGCGCAGAAAAACCGTGGCATGACGCGCGTGCTGACCGGCGATGCGCTGGTGAATGAGGATGAGCGCTTGCAGCAGCGCATCAACCAGCTGCTGGACCGCATCGAGGCGACGCTCAAGCAATCGTTGCGCATGGCCGCAACGCAGGGCGAAATGGGCGCGTCTGTGGATGTGGGCGCGCACGCCAATCTGCTGGTATGTCATGTGATCGGCCGCTGGCAGCAATTCGCCAAGAGCGGTTTTACGCGCGACCCGATGGCGCAATGGCCGGCGCAGTCGGCGATATTGTTGGGCAAGTAATTCCAGAGTGGCTTTTCAATAACTTGTGACAATATGCGGATGAGCGCAGCGTTATCCGCCGTATGGTTTTCATTCGGCGGATAGCGCCTGCGGCTCATCCGCCCTACAAGATAGAGGACCAAAAATGATCCTGATTCTCAGTTCCAACACCAGCGAACAGGCGCCGGAATACCGGCAGCTGCTGGCGCATCTGGCGACACTGCAAGGCATCCAGACACGCGTGCATGTCGAGCGCGGCAGCGAACAGACGCTCACGGAAATCTACCTGATCGGCAACACCAAGCCGCTGGACATCGAGGACATGCAGAGTCTGCCATGCGTCGAACGCGTGGTGCGGGTTTCCGAGGAGTACCGCATCCTCGGGCGGCACAAGGACGACCAGCGCCCCACGCATTTCGACTACAACGGCGTGCGCTTCGGGCAGGATACGCTGCATGTGTTCGCCGGGCTATGCGCGGTGGACAATCGCGAGCATGTCGAGATCATGCTCAAGGCGTTGCGCGACAACGGCCAGGTATGCACGCGCATGGGCGCATACAAGCCGCGCACCAGCCCGTATGCGTTCCAGGGGCACGGCAAGAACTGCCTGCCCTACGTGTTCGAGCTGGCGGGCAAGTACGGCATCAAGGTATTGGCGATGGAAATCACCCACGAATCGCATCTCGACGAGATTCGCGAGGCGCTGCATCAGACCGGAAACCCGACCGGCGTGATGCTGCAAATCGGCACGCGCAACACGCAGAATTTCGAGCTGCTGAAAATCGTCGGGCGGCAAACCGGAATGCCGGTGCTGCTCAAACGCGGCTTCGGCATCACGCTGGACGAATCGCTGAATGCGGCGGAATATCTGGCTTCGGAAGGCAACCGCAACGTGGTGTTCTGCCTGCGCGGCATGAAGACCAACATGGGCGATCCGCACCGCAACTTTGTCGATTTCGCGCATGTGCCGGTGGTAAAGCGGCTGACGCGCATGCCGGTGTGCGTCGACCCGTCGCACTCGGTCGGATCGCGGCAAGCCTCGCCCGACGGCATCCTCGACATGATGCACGTCACCGCGCAGGGCGTGCTGTCCGGCGCCAACATGGTGCTGGTGGATTTCCATCCCGCGCCGCCCAAGGCGCTGGTGGACGGCCCGCAGGCCATGCTGCTGAAGGAGTTGCCGTATTTTCTGGAAGATGTGCAGATCGCGCGCGGGGCGTATCTCAAGCGCGCCGCGCTGCGGCAGCGTTACCAGGATACGTAGTTCTCCGCGCATCGAATATAGATCGGAGCAACCATGAAAAAGACACTCGCGATAGTCGCCGTACTGGTAATCGCCGCCGTTGCGGCCTACTTCGTGCTGCAAAATCCGCTGGGCAGGCTGGTCAAGATGGCCATCGAGGAATTCGGGCCGGAGATGACGCAGGCTGCCGTGAAGGTCAGCAAGGTCGAGATTTCTGCAACGGACGGGCGCGGCGCTTTATCCGGGCTGGTACTCGGCAATCCCAGGGGATTCAAGTCCGATTATGCATTGAAGGCGGGTACCGTTGAAATCGAGCTCGAACCGGCCAGCCTTGCCAAGGACGTGATCGTGATCCGCAAGATATTGATCGATGCCCCGCAGATCGGCTACGAGAAGGCCGACGGCATCACCAATTTCGATGCCATTCAGCGCAATGTCGAAGAATACCTCGGTGCGAAGGGCGACAAGAGCGAGAAAATAAAACAGGGGAGCAGCAAGAAGATGATCATCGACTCCTTTGTCATCCGCAACGCCAAGGTCAATTACAACGGCATGATGGAGCTTACGCTGCCGGACATCGAATTGCGCAATGTCGGCAAGAAGACCGGCGGCGCCACTTCCGCGCAGGTGGCCAAGGCCATCATCGCCGAGCTGAATGCCAAGCTGGCCATGGCGCTCGCCAAGGCGGCGGTGATCGGCGGCGTGGGCGGCGTAGTGGTCGGCGCGGGCGTGGCGCTCAAGGGATTGTTCGACAAGTAGTCCTTAAACCCCAAAAAGCGCAGTTCAGCCACGGATTAACACGGATGTCCACGGACAATCAGCGGGTTGTATCGGTGTTAATCCGTGTCTATCTGTGGCTAATTGATTTTTCAGGTTAACAGGCTGTCAGATTAGCCCCATCATCACCAGCGCGATGAAGGCGGCGAACAGCACGAAGTGGCTGATGCCCTCGATGGCGTTGGTCTCGCCGTCGTGCAGGTTGTTCATCACGGCAAGGAAGGTCAGCAGCAGCATGCATGCCTGAACCGGCGTGAGTGCCATTTCGATGCGTTCGCCGCTGAACAGCGCGATGGCCTCGATCACCGGCAGCGTGAGCAGCACGGTGGCGAGCGAAGCGCCCAGCGCGATGTTGACGGTGGTCTGCATGCGGTTGTTTTGCGCCGCCCTGAGCGCGGTAAGGATTTCCGGGCTGGCTGAGATCAGCGCCACCAGCACCGCCGGGATCGATTTCGGCAGGCTGCTGCCTGACAATCCGGCATCCAGCAGCACCGACAACACTTCCGAGAGCACGCCGACCAGCACGATCGCGCCGAGCATCACCGCAACATGCAGCGCATTCGGGCTGTGCGCGAGGTCGTGCGCCTCTTCCTCGGCGCTGGCGGTGTACTCGAAAAAGTTGCGGTGCTCCACGGTCTGCAGGCGCAGGAAGGCCAGATACATGATCGCCATGATGCCAATGGAGAAAACCGAGTAAATCTGCCACTTTGCCTCCGGCACGAAGTCCGGAATGAACATGCCGACGCCGATGGCGACCAGCAGCATGGCGATGAAGGAGTTGGCCGACGAGATGTTGTATTTTGTGCTGCCGTGTTTCAGGCCGCCGACGATGGCCGCGAGGCCGAGGATGCCGTTGATGTCGAACATCACGGCGGCAAACACCGTGTCGCGCGCCAGGGTGGGATTGGGCGCGCCCTGCAACAGTACGACCAGAATCACTACCTCCACGGAAACCGCGGCAAGCGTGAGGATCAGCGTGCCGTAGGGTTCGCCGAAGCGCATCGCCAATACCTCGGCATGATGGGCGATGCGGAACGCCACGCCGATGATCGCGGCGAGGATCACCAGCAGCAACCCCCACAGCATGGCGCCGCCGTGCTCGACGGCGCTGTGCTCGAGGGTGAAGCCCAGCCCAAGAACAATCAGGGCGAGAACAATCAGGAATTCGGCTTTGAAGTATTTCATGGTGGTGTTTGGCGCAAAAATTAATGTTGCGCACCCTAACCGGTAGGGAATGGGGCGTCAACCCGCGCCGCGGCATAGGCCGGAATCTGTTGACTGGTAAGGTTTTCGTTACTACTATGACCGTTCGGTAAGGCTTTGGACTGTTAACTTCATCAGGGAGATCGCATCATGGCAGAACGAAAAGCAAAACCAGCCGCAAAAAAAGTGGCTGTAACCAAGGCGACCGGCGCGGCTGCCGTCAAACCGAAAACCACCAAGGCAGCGGCGACGCCCAAGAAAGCGGCGGCGCAAAAAACGGCGACCGCGAAACCGAAAACCACCAAAACCCCGGCAGTGAAAAAAGCGGTTGCGCCCGCCGCCGAAAAGAAAACTCCGGCGAAAAAAGCCGTAACAGCCAAACCGGCCGCAAAGAAAACCGCGGCGCAGCTCACTCCCGAAGAACGCTATCGCATGGTGCAAACCGCAGCCTACTTTATTGCGGAGCGCAACGGGTTTAGCGGCTGCTCGGCCGATCATTGGGTGGCTGCCGAGCTTGAGATTGCGGGCAAGCTGGGCCAATAACTCCTTTTTCAATAGTATCGTAGGGTGCATGGAATGCACCCTACATGCGTTATTGCTTTTCCAGACAAGCGAAGTAAATCGCCGCATCCGGCTGGGTGCGGTTGCGTTG
>Ga0209211_10010731_pt1 | contig 11878 bp, 10 predicted proteins | sample RifGroA2_FD_183992 | JGI IMG/M metagenome (GOLD analysis project Ga0209211, IMG submission 183992) | Groundwater microbial communities from Rifle, Colorado, USA - Groundwater A2 (SPAdes) (version 2) | ecosystem: Environmental > Aquatic > Deep subsurface > Groundwater | place: Rifle, Colorado... | reverse complement strand
GGGATAGTTTCAACCTCACCGATAGTCTTCAGAAACTTTATCTTTGAGCGTTCAAGCTGATTTATAGATGCGGCATGAGGTAGTTCTGTAGCTTCTTCTCTTAAGAAATATCCTAAGACTACATTTTTAGCCTTCCTAACAGCGCTTCCAAGCGAATTATCCCTCTGTTTAGTTTCTGGCTCTGAAAAGACCACATCAAAGGCAACAACTTTGGCATGTGTAAGTTCATTGATAAGTTTTGCCATTGTTGTTCTCGGCCAGGGCCAGCGACCAAGTTTATTTATACTTTTTTCATCTATGGCAACTATAACTACTTCGCTTGAAGGAGAGAGCTGGCCTCTTGCCTTAAATCTTGCGTCACTTGCCTTTTCATCAATTCCCTCAATAAAAGGTAGCCTTATCTTGTAAAGGGTCAGAACTATTACCGCAGCCAAAACACCCAATCCAAGAAAAATCCAGAATCTGCTTGATAACAACCCTGGTTTTTTTGTCACCCTGTTAGAAGCCTCCTTTCAATATAAAACACCTGCTCCCATAGAACCGTTGCCCCATTTTTATACAGATAGCTTCAAAACTGGGCTCACTGTTTTTCTTCTTCCTTATCAAGTTCATTGATAAGTGTTTCCACTGTGTATATGTGTTTACCCTGAGGATATTGCTTAAGATATTTCTGAAGATATGACTTTGCCTTTTCCCTGTCACCCATATCTTTATATATAATTCCAATGGAAAAAAGCGCATTTTCAGCCTGTGGTAGCTGAGGATATTTATCAAGTATGAGCTGATATTCTTTCAATGCCTCTGGGTATAGGCTTAAGTTTCTTGAAAAGACACTTCCCCTTTGAATACGGCTTTCAGCGCCCATTTCAGGCACATCTGTTAAATCTGCTGCTATCTGAAAAACCTCTAATGCCTCTTTATATTTGCCGCTGTCAACAAGATAATGCCCATAATTTATATTCCATCTTGCAAGTATAATGGGCAGATTTCCTGTTGCCTGCCACTCTACTGACGCATCCACATCAGTTACTGCCTCAAGCTGCTTTCTTGCATCAGCAAGCGGCGTGTTTGGTTCCACCTTAACAGGGGTTATTGGCATATGCCCTTGAGTATTTTCTGTCATTGTATTCGGCAAAAGGGCAACTGTCTCTTTATCTTTGCCTTTTACGGCAACAGCCCCTTCCTGACCAAACAAGACATTAGCCTTGCCTTCATTCATAACTATAAAATCAGTCCCCTTTATACCTGCCACAGCAGTTGGGGTTTTAACCTTCATATCTGTTCTGCCTGAAAATTTGGCAACTATTGCCCTGAGTTTTCCCTTGATAAGAAAGATTGTTCCGCTCCTCTTGTCTTTATCAATCAAAAACCTCGTTATCTCCATCTCTGTATTATTTCCAATAGAAAGTTTGCTCCCATCTTGCAATAGAAGCTCCATCCTCCCATCAGTCCCTGTCCTTATTCTATCGCCTTCATTTATCTCTATATCCACCTCTGCCACAATCCATTTCTTTTCACCTTTGGCCTTGAAATATATAGCGCCACTCCCTTTGGTTACGCTACCTATCTCTGCAAAAGAACAGGCAGCAGGCAGCAGGCAGTAGGCAGAAAATAAGGCAAAAACAATAAAAAAAATCTTGCGCATAGAACCCCCTTTTTGTACAAGCCGGCAGTAAGCAGTAGACAGAAGACAGGAAAGTTTCATGTTTTTACTGCATACTCCTTACTGCCTACTCCATACTGTATTAATGCTGCTTACTCCTTACTATTTATTATCTATTTTCTGACTGAAGTTGCCATTCCAGTTCTGCGCTCCCTACCACGCTGGTTACAATAAGTTTCAAATAACCTTCTGCCTCGTCTGGAAATGGTTTATCGCCAGAGATTGTATATTTGGGAAATTTTATAATATAACCTGAACTCCACGGGTCAAGATATGGGTAAAACTCTTTTATAAGAGGGCTCTCAGCATCAACCTTTTTTATTTTAACGGGGGTTACTCTGTTACCATCAACATCCTCCATAAAAATCTTCCAGATAGAGTCTGAAGCGATAAAATCATTCCACTTATCAACCGGCGTGTATACTGCAATGAAGAATTCATTGAATTGTTCATCTATCTCCTTTTCTGAAGAAATAAGCCCTTCCTTCTGCAAAGAATCCATCCTGTATCGCCTTGCATATTCATCCACATACGCCTCTCGCAAGGCCCAGTTTTTATAGGTGGCGTATATAAACAATTTACTTTCAAGGCTTTCAATAACCTTTTTACTTTTTGTCATTTGATTTAATACCTCGAAATATCCGAGTGAAGGTTTTACCTCCTCTTGCTTTGAAGCACAACCAGTAAAAATTGTGAACAGTAAAAAACAGAAGATGAGAGGTTGAGAAATTGAGAAGTTAAGAATTCTTACCTTCTTATCTTCCCAGCTTCTTACCTGCCTGTGCGTGTCCGCACGCAGACAGGTCTTCTTATTAACTTCTTTTCCTATCTTCTGACCACTGACCACTGACCACTGACCACTAAACACTTGTTTCATTTTACCCTCCGGTAACATCCCTCTTAGTAAATATCGCCTTAAAATTATAACCTGCATCTCTTATCTTCTCTGCGCCACCCTCTTCTCGGTCAACGATTGCGAAAATAGCGACAACCTTCAGGCCTTCTTCCTCAGCCCTTTTTGCTGCTTGAAGAGATGAACTTCCGCTTGTTACTACGTCTTCAACTATAGCAACCTTTGCTCCTTTTGCAAGATTTTTCTTGCCTTCAATCCACTGGCCGAGGCCATGTTTTTTGGGCTCTTTTCTAACAATAAACGCTGGAAGGGGTTTGCCTTCAAATTGACTTACCACTGATATAGCAGTAGCAATCGGGTCAGCGCCCATTGTAGGGCCGCCAACAGCCTCTATATCAAGACCTGCCTCAATTATCATTTGGTAAAGAATCTTTCCAACAAGATAGGCGCCTTCTGGATGAAGGGTTGTCTGACGGCAGTCAATATAGAAGTCGCTTTTTTTGCCGGAGGCGAGCGTGACTTCTTTTTTTTCGTAGGACTTTTCTTTGATGATTTTAAGAAGCTTGTCCCTAAAGACATGCCCTCGAATGTCTCTATCGGGGGTCTTAATCAGGGAGTGGGATTTCATTTGGTCTGATTCTTTACTCATCGCTCCGCATCTCTTAATTTTAATAAGTATCCTCCGGCAAAGCCGGAGGTTTTATGATTGCTGCCCCCTCAAAGGGGGCTAATCGCAATCTGTTAAAATCAAAACCATCGAATCGTCATTCCCGCATGTATTTAGCGGGAATCCATATTTTATGACTGGATGCCCGATAGAACCATTCGGGCATGACAACAGTGAGAACCGAAATATTTATAGCGGAGCAAAGCACAATCCTGTAAATGTCAAACTCTGCGAGTCCCCCAGCAAAGCTGGGGTTTTACCTATTGTTGAATTATATAGCATGATTCAGCAGTTATTTAAACAACGCCATTTGCGGTTCTTTACCTTCAAAAGGAAATTCTACAGGATATTTTCCGGTAAAGCATGCGTCACAGAAACTGCCGCCTGACTCTGAAACAGCCTTATACAGTCCCTCAATGCTCAGATATTTCAGAGAGTCTGCTGTGATATAGGTAGTTATCTCTTCAATCATATGGGAAGATGCAATAAGCTCTTTTTTTGTAGGTGTGTCTATGCCATAAAAACACGGACAAATAGTCGGAGGGGAGCTTATCCTCATATGCACCTCCTTTGCCCCAGCATCCCTAATCATCCTTACAATCTTTCGGCTGGTTGTGCCTCTTACAATCGAGTCATCTATAACCACAACCTTTTTGTCTTTTAAAATACTCTTAACAGCATTAAGCTTTATCTTTACGCCAAAATGTCTTATCGCGTCTTTTGGCTCAATAAACGTCCTGCCCACATAGTGATTTCTGATTAAACCCATCTGGAAGGGAATCTTAGCTTCCTCAGAAAATCCTATGGCAGCAGGCACACCGGAATCAGGCACAGGTATCACTATGTCTGCCTCTACCGGATACTCTTTTGCCAACTCTCTTCCAAGATTTTTCCTTACATTATATACATTAGCGCCAAATATATGGCTATCAGGTCTAGCAAAATAAATAAACTCAAATATACACGGAGTATACGGCGCCTTGTCAAACGGTCTGAATGATTTGGGTTTAAATCTATCTATGAGAAGCATCTCTCCTGGTTCTATATCCCTTACATATTCAGCCTCAATAAGGTCAAATGCGCATGTCTCAGAGGCAATCACCCATGCATCCTTAAGTCTGCCGAGGGCAAGTGGCCTGAATCCATTCGGATCTCGGACAGCAACCATCTGATTGCCTGTAAGGAATACCAGAGAGTATGAACCCTTCACCTGCTTGAGCGCATCTGCAATCCTATCAGTCAAGTTATTTGCCCTTGATGTAGCAACGAGGTGAACGATAATCTCTGTATCCATCGTTGACTGAAATATCGAACCATATGCCTCAAGCTCATCTCGCAACAATCTTACATTCACTAAATTTCCATTATGCGCAACCGCAATCCCGCCCCTTGCGTAATCAACGACAAAAGGTTGGGCATTCTTTAGATGGCTTTCACCTGTAGTTGAATATCGCACATGGCCGATTGCAGCATGGCCAGAGAGCTTCCTCAAAACATCCTCTCTGAATATATCAGCCACCAAACCCATTGCCTTATGGGAATGTAGCTGGTATCCGTCAGATGAGACAATCCCTGCGCTTTCCTGCCCCCTGTGCTGAAGCGCATAAAGGCCAAGGTATGTTAAATTGGCAGCCTCTGGATGACCGAATATCCCGAACACGCCGCATTCGTCTTTATATTTGTCAAACATATTACCCCTTCAGTAACTTCTCAAGAGAGCCTGTCCATGCTGCTTTTAATTCATCAAGTGATGAATCAATTATCCCATTGATTCTCAATCGCTCTCCTCCCACCTTCCCGATAACAATCGCAGGAATCCCAAATTGATCCGCTATAGACATAAATCTTGCCACATCTTCTCTTGCTATGCTCACCACTATCCTTGATTGACTTTCGCCGAACAGGAGCGCATCGGTTCTGACACTGGGGACAGATTTTAAATCTGTCCCCAATCCAGGTAATGTAATCTCTGCTCCAATAGGATCATACGATGAAGATATGCAGCACTCTGCCAGCGCTACTGCAATGCCGCCCTCCGAGCAATCATGCGCAGATTTTATTATACCATCCTGAATCGCCTCCAAACAAGCCTCTTGAACCCTTTTCTCTGCATTTAAATCTAAATGCGGCGGCTTGCCTTTATCAAGCTTATGCATAATTTTAAGATATTCGCTTCCACCAAGCTCCTCTTTGGTGTCACCCAACAAAATTATAACGTCCCCTTCTGTCTTAAACCACTGGGTTACATGCTGACCAACATTTTCTATCAAGCCAACCATACCCACTGTTGGCGTTGGATATATGGAAGCGCCTGATGTTTCATTATAAAGGCTTACATTTCCGCTTATCACAGGTATATCAAACCGTTTACATGCCTCGGTCATACCCAAAATAGACTGTTCAAATTGCCACATGATTTCTGGCCTCTCAGGGTTTCCAAAATTAAGGCAGTCGGTAAGCGCAATGGGTTTAGCGCCTGAGCAGACAAGATTCCTTGCCGCCTCTGCAACGGCAATTGCGCCTCCTGTCCATGGGTCAAGATAGCAATAACGGCTGTTGCAGTCAGCGGTCATTGCCAGGGCCTTTTGAGTGCCTTTTATCCTCACCACTGCTGCATCAGAGCCTGGCAAAACAACCGTATCTGTCCTGACCATATGGTCATATTGACGATAAATCCATTCCTTACTCGCAATATTGGGAGACGAAAGGAGTTTGAGCAAAATATCAGAGGTTGAGAGGTTAAGAGGTTGAGAGGTTGAGTTTTTTTTCTCATCTTCCAAACTTCTCATCTTCTCAACTTCCATCTTTTCCACTGGCTCAGGGATATCTTTAAGATTAAGGCTCTGGACAGTATCTTGCCAGTCTGGCATCTTTAACGCCCTTTTATATACAGGCGCTTTATCAGTCAAAAATTTTACAGGAATCATAGCAACTATTTCATCCCTTTCAGCAATGCGCAGCAGTCCACTATCTGTGACCATACCTACAGCAACTGCCTCTAAATCCCATTTATGGAAAATCTCCTTTACCTTATCTTCACACCCCTTTTTTACTACCATGAGCATCCGCTCCTGGGATTCTGAAAGCATGACTTCATATGGCGTCATGCCCTCTTCACGCCTCGGCACATTCGATACATCAATATCAATGCCCGTATTGCCGCGCGACGCCATTTCTACAGATGATGAAGTAAGACCTGCTGCACCCATATCCTGTATGCCTACAATATAGTCTGTCTTGAATACCTCAAGGCATGCCTCAAGCAGGAGCTTCTCAGTAAATGGGTCTCCAACCTGAACAGTGGGACGCCTCTCCTCTCCACCTTCGCCAAATACATCTGATGCCATAGTAGCGCCGTGAATGCCATCCCTCCCTGTTTTTGAACCAACATACATAACAGGATTCCCAACACCTGTTGCAATGCCTTTAAAGATTTTGCTGGTTTTCATTATACCGACTGTCATGGCATTTACAAGACAATTGCCGTTATACGACTCGTGAAAATATACCTCGCCACCAACTGTGGGCACCCCTACGCAGTTTCCGTAGCCAGCAATCCCAGAAACAACGCCGCTTAGCAAGTATTTTGTTTTAGGGTGTTCAAATGAGCCAAACCTGAGGGAATTTAAAGATGCAATAGGCCTTGCGCCCATTGTAAAAATATCTCTTAATATTCCGCCTACGCCTGTTGCAGCGCCCTGATAAGGCTCAATGTAGGAAGGATGATTATGAGATTCCATCTTAAACGCAACTGCCAAACCATCGCCAATATCCACAATACCTGCGTTCTCACCTGGGCCCTGCAATACATATTTCCCTGTTGTTGGAAAATTTCTAAGATGCACCTTAGATGATTTGTATGAGCAATGCTCGCTCCACATGACCGAGAATATGCCAAGCTCAAGCATATTGGGCTCCCTTCCCAGTACATCCAAAATCTTCTTGTATTCCTCTTGTGTAAGGCCGTGCTGGGAGATAATGTCGGTTGTGATTGAATGGTTTTTCATAATAATCTTAAAGAAGTATGTCTCGCTATTAGCTCAAAGTGTTTGTCATGATGGAGCAAGGCGCATTTATTTTTAATAGCAACTGCGGAAATAAGTATATCGGTAGACGGCACAGAAACACCTTTTCTTCTGAGTTCAAAATGCAGATCAAAAGCGAGTCTCCATACATCTTCATCGGCAGGAAGTTGGTAGAGCGCTAAAAGATCATCCATAAGTTCTTCATATTCATGTTTTTCCTTTGCGCCGCCTGCCAGCTCAAGGATAATCAATTCTGTAGAAGCAGCCATCCTTTCTTTTAATACATTTCTTACCTTTTCTCTTATTTGTGGAGAACCGTTAGGCCGCAAGGCATGAATCCATGCCGAGGTGTCTATCAACACCAAGTTGCTACTCATCCTTTCTCATCCTTTCAATATCTTCTGGAGTTAATTTCAGGGGAAATTTTCCAAGACTTGATATAAGTCTTTCTATCCTCTTCTGCCGGATTAATTCTTCCAAAGATACCCTAATCAATTCCCTCTTTGTTCCTATCTTTGTCAGCTTGATGGCCTCATTTAAAAGCCTTTCGTCAATCTCCAATGTAGTTCTCATATGCATCACCTCCAGGCATAAAATAACACATATTTTATATGCCTGTCAATAACATCTTAAATCCGTAAAAATCAATGTCTATTTTTGGGTAAATTGCCTTATATATCCTGCTGTAACTCTCTCATACTTTGTTCAAATTCCTTAGCCTTTGCATCATGCTCGGCAGTGAGCGATTCCAACTCTTTGAAGAGGCTTTCAATCTTGCTGTTCAAATTATGAATGGCAATAGACAGTTTTGATATGGCCTCGCCGTCACCTTTTTCAGACGCCTCCACAAGGGATTGGCTTTCTTTCTCAACATCCTTTTCCAGAAGCATGATGGTTTTTTCCATATCAGCAATCTTTGTTTGCAGAGGGACTAGGGTCTTTGAACGGTCTTCGCTTAATTGAGCGCGAAGCCGCCGCATCTCTTTCTTGTTGAAGTTTCCCCGCTTAAAGATTGCGGGGACAAGTTTGTTTTGCCTGCTGCTGGGACGGCTGCCCTCGGCCTCTCTCTCGTTTTCCCATCCTACCTGATCCAAAAACTCCTGATAAGTCCCTTCAAACAGTTCCACCTTGCCGTTGTCAAACACAATCAGCCTGGTGGCAACGCTATTGAGGATCAGCTCGCTGTGCGTAACGATGATAACGCCGCCGTCAAATGCATCAATTGCCTCAACCAATGAATCAATGGAATCCATATCAAGATGATTGGTCGGCTCGTCCAGAAGCAGAAGGTTTGCCGGGCTTACCAATAATTTTCCGAGCAGCACTCTGCTCTTTTCTCCGCCGGAAAGCACAGATATTTTTTTCAGCGCCTTGTCGCCGTCAAACATCATGATGCCGCATATCTTGCGCGCCGCGCCCCTGTTACAATCCGGGTGCGTGTCCATGATCTCCATCTCAACGGACTTTTGCGAGGTGAGGCGGTTGATGTTGGTCTGGCCGAAATAGGCGATGGATAAATTCTGATTGTGCTGAACCGTTCCGGTCTGCGGCTGCATCTCGCCTGCAAGCAGACTTAAAAGGGTCGTCTTGCCTTTTCCGTTTTTGCCGATAATGGCAATCCTGTCATTTTTCCCCACAGCCATGTTTAAGCCGTTAATCAGCAGAGTGTCCTGATGGTAAGAAAACGATATGTTTGCAGCATTCATCAACCATTTGCCTGGGAAAGGCGCTGCCTTGAATGAAAAATCAAGGGTTCTTATATCAGAGAGTTTTTCCAGTTTTTCCATCTTTTCAATGGCCTTTATCCGCGACTGGACAGCCTTTGCCTTTGTAGCCTTGGCCCTGAAGCGATTGATAAACTCCTCCACATCTGCGCGCTTTTTTTCGTCGCCGATGCGGGTCTTCTCGTGTATCTCCTCTTCCTGCGCTATCTGCTGATACAGCTTCTGCGTAGGCCCGGCAATCTTCTTCATCTTGCAGCGGTGAATGCCCATAGTGTGGGTGGTCACGCTGTCCATGAAATCCCGGTCGTGCGTGATGATAATCATCTCGCCCCTCCATGCGCGTAGAAACCGCGTTAGCCAGCGCACGGACACGATGTCAAGGTAATTGGTAGGTTCGTCCAGAAGGAGCAGATTCGGCTCGGATACCAACACCTTTGCAAGATTCAGCCGCACCTGATAGCCGCCGGAAAACTCTTGCGGGTTACGGTTAAAATCATCCACGGTAAATCCAAGACCCATGAGAATGGTTTCCACCTTGTAGCTTTCATCAATTCCATCTTCTGAAACAGGAAGGCTGAGGCACCCCTCTTTCAGAACAGTATCCTCAGTAAAATGGATGTGCTGGGAGAGATGTCCGATGGTGTAATAATTCGGAACGCTGATAACGCCTGCGTCCGGCTCTTCCTCTCCGAGTATCATTCTGAAGAGCGTTGTCTTACCGTGCCCGTTTCTCCCCACCAATCCGATGCGTTCGCCGGGATTCATGACAAAACTCACATTGTCAAAAATCACCTGTGAACCGTAAGACTTTTCCAAACCGCTGACTTTAAGCATTGATGTTCAAATCCTTTCTTTTGTATTTTCATTTTCTCGTTTCCAAACTCTTGCCTGAGAATGAAAAATTATATCGCACATAATATAATTTACAAAGAAAATTTATTTCCATTATTTATTGGCAGGTTAACAAGATGCTCCAGCAAATTTGCCCTGTGTTGTCCTGTTGACAAAAGCCTAAACTCTGTATAAATTGGATGCAGAAAATATGGATGACAACACATTAAACCAACACTCTAAAAATTTGGCTGAATGGGCGGATATGTGCCGTAAATTTAATCAGCCGATGATAATCCCCGCTTGGAACAACAACATTGAGTCGTTTATAACATCTTGCCAGGAATTCTTGAAGCATTTGAAAAAAGAGACCGAGACTTTATTGGAAGAATCCAGCAAGATTTTATCACCATTTCAAGACCCCTTTTGCATAGATTTATCATCCAATCGGTGGTTTGCCGGACACAGGGAAGAAGGGTATTCGGATTGGCTTGAATGGATTATAGAACAGTTAAAAGAGCCCCGCCTTATTTTCAAATTGTTAGATATTCCAGACGATGAAATTATGTTGAAAGAATGTGAAGGGATAAAACCCGATGTAGAGCGGGAGGAGTGGGTTGAAAAAGGGCATGAAGGACAAGAGGGAAGGCTTGATATAACAATAAGATACCCATCAAAGTTGCTTATTCATGTAGAGGTTAAAACCGTTAGCGCAGAAGAATCTGACCTCGACAAAAATCAAGGCTACATAGAGTCAGTGGAAAATAAATATAGAGGGGAAAAGGAAAAGCGTCATCGGTTACTTGTTACAGAATCCCAAAAAACCTCTTATGACTATGAGTTTGAGGGCAAGAAAATTGAGGTATTGGCGTTGAAGTGGGCTGATATATGTATCAAATTAAGAAACATGGTATCCGAGAAACAGGTTAAAGAACCGCTGGCTGCTTCGCTAATTCTGTCGTTTGCAGGGGCTGTCGAGCAAAACCTGCTTGAATTGCCGAATATTCATGCGGGAAATTTCGATTCACGGACTTTTGATTATATAAAAAAATTCTTGAAAGGAGGATGTAACTATGGGAAAAAGTGAAACAGAGGCAATGCGGAATAAACTTGTTGAGGATGGGTTTGGTTCTTATTTGGATGCCTTGGCAGCAGTCCGTGAGTTCCAAAAAGCAGTTATTGAGAGAAGCCGCAGGGCGCTCGAACAAAAACTAAATGACTTATCAAAGGCTATGGGAATTAAGAGAGAAGAAATAAAAGATTATACATATCCAGCAAAGTTAACTGACGAAGAACTTGGCAAAGAGGGGTGGGTGGGAATTGAATTTTCAAACAAGCCGGTATTATATTGCCATTTTGGATTGTGTTTTGAGCGTGAGGATTCAAAATGTGTTACGAAAGTAGTTGTGTCAATGTGGACTGACAATGTGTCTCGGCGAGATTTTCTTCTGGAGCATTGCAAAAAGGTATCTCGCGATTTTGACAATTACGACGGATACAATATTGGTTTATTTATGCCCATAACTAAAGATGAGATAAATAACTTTGAGGCAAAACTCCAAGAATTGATTGACAAGTGGATTGAGGTATGGGAGAGAGTCGGAGGGATAAAAAAACTGCCAGAAGTCTGAAGGGTCTTGCAATATCGTTTTTGACGAGGAAAATGAGGCCAGCAACCATTAAACAAGAAGGATTTGAAATGATTGGCCCAATAATCCGCTAAGGGGATGCAGCAAAACGCCGCTGCTGATTTCAGGCATTACCGGGTAATCTCTCGGCAGGTCTTTCACATTTTTACAAACAAGTTGTAATCTTTATCCTTCTATGCTATTTTCTCCGCATGATTAACACCCTGAAAAAAATTACTGAATATCTATCCCGCGAAAAACCGATAATCGCTGCATATCTGTTCGGCTCCACGGCAAAGGGAGGAGCAACGGAGAAAAGCGATATAGACATAGGGATACTGCTGAAAAACGATTTTAATCTTATCGCCAATTTTGACTACAAGCTGAGGCTTATGGGGGAATTGAAAGATTTGACAGGCAAAGCGGTTGACATAGTTTTCATAGACAGGGCAGATCCCATCCTTCAACACCACATAAGAAAACACGG
>Ga0209211_10010730_pt1 | contig 11878 bp, 12 predicted proteins | sample RifGroA2_FD_183992 | JGI IMG/M metagenome (GOLD analysis project Ga0209211, IMG submission 183992) | Groundwater microbial communities from Rifle, Colorado, USA - Groundwater A2 (SPAdes) (version 2) | ecosystem: Environmental > Aquatic > Deep subsurface > Groundwater | place: Rifle, Colorado... | reverse complement strand
AATAGCGGTCGGATGAATCATGGTTTTCTCCGTCTCAAGCCCCATCAAAAATTCCCTTCTTATTTAGGCGCCGGCTCATCGCCGTCCACCACCGCGAATTTCACTTCCGCCTCGCAAATCAGACGGTTTCCCACATAGGCCTTTCCCAGGCACTGCCCTGTTTTGGAACGGCTTCTGAGAACGTCAACCTCAAGGCGGAGCGTATCCCCGGGGTAAACAGGCTGTCTGAATTTTGCGCTGTCAATGCTCATCAAAACGGCTATTTTCCCGTGATTCTCATGCATGCAAAGCATGATCACGCCGCCCACCTGAGCCAGGGCTTCGATAATCAAAACGCCCGGCATGATGGGATGTCCCGGGAAATGCCCCTGAAAGAAAAAATCATTGACCGTCACGTTTTTAAGACCGACAGCCCGCTTGCCCGGATCCAGTTCCGTGATGCGGTCGACCAGAAGAAACGGATAACGGTGCGGAATCACTTTTTGGATGGCTCTGACATCAAGCTCTTTTGGTATGGACCTCATCGTCCCATGACCTCCTTTTTGATTATTCACTTCAAGAATCCTCTTAACCAGTTCATAATTCTGGCGGTGACCCGTCCGATAGGTGATCACATGTCCCCGGATGCGTTTGCCCAAGAGATAGAGGTCGCCCAAAAGATCAAGCACCTTGTGCCTTGCCGCTTCATCTTTGAACCGGAGAGAGTTGCCTATCGGTTCGCCGCCGTCAAATACCAGCGTGTTTTGAAAATTGGCACCCTGCCCGTATCCCCGGCTTAAAAGCGCTTCCGCTTCCGCCTTCAAACAAAAAGTCCGGGCCGGAGCGATTTGGGTCTCAAAGCTTTCCGGCGACACCTGAACGTGTACAAACTGGTCGCGCAACGCTTCGTGGTCATAACTCAGGGTGTATGAAATGGAAAAGCTATCGCTCGGAAGAACCGTCATGGAATAATTCTTCCCTTCCACAAAAGCGGGCTGTGTGACCACCAAAATTTCTCTTTCCTTGTTTTGAGGGACAATTCCAGCCTTCCGTATCAGCTCAAAATACTCAAGCGCACTGCCGTCAAGACCGGGCAATTCATCCCCTTCGATCTCAACAAGGGCATTATCCACGCCCAAACCGTGAAACGCCGCCATCAGATGCTCGATGGTGCGTATTCTAACGTTTTTCACGACCAGCGAAGTCTGACGCCCGCCCTGATCATGCGACAAATCCACATTCTCAAGGACAGCCTTGATTTTCAAATCCGGGTCTTTGTCTTTGCGTATAAAGACAATCCCCGTGCCCGGCGCGGCCGGAATCAACGTCACGGTTGAGGGTGCCCCCGTATGAAGGCCGACACCCTTCGTGGTAACGGAGCGTGCCAGCGTTTGCTCAAAATCACTCATGCGACTTTTCCTTTATATCCAGGCTTACTTGCCCTTCTGATTTTTGTAACGGTTGTTGAGTTCATTCAAAATATCCGTTGTCACGTCATACTTGTCGTTGCGGTAAAGGAGCGCCCTTTCATTGAAAATAAGGTCATACCCTTTCTGTTTACCGTAATCGTTCATGACCGTGTCAATGTCCTTGAGAATTTCGCGAACGGCCTCGTCTCTTTTCTTGCTCAGCTCTTCGCGTGCCTTTTGGTCAAAATCCTGCAGGACCTTGATTTTTTCGTCAATGGCCACCTGTTTTTCTTCCTTGTTTTTGTCCGCGAGAAGGGCCAATTCGTCTTTCAGCCGGCGTATTTCCTGAATCATGGCATCGCGCTGGGTCTGTTTCTTCTTTCCTTCCTCGGCCAAAACCTGGTCATTTTGTTTGGTTTTCTCATAGGTGTCAAAAGTCTTGGCCACATCCACAAAAGCAAATTTTTCGGCATAAGCCGCGCCAGCCCAAGCATCGTTCAGAAAAAAAGATGTTAAGATAACCGCAATCCAAACCGTACTGCGCTGCATCCCTGAAATTTTCATTTTGTCCTCCTGGTTATAGCTGTTAAAAACCTTTGCTGAAACTGAATTCGAATCTTCCGTTTTCATCTTTATCGTCTCGGTTATAAATAGGGTAGCCGTAATAAAAAATCATCGGGCCTATGGGCGTATTCACTTTGATTCCGGGCCCCACGCTAACCGCAAATTCGCCGAATGCTAATTTATAGCTGTCCGGTTCAACATCCGCCGCATCCATAAAAACCGCTCCCTTGAAATTGGAAATAATCGGAAAAGAATACTCAAGATTCACCACGGCCAGTGATTCGCCTCCCACCGCGTCTCCGCTCGCTTTGGGGCCGACTCTGCGGGGATTGTACCCGCGCACCGTTCCTAATCCGCCGGCGTAGAAACGATCAAAAACAGGAACCGTGTCCGAACTCCCGAACGATTCGGATGTGCCAAGCCGCAACTTGGTTTCTATCACGTGATCTTTTCGGAAGCTGTAATATTTGGCGGCACTGGCCTGAAAAACATAAAAATCCTCGTCCCCGCCCAGGAGACTTCCCACAAGTTCCGAAGAAAATGAAAGCAGAGATCCCTTGCTCGGGTTAAACACGTTATTTCGAGAATCCCGAGAAATAAACCAGCGAAGCCGGCTCAAAAGCGTGTTGCCTGAAAATTTGGTGACCTCAGGCGGGGCGTCTTCGGAAAGATTGTCCAGCTTGACGTTTTCCAGCGTGTATCCAAATCCTGAACGCACATATTCCGTGAAGGCCTTGGAAAGAGTCGGCGAAAATCCCATGCGCTTTTCGTCAAAATCAGTTCCATTCGCAAAATGGGTGGTGTTAAACAAGCTCAATCCCAAGGAATAAGGCTTGTTAAAAAGATAGGGTTCCACAAAATCAAACTCAAAATCGCGGGTAAGAGACCCTATGCGGCCGCGAAGTGAGACGCTTTGGCCGCCGCCCGTGAAACGGGGCCAGTTTTTGATGTCAAAATTTCTCTGGCTGATTTCAGCGAACCCTATGAACTGTTCGATAGAACTGATGCCCGCGCCAAAAGACAGCTCTCCGGTCTGCTTTTCTTTCACACGGTAGATGATATCCCGCTTGTTGGGCTCAGAGCCCGGCTCGGTGTCGTAATTGATGTCCTCAAAATACCCCAGGTTCTGAAGCCTCTCCTTGGAACGCTCTAATTTAGCTCCATCAAAACGGTCTCCCGGGCGTATGCGGAGTTCACGGCGTATCACGATGTCCTTGGTCTTGGTGTTGCCGCGGATTTTAACCTTGTCCACAAAATAAAGGTCCCCTTCCGTGATTTTATAGAGGACATCCACCTTACCCGTCTTCTGATTCAGCGTGGTTTCCGGCAAAATACGGACATCGATATACCCGCGCTCGAAATAGTATTTCCGGACAGCCTCCACCTCATCAATCAATCCCTTTTGCGAATAAACGGTGCCGGGAAGCATGGCTAAGCTTTGCCATATTTCGCTTTGCGGAAAAAGGAGGTTTCCTTCAATCTTCACCTCTCCCGTCAAATACTGATTGCCTTCCTCGACATGAACCACGATGACCATTTTCTTTTCCTTGTCGTCATAAATAAATTCCGGCTCTAGCTTGACGTCCAGAAAACCGTTTTCCTGATAGAAAGTCCTGACCCGCTCCAAGTCCTCCTTGAACTTATCTTCTTTGAAAACGCCCCGGCTGAACAAACCGGACTTCTTGGTCTTGATTTTCTTCCTCACCGCCTTGTATTTAAAAGACTTCACCCCATCCAGACGGACATCCTTGATTTTGTATTTTTCACCCTCATTGATAAGGATATAAACCGTGGCCTCTTTCGTATCTTCATTGACATTACTCTCCGACCGGACTTCCGCGAACTTAAACCCCTTGTCGACATACTTCTTCTTAATCGCAAGGACACCTTCATTAATCACTTTAGGATCCAGGATTTGCCCTTCCACCAGATTGATTTCCTTGCGGAGTTTTTCCGGCTTAAAAATCTTCGCGCCTTCGATGATGATTTGTCTGACCACCGGTTTTTCATCCACCACAACAATCAGCCGAAAGCCCCCCTGCTCTTCAACCACTTCAATCTTGATGTCCTGAAAAAAACCCGTGGAGTACAAGCGTTTGATGTCCTGATTGACCGTTTCCTGCGCCAGAGGGATTCCCTCCTTAGACTTCAACTTATTTAGAATAATCGTGGTATTAATGATTTGATTGCCGCGGACTTCAATTTTGGTGATCAGGTTCGGCGCGGCCTCATTTTCAGCGGCAGGCTGTGTTTCACCCTGGGGATCCTCCTGCTTGGCGGGATCCCCGGCATTCTCTTCAGCCCAAAGCCTGGCCTGCAGGCCTCCCGTCATAAGACAAAAAATCATTCCGCCTATAAAAAGATTCTTAAAGTAGATTCTAATCACGATACTCCTTCACGATTAAGTCAATTCTTCTTCGCTGCGGCGGAATTCGGGGTTTTCAAACCGAGTCCACTCTTTCACAAACACCATGTCAATGGAACCGACGGGACCATTTCTTTGTTTGGCAATGATGAGTTCGGCTTTGTTTTTGTTGTCTTCCGTTGGGCTGTAATATTCTTCGCGGAAAACAAACACCACCAAATCAGCGTCCTGCTCAATGGCGCCAGATTCCCTCAAATCCGAAAGCTGCGGACGGTTGCCTGTACGGGATTCCACGGCGCGCGACAGCTGGCTCACGGCAATCACCGGAACCCCGAGTTCCCTGGCCAGTGCTTTGAGAGAACGTGAGATTTCCGAAATTTCCTGCTGCCGGCTTTCCGCACGGCTGCTTCCCTGCATGAGTTGCAAATAATCGACAACAATCAATTGGATATCATATTGGGATTTAAGGCGTCTCGCCTTGGCCCTGAGTTCAAGCACGCTCATGCCGGGAGTATCATCGATAAAAATGGGGGCTTCGGAAAGTTTGCCGGCCGCATTGGTAAGCTTGGGCCAGTCCGTGTGAGAAAGATACCCGGTGCGCACCTTTTGGGCATCCACGCGGGCGTGCGAGCAAAGGAATCTTTGCACCAGCTGTTCCTTGCTCATTTCCAGCGAAAAAAAGGCGACGGGTTTGCCGAGATCAACACCCACATATTCGCAAATACCGGCCGCCAGGGCGCTTTTACCCATGGAAGGACGACCTGCCACAATGATTAAATCCGCAGGCTGAAGACCGGCAGTCTTGATGTCAAAATCGTGAAACCCCGTGGCCAGGCCCGTTACATGCTCTTTGCGCTGATACAGCCTGTCAATGGTTTCAATGCTGTCCTTGATGATATCCTTGAGCGCCACAAAGCGGCCCTCAATCTTGGACTGGCTGATTTCAAAAATAGATTGTTCCGCGCGGTCAAGAAGGGTCACCGCATCGGCGCTGCCTTCGAAGCTTTCCTGAATAATCTGCGTGGCGGAATCAATCAAATGGCGAAGAATGGCTTTTTCGCGGATAATCCGCGCGTAATGCTCCACGTTGGCCGCCGTAGCCACCTGCGCCGTGAGCTGAGCCAGATAAGCGGCTCCGCCGGCCTGTTCCAGCAATTTCTCCTTGCGCAACTCCTCTGTGACCGTGACGAGATCAATGGGTTTGTTTTTGTCAAAAAGGCCGAGCATCGCGGAAAATATTTTACGGTGAGAGCCGACGTAGAAAAAGGATTCCTTCACTAGCTCAATAACCCGGGCGACGGCCTGCTCGTCAAACAGCATGGCCCCCAAAACCGCCATTTCCGCTTCAAGATTCTGCGGCGGGATTTTCTGAACCTGACTCACCTGAGGCGAAAAAGTGTCCGCCACTTAGGCCCCCTTGACCACCTTGAGTTTAAGAGAACACTCCACTTCGGGATGCAGCTTGATTTTAACCGCGTAAGTGCCCGTCTTTTTAATGGGTTCTTCCTCAACTATTCTTTTCTTGTCCACGGCAAAGCCCTCTTCCTTCAAAGCGTCGGCGATTTGCTGCGAAGTGACGGTTCCGTACAATTTATCCTCCTCGCCCACCTGCGCCGAAATCGTCAAAGAAAGCTTCGCTATTTTTTTGGCCATTTCCTGGCATTTTTCTCTTTCCTCTTTTTCCTTGACTGCCTCGCGCGCTTTCCTGAGTTCCAATGTTTTCAAGTTACCAACATTGGAAACGATAGCCTGGCTTCTCGGGAAAAGATAATTGCGGAAAAAACCGTCTTTCACCTTGACGACTTCCCCTTTTTTTCCGAGTTTTTCTACGTCTTGCGTGAGAATAACGTCCATGGAATCCTTCCTCCTATGACTCTTTAGTGATCAATCGGCCTGAAAAGGAACCAGCGCTATGAACCGGGCGCAGCGAATTTCGCGCGCCAAGGCCCGCTGGTGTTTCGAACAATTCCCTGAAATACGGCGGGGAACGATTTTTCCCTTTTCCGTCATAAACTTCAGAAGAAGTTCCGGCTCTTTGTAATCGATTCTCATTTTTTCAGTACAAAACTTGCAGACCTTTTTCTTGAAAAATCTCTGGCGCGGACCACGATCGTCTTTGCGCTTGTCACTTCTTGCCGGTGCTCTTTTAGTCGTAAACAAATTCAATCCTCCTTTTAAAATGGAACTTCATCATCCGGAGACATCTCGTCTTCGGAAACTTTGATAGAACTGTCCTTCGGTCCGAACCCGTCATCCACGCTTGTATCCGGCGCCTCAGCCTGGACAGCATCCGCCCGGCTGCCTCCCTTGGGGCTGCCAAGAAACTGAACCCGTGCCGCAATGACCTCAAGTGTGCTGCGCTTGGCGCCATCCTGCGCCTGCCAGCTCCGGCTCTGAAGCCGGCCTTCCACGAAAACCTGGCTTCCTTTTCTTAAATATTCATTGCACACCTCCGCGCTACGGCCCCAGGTAACGACCCGTATAAAACTGGCGTCCTCCTTTTTCTCCCCTGAAGGCGACATATAGGTGCGGTTGGTGGCCACCGTGAAGCTGGTCACGGCCTGTCCAGACGGGATATAACGCAGTTCCGGATCCCGTGTCAGATTTCCAATCAAAAAAACCTTGTTAAAACTCGCTTGTGCCATAGCTGACCTCCAGGTTGAAAAACTTCTATTTTCCGGCGCGCGTTCAGGCCGCCTTTACGGGTACTGGCTGCGGCGCGTCTTTCTGGAGAATCATGAAGCGCAGTACCTCGGTTTCAAGAAGGCGGAAAGCCTGGGAAATAGGCTTCACGGCTTCCGGCTTGGCCTGAAAATTGAGCAGCAAATAATAGCCCTCTTTCTTTTTCTTGATTGAGTACGCCATGCTGCGCCTTCCCCATTTGATTTCCGATTGAATGACGCCCCCGAACTTGGCGATGATATCTTTCACCTTCTGGGCATCCTCCTGATTTTTTTCCGGAGTCACATTGGGTTCCAAAATAATAACGGCTTCGTAATTTTTCATTCCTCTCTCCTGTCCATTAAAGTAAAGTTACTGCTTTGAACAACAAAACATCAATTATACTGATTCATCACGGCCTGAGTCCCGCGCTCCATCCACAACAAAACAGCTTCACGCGCGCGCCGTAAAATTTCCGGCATCAGGTCTTCTTCCTGCTTGGAAAATTTCTCAAGTACGTATGTTTCAAGCGGCATCTCCGGATTAACGGGCCGGCCGACTCCTACGCGGAGCCGGTTAAAACCGGCCGTGCCGCAAACCGCAATAATGGACTCCAGGCCTCGATGGCCTCCGGCACTGCCTTCAGCCCGCATCCGGAGCCGCGTTCGGAAGCTTGCGTTTCCTGACCGGCTTGAGTTCTTCGAGCAATGCCTCGACAACCCGGAATCCCACGTTATGCCGGGTACGGTCAAATTTTTTTCCCGGATTGCCGAGTCCGACAATGAGCTTACAACTCACGCTTACTTCCCGGCAGGCTGGGCCTTGCCCTTGTCGCCGCCAGCCGCAGGCTTGCCTTTATCGCCGCCGGCCGCAGCCTCGCCTTCAACCGCTTCTTCCTTCTTCTTGCCGATAACTTCAGGTTCCGTCGCCGCGACCTCTTCCGTCGGGGCCACAACTTCTTCTTTCATGGGAGCCAGCACCGTGAGAACAACCTCCTCAGGATTCAGCGTGCAAACCACACCGGCCGGAAAGGCAATATCGCTCACGTGCAGAGAATCTCCAATATTCAGGTTATCCACAGAAATATCAAATTTTTCCGGGATTTCGGTCGGAAGACATTCCACTTCGATTTCGCGGTGCACGTGCTCAAGCACGCCGCCCTCTTTAACGCCCGGGGCTTCACCCTTGGCATGGATCGGCACATTGACCCGGATTTTTTCCGTGAGGGAAATGGCGTTAAAATCCACGTGCGTAAAGCCGTCGCTGATGGGATCCACCTGAATGTCCTTGATAATGGCGGTATGCTCATTATCCTTTTTGAGACCCGCGATTTTAAGAGACAAAATCACGTTGCTCCCGGCACCGGTCTTTAGAATTTTCTGAAAAGTTTTCAAGTCCAGTTCCAAAGGCACGGGCGCGATCTCATGTCCGTAAAGAATGGCGGGGATACGGCCCTCTCTGCGTATCCTGCCGGCATATCCTTTGCCCAAAGTTTCACGATGCGTCACTTTCAACTCAACAGTTTTCATTGCCTTATCAGCCTCCTAAAAAATTACGTAAATTGATTTTAAGCTTCCACGGCCGAATGAGCGAAAAGCGAACTCACGGATTCATTGTCATGAATCCGTTTGATAGCCTCCGCCAGAAGCGGCGCCACGCTGATCACTTTAAGCTTGCGGCTCTTTTTATTTTCCGGCAGCGGGATGGAGTCTGAGACCACCATTTCCCGGATAACGGAGTGTTCGATCTTTTCCACCGCGTCACCCGCCAAAACGGGATGAACCACGGCTGAATAGATATCAAGCGCCCCGGCATCCCTGAGCGCCTGGGCGGCCTCGACCAGCGAACTTCCGGTCGAAACCAAATCGTCCACAATTACGACATTATGTCCCGCCACTTCTCCGATGATATTCATCACCTTCACCTGCGTGGCGCTTTCACGGCGTTTGTCCACGATGGCAAAAGGCGCGTCTAAAAGCTTGGAGTAAGCGCGGGCCATTTTAAGCCCACCCACATCGGGCGTGACCACCACCAAATTTTTCAAATTCTTGTTGATAAAGTATTCGCAAAGCACGTTGATGGAGTACAGATGATCCACGGGGATATCAAAAAAGCCCTGAATCTGTCCGGCATGTAAATCCATGGTCAACACCCGGCTGGCTCCGGCTGAAACAATCAAATTGGCCACTAGTTTGGCCGTGATCGGAACCCTCGGCCGGTCTTTTCTGTCCTGCCGGGCGTATCCGTAATACGGAAGAACCGCCGTGATACGCCGGGCTGAAGCGCGCTTGGCCGCGTCGAGAAGAATCAAAAGTTCCATCAAATTGTCATTGGAAGGCGCGCAGGTGGGCTGAATGATAAAAACATCCCGTCCCCGCACATTTTCATCTATCTGAACACGGATTTCTCCCTCGGGAAATCTGCCGACAATCGCAGACCCCAGTGGGACATCCAGGTCGTTCGCAATGGCCTTGGCCAGAGCGGGATGCGAGCTGCCGCAGATAATCACAAGTCCGCTGTTCACGGTTTTGTTTCTCCTTTCCTTCTTTTCATTCTTTTTTTTGCCAGTCATTAGACCGCCTATTGATTCTTTGATAAAATTTTTGCAGGGACGCCGGCCACCGTCGAACGGGCCGGAACATTTTTCCCTCGCGGCACCACGGAGCCCGCGCCGGTTTTCGCTTTCTTGCCCACTGAAACGGGAGCTATCAAAATCGTGTCACAACCGATAAAAGCCCCGTCGCCGATGCGGGTTTTGTTTTTGTTCTTACCGTCATAATTGGCGGTGATTGTCCCGGCGCCGATATTCACGCCCTTGCCCACTTCCGCGTCACCGAGGTAAGTCAGATGCTTGACCATGGACTTTTCACCCACGGTGGAACGCACCACTTCGACAAAACTGCCGACCACGGCGCCGTCTTTGATACGCGAACCGGAACGGATTTTGCAAAAAGGCCCGATTTGGCAATTCTTCCCGATAGTGACATCCTTCTCAATGTGCGAGAAAGGATGAATCACCGTATCCCGTCCTATTCTGACACCCGACTCGATGTAGGTGTTTTCGGGAGACACCACCGTGACGCCGCGCTCAAGCTGAAAATCAATATTCCTTTTCCACAAAACCCTGGTAGCTTCCGCCATATCTTTCCTCGTATTAATTCCCAAAAGCTCATCCCCCTTGGCCAAAGGATACGCCTTGACCGGCCACTGCTTTTTCACAAACACTCCGATAACATCCGTAAGATAATATTCCTTTTTGCTGTTTGCCGGCTTGATTTCTTTCAGGGACTCAAAAAGCTTGCCGGTTTGAAACACGTAGATGCCGGAATTGATTTCTTTGATCTCCCGCTCAAGAGGGCTGGCGTCAAGATCCTCGCGTATCCCCGACACATGACCGGAATAATCCCTGAGAATGCGCCCATACCCTTGCGGGTTTTCAAGCTCGGCCGTCAAAATGCTGGCATCCGCGTTCTCCGCCGCGTACCGCTTAATGAAATCCGCCAGGGTCTTGCCGAGAATAAGCGGCGTATCACCGGCCAGCACCACCGTATGCCCCTTAAACCCTTTGAACCGTGACTCGCAGCATTGAACTGCATGCCCGGTACCCAAACGCTTGGTTTGAAGCACAAGGTGAACCTGCGCGTTCAAAAGAAGCTTTAAATCTTCCAGATTTTTTCCGGCCACCACGGTCACATCCGTGATGCCGCAACGCCGCAACGCGTCGACCACATGTTCGATAATGGTTTTTCCAAAGAGCCCGTGAAGAACCTTGGAACGGGAGGACAACATCCTAGTCCCTTCACCCGCCGCCAAAACAATCGCCCGAGCGTCCTTCACGCTTAACCTTTAATGCCCGAAAGCTTGATACCTTCGACAAAATACCGCTGATTAAAAATAAAGACCAGCAAAATCGGGGCCAGCATCATCATGGAAGCCGCCATGAGCAGCGTCCAATCCGTGTGATGCAAACTTTGGAAATAAGACAATCCCACCGGCAGGGTGAATTTTTCATGCGAATTCACCACCACCAGAGGCCACATGAAATTCATCCACGTCCCCATAAAGGTGAACGTTGTTAGCGTGGCCAACGCCGGTTTTGAAAGCGGCAAAATAATACGCCAGAAAATACCGAAATAAGAACAGCCGTCGATTTTGGCCGCATCCTCAAGCTCTTTCGGCAGCGTCATGAAAAACTGTCTCAGCATAAAGGTGCCGTAAGCCGTGAAAATGCCCGGCAAAATAAGCGCTTTGTAGGTATCGATCCAGCCCAGCATGCGGAGCAGGATAAAAACAGGAATCATGGTCACCGCGCTCGGAATCATCAGCGTGGCCAAATATCCCAGAAAAATTTTGTCCCGTCCCGGGAACTGAAGCCTCGCAAAAGCGTACCCCGACATGGCACTCGTCAGCACCTGCCCCAATGTGGTCAAAAGCGTCACCACAATGGAATTCATATAAAACCTCGCGAAAGGCACGACATGCCACGCCTTCACGTAGTTCTGCCACACAAAAGAGGTAGGTATCCAATCCTGCCACCAGGCGCGCTGGTACGAAAAAACCTGGCCCGGTTCCTTGAACGAAGTGGCCAGCATCCAGAAAAAGGGGGCCACCATGGCAAAAGTGCCCAAGGCCAGGACAAAGTAGCTCGCGCTAAGTTTCAACGCCTCCACAATCCAGCGCCGCGCTTTCATTTTTTTTATCGAAGTTTCAAGCTCGTTTTGTTCGGTCATAAATTTGAAGTTAGCCCTTAATAATAATGGACCGATTTGCCCACCACGCGCCAGTAAAAAAGGGTCATGAGAAAGATCACCACAAATAAAAACCACGAAATCGCGGCCGCGTATCCCATGTTAAACCACTGGAACGCGTTATTGTAAATGTAATACATGATGGTCGTGGT
>Ga0209211_10010726_pt1 | contig 11881 bp, 13 predicted proteins | sample RifGroA2_FD_183992 | JGI IMG/M metagenome (GOLD analysis project Ga0209211, IMG submission 183992) | Groundwater microbial communities from Rifle, Colorado, USA - Groundwater A2 (SPAdes) (version 2) | ecosystem: Environmental > Aquatic > Deep subsurface > Groundwater | place: Rifle, Colorado... | reverse complement strand
CCTCCACCGGCTCAAGCGGTTTGATGCGGATCTTCACGTGGCCGTACTGACCGCGGCCGCCTGTCTGCTTGATGTGTTTGTATTCGACGTCCGCCGTGCCCTGAATAGTCTCGCGGTATGCGACTTGCGGTTTACCTGTCGTCGCCTGCACGCCGAATTCACGCTTCATACGGTCAACGATGATTTCGAGGTGGAGCTCACCCATTCCCGACACGATGGTCTCCATCGTTTCAGGGTCCGACTTGATGCGGAAGGTCGGGTCTTCGTCGGAAAGTTTCGAAAGTGCCATACCCATTTTCTCCTGGTCGGCTTTTGTGTTCGGTTCGATACGCATCGAAACGACCGGCTCGGGGAATACGATGGATTCGAGCGCGATAGGGTGTGCGACATCGCAGAGCGTGTGTCCGATCTTCACTTCTTTCATGCCGACGGCGGCGGCGATCTCGCCCGCGTAGACCGTCTTCACGTCTTCGCGTTTGTCCGCCTGCAAGCGCACGATGCGTCCGACGCGTTCTTTCTTGTTGTTGGCGGAATTGTATACCGTCTCTCCCGCGGTGAACGTGCCCGAGTACACGCGGAAGAAGGAGAGCTGTCCGACGAACGGGTCGGTCTGTATTTTGAAAACGAGTGCCGCGAACGGCGCTTCATCGGATGCGGGGCGCGTTTCCTCCGCATTCGTGTCTGTGTTGATGCCCTTGCTCTCCGGCATGTCCTTCGGCGACGGCAGATAATCCACGACCGCGTCGAGGACGAGCTGTACGCCTTTGTTCTTGAGTGACGAGCCGGTCAAGACGGGAAAGATTTTATTCGCGATGACGCCCTTGCGGAGCGTCGACTTCAGGACGTCGAGCGGAATTTCTTTGCCGTCGAGGAAATCCGCCATGACCGCATCGTCATTTTCAACGATCCGTTCGACGAGCTCCGCGCGGTACTTATCGGCCTCGGCTTTCATACCTGCCGGTATTTCTCCCGCGATGACATTTTTTCCCATCTCCCCTTCGAAGTGATAGGCTTTCATGGAAAGCAGGTCGATGACTCCCTCGAATTTGTCTTCGAGCCCGATGGGTATCTGGAAGCGTACGGCTTTCGTGGAAAGCCGGTCGAGAATGCTGGCGTATGATTTTTCAAAAGACGCGCCCGTGCGGTCGAGCTTGTTGATGTAGCAGACGCGCGGCACCTGTGCCTCCTCGGCGTAACGCCAGTTGGTCTCCGATTGCGGTTCGACGCCGGCGACGCCGTCGAAGACGACGACCGCGCCGTCCAAGACGCGCATCGAGCGCTTCACTTCCGAAGTGAAGTCGATGTGTCCGGGGGTATCGATAATATTGAAACGGACTTTCTGCGAGAGGTCGGTGCCCATGTAAGTGGGGTTCCAGAAGCACGTGATGGCGGCGGCGGTGATGGTGATGCCGCGCTCGCGCTCCTGTTCCATCCAGTCGGTGACCGTATTGCCCTCGTGCACCTCGCCGATTTTGTGCGACTCACCCGTGTAATACAAAATACGTTCGGATGTGGTCGTCTTGCCCGCATCCACGTGCGCGACAATACCGAAGTTGCGTACTTTTTCCAATGGGTAGTCTCGTGCCATATAATTAAAATGAAAACGCCCGAAAGCGTTGCACTAATGTAGCGGAAACTGCGAGAATTGCAAGAAAATATTATCCCTCCCTCCCGCGCAAGCGAACTGACCTACTCAAAATCGGAAGAACGTAGCGGTCGGCACCGTAGTAGCCGACGACGCGCCACGCGAGAATGATGAGGATGCCGACGGTCGCCCAAATCGGATTGACCGACACAGAGCCCGCGAGCATGAAGTTGAGATTCATCACGACGCCGAAGAATGCGGCGATACCGGTGAGGCAGCCGAGGATAAGGCCGACACCGACTGCCATTTCTCCAAGCGTAATGAGATGTGACCAAAAATACGGGTGTGCGACAAGCGTTTGCTGAATGAAACCGGCATACCACCCTTGCACGTCCGGGTGACACGCCGCCGGATTCGTGCAGAACTCGGCGGTCTTGTGGAGCGCGCCTTGCGCAAATCCCGAAATTGCCGCACCTGCATCATTCCCCCACCACGCGGGATTCTGGAATTTCTCCCATCCCGCTATGAACCACTCGTAACCGAGCCAGACGCGCGCGATGAGCCAGAGCGCGGCGCTCCGCGTGTCGGCGGTGAAAAAATAGGAGAGTGCAGATTTTTCTATAACGTACCGTTGCATACGCCGGTTCATTGTAAACGCAAAAATCCGCGAGATGCGGATTTCTGGGGAGAACTTCAGGCGGTGAAAGTTACCACGCAAAGTGAGCCTACCTGCGCAGGCAGGCGAACGCTTTATTGGCAATCAAATGTCGTTAGGTGTCAGACCGGTGTGTTTGGCGATGCGCGCGAGCATGCGCGGGCCTATCTCTTCACGCTCGTGAAAAGCAAATGTCACATCAGGCCATCCGCCTTTCGAGAGAATCCTGTGCGAACCTTTTTGCCGCTTGATGCGCCAGCCGGAGCGCAACAGTGCCCTCAAGATTGCTGATGCTTTAGCGGCTCGCCACTCCATACCCGAAAAGTCGGGAAATTGGTGCCGGCGTATTCCCCTGTTCTATCGTGTCTGCGAGCGTGCGCAGAGCAATCGCATACACACGGCGAAGTGCCTCGGGCTTCGTAACGCCGTACGCCATAACCCCCGGAAGTTTCGGAATCTCTGCAATCCAACGTCCGTCTTTCTCGCGCTCGAACTCAACTGCGAACGAAGACAGGGACGTCTTGGACCGTTTATTGGCTTTTGCTCTCATCGCCGGAGTATATCATAATGAGCGCATGAACTGGAGCTTCGCTATTGTAAACGGCCGCTTGGCAGAAGTCTTTTTTGACAAGAAAAAAGACAGCCGCAAACACGTTTTTGCACATGCCTACGTCAGACAAAACGACTATAAAAAAGAGGGTCGGAAATGGATTGCAGAGGACACAAAACGCGCCCGTTTTTCATACCGCAATCAGCAATACAAGCTGGTGCAGGGTTGATTACCACGCGAAGTGGGCGAAGGCTTTGTTGGCTCCCTCCTCCGCCAAGGCTACGGGAGGGCACAGTCGGCCATGCGGTGCGTTGTTTCTTTCTTGGTGACGGCGGCTCCTTCGCCTTTGTGTACGACCTAGGTTCTATTCAAGAATTCTCCGCGGGATGTTTTGGGAGGCTAAATCTCCAAAAGAAGATTCACAATATCACGATGCATATGGAGGATGCGCAACACGTCAATTACGTTATTTCGTTCAGAATAAAAAATGATGAATGGAAAATGCGTCATTGGAAACACTCGCAAACCCGGGATGTTAAGACTGCCCGCGAACCTTTTCGATCCGATGCTCGGCATTTCGCCGATTGTCACTAAGCTGTGTTGCAATTCCTTGAGAAAATCCCTTGCGACTTTAGGGTTATCGGTCGCGTAATACGTCAGAGCACTGTCAACGTCACGGTCAGCTTGCGGACGAGGAACTGCCCGTCTCCATTTCATGCCCGCTAGCGGCTGCGCCGTATCAAATCGCGCTTCTTTTTCCAATATTCGGCGGTAATAGGGATACCAGATCCGCTATTCAAGCCCTTGAGTATCTCGGCACGAAGATGGGCTCGCGCTTTTTCTACAGCAGAATTGATTCTTACAGATTTCTTCAACTGCCGTATGTCAGCTGCCATTGATGCAAGCTTCTTCTGTATCACTGCATTTGTCATGCACCCATGATACCCGCGTGTTGCTGAACGTCAAATGAATTACCACGCGAAGTGGGCGAAGGCTTTGTTGGCTTCCGCTATGCACTATGAAATTCCCAGATTACTCTCCGGAAAGAATCCGGACGCTGTTGGCCCGGAAGTACCCGCCATACGCAAAAATCGTACCCCGTACTTTAAGCTTGCTACCATTCCTAATATTCTCCACGGAAACTTCCTGACCATTTAGATTATAAATATGGGTTGCATAGGATGTATTTTCTTCTGCGGGATATATATTTACCCATTCTTCGACACCACCGTCAGACTGAATCTTGACCGCAACCGTATTGGACGTTTTTATGGGGAATCCCACGACGATACCCGATATTTCCTTTTCACTGCTAGGCTCTGAAATTGGTGTCGGTACACTTTCCGTATTACTTCTCCCTCCAATTGGGCTGGTGGCCGAACGCCACGCGAAGAAACTTCCTACAGTCAAAATAATTACTAGTACCGACCCCGCAAGCGCGAGATACTTTTTCATCCATTCAGACTACCACGCGAAGTGAGCAAATGCCTTATTTGCCTCTGCCATTCTATGAGTCGTTTCTTTTTTGGTGACGGCGCTTCCCTCTCCCTTGTGCGCGGCTTTTATTTCAGCGAGAAGTGATTCGTGCATCGGCTTGCCCTTGGTGCCTTCGGCCGCCTCCACTATCCAGCGCATACCGAGCGACATGCGGCGCGCTGGGTTGACCTCGCGCGGGACCTGGTAGTTGGCACCGCCGACGCGGCGTGAGCGTACTTCCACCGAAGGAGATGCTTTGTCGAGTGCCTCTTCAAGCACGGTGACGGGGTCGCCATCCTTCTTCAATTCCTCCATCACTTTGTAGACGATCTTGCGGGCGGTGTCCTTCTTGCCGCGCTCCATCACGTAATTAATGAGCTTCGCGACCTTGAACGAGCCGTAGACTTCGTCCGGCTGGGGCTGTTTTCTGTTTTTTGTGGGACGTCTCATATCTGAATAAGTGCTAAGTGTTAGGGACTAAGTGCTAAATAAAATAAATTGTACTTTTAACTTTGTGCTTACTACTTGGCACTCTTTGGTTTTTTTGCCCCATACAAAGAGCGGCCGCGGCGGCGCTTGTCGATACCTCCCGTGTCGAGCTTGCCGCGCACGATGGTGTATCGCAGTCCGATGTCTTTCACGCGACCGCCGCGCACGAGGACCACGGAGTGTTCCTGCAGATTGTGTCCCTCGCCGGGAATGTATGCGGTTATTTCCATGCCGTTGGTGAGGCGAACACGCGCAATCTTTCTGATAGCGGAGTTCGGTTTGCGGGGGGTCTTCGTGGTCACACGAGTGCAGACGCCGCGCTTGAAAGGAGCCGGATAGAAGGAGGGGCGGTTTTTGAGCGTGTTGAAGCCGCGCGAGAGCGCGATGGTCTTGGTGCGCCAGGTCTTTTTGGTGCGGCCTCTGCGCGTGAGCTGATTTATGGTCGACATGACAATTAAAAATCCCCGAAGGGAGTCCGAGGAGTGTACTACCGGCAGACGGCAATTGCAAGAAAGACCGGCCGGCGGACTACCTAAGATTTGCGATGAACGCTCTGATGGCCGATTCGAGGGCAGTGAGCGCGTTGGCAAGATTGGTATTCGTGTCCGCGCTCGCTTGGGTGCAATTGTTGCCGTACGCGTCGCAGTCGAGCCAGTTGCCGTTGCTACATTTCATGGTCGGTATGCGCTTGCCGTACGTATTGTACTGCTGATCGAACATCCATGCCGCCGCCGAACTTCCCTGCACGATTATTTGCCCGTTTGCGACCGTCGTGCCGCCCGAGGCCATGCAAGAAGTCGCGCCGACCAGGTCACCCTCGAACGGAGTTTTGTTCGAATCGAACCATTGGCCGCTTTGGCATGTGTATCGCTGTGACGTGATGCTCGCCGTGGTTCCCGTCAGCGCGAGCTTCTCGCAGAGGGCACCGTAGTACGACGTATCGCGCGTGCAGGTCTTGGTGGGCACGTCGACCGATGTGCCGGATGTGTACGTTCTGTTGTCGTATACGCACGAACTCGGAGCGAACAGCTCCTCGCGAGTGGTTCCTTTGCGCATATTTACCTTAATATTCACGGACCGTCCGTCGCTCGTGGCCGTGTACGTGCCCGAACCGAGATACAAATGCGTCACGGTTCCAAGGGCCGCACCCGCCCCATTGGCAATGAGCACCGGTCCGTCATCGCCGAACGATAGATTGTTGCCTGCGCCCGTGAAGGTGACCGCGAGCGGTGCGTCGCCTTCTTTCGGCGAGGCGGAGAGTGATCCGGACGATGTCGTCGTAGTATTCGACACGCATCGCGGACTTAATTGACACCCGTCTGCACCGTATCCGCCCCCGACGAGCGTCTCATTTGCATTACATAGAGGCGCCATATACTGCGGACAATTCAACGGGGTTGTGTCCTTGCCGACGACAACGCTCGCGCTCGCCTGTGCACTACCCGCATCATTACTCACCGTGAATGTCGGGTGGTAGGTGCCTGCTCTCGCGTATAGATGAGTGAATGAGCCGGAGGTCTGGAGCGTGGAGGCGGCGGTGCCGGCGAATGCATTGAGGGTATCGAGGACACCCTCGTCTCCCCAAATGACCGAGTAGCGAAGTTGGGTGTTGGGGCCGTTCGGGACAGATGCATGCACCGTCCATGTGCCGCTCTGGCTGGTCGCGAGCGATGCGGGACCGCTGATAGCGCTTATCGAAGGTGCTCCGGCTACGGCCGCGCTACCAGCTGTGATGGTAAAGGATGCGACTTGGGAGAGTTCACCGAGACATTCCCAGCTGGAACAGCCACTCCTACGATACATGGTCGCCGTGTACGAACCATTTTGTGCATAGGTGTGTTGGACTGTCGCCGTAGTAACGGTGCGGTCGAACCCCGCCGCTCCGCCATCTGCACCATCTCCAAAGGTGACGGTGTAGTACACGTCATTTGTATCTGACGGTAGCCGCGTGACAGAAAAAGTCACGGTAAGCGGCGCCGCGCCGTATGTCGGCGAAGCGGAGAACGAGCCTGCTGTCGTTTGCGTCCCGACGGTAATCGTCGCGGTGCCGACCACTTCATAGATATTTGTGTCCCCGCTCTGCACCTCCCGCACGCCTACCACCCTTTTTAGTTGGGCGGTAAATGTTCCGACCGTTGCGTACGTGTGAGTGTTGATGCCCGGCTGTTGACAAAAATCGAGCGGTGAATAGCAGTAGTTCGCCTTCGCTGAAGATCCGTCGCCGTACTCTATCGTGTATTGTTGCCCGCCTTGTCCGGAAATGTTCGTGCTGAACGTTACGGTAAGCGGCGCCGCGCCGGATGAGGGCGATGCGAAGAAATTTTGGTTGCCACAGCGGTGCAAGAACCACGCGCGGGTCGCGGGACCGATGGCTCCCCAGCCGGTCGTCGCGGAATCGCCCGAAGAGACGATGCCGTTCGCGGCCTGCAATCTCTGAACGGCGGCCTGCGTCGCGGCACCGAAGTACCCCGTCGCGGAGTCACTCGAAAGTATTCCCGCACCTATGAGAACTTTCTGGAGAGCGGCGACATCATCCCCTTTTGCGCCGAAAGCGAGAAATCGGTCCAGCCGCAAACAAACGATCCTGGAATAGTCGACCGGTGGAGTGGGTGTGACCGACGGCTGTTTGAGCAACGTTTCGAGTTGCGCTTGCAACTGTCTGACCTTAGCGAGCAGGCCGTCAATTATCGTCTGCAGGTCGTTTCCCGTGTCATCGACCCATTCAGGGCAACGCCCGTTCGCGTGATTGGGCGCCGTCTGGCCGTCCTGGCACAGGACGGGAGATGTCGCCTGTGTGAGAAGCGGTGTGACGAGTAATCCGATGCCGAGACCTGCGAATGCGATTTTTTTAAGCATAGAAACTACCCCGACGGTAATACATACAGCATGACACACTACCGGACGCCGTACGAGCTTCGCAGGGGGATAGCACGTCCCGTCTTGGCCTCCCTACAGTCCTGCTATCGCCTGCGCGATTCCTGACACCAGATTCCCGAACGCGCTACCGAATGCGACGATAAGAAGGAGGATGAGACCGAAGCCGAGGAAGGGGTTGTATTCCATGCGGTCGCGCAAACCGTCATATCCGAGGCTTTTCGGAAGAATTGCTCCAAGGATCTTCGAGCCATCGAGCGGCGGAATGGGAATGAGGTTCAAGACCGTGAGAGAGACGTTGATGGCGACCACGTACATGAGCATTTCCACCATGTCGGGAAATATCTGAAGCCGGATCAAAAACCCGGAGACGAGCGCGAGCGCGAGGTTCGACGCCGGCCCCGCCGCGGCCACGATGGCCTCGCCCCACATCGGCGCGCGCCTTAGATTGTACGGATTGTACGGGACGGGCTTCGCCCATCCGAAAAAGAAGCCCCCGGGGGAGAGCGCCGTGAGAATGGGCAGGATAATCGAGCCGAAGAGGTCGAGATGCGGGATAGGGTTGAGCGTCAGACGTCCCTGCAATCGTGCGGTCGGGTCGCCTAGCCAATCGGCTGCGACGCCGTGCATCACCTCATGAATGACGACCGACATCACGATAACGGCGACAAGGAATACCACACCGAATACGTCCATCGGAGAACTATACCATCCCGTCCTTCATTTTTTGACTTTTCATTGCCGACACGATAGAGTGCTCGGACTATGGCACGTTCATGCGACATAACAGGCAAGAAATCCCAGGTGGGCGGGGGCTATTCCAATAGAACGCGTGCGACCAAATTTAATCCGACGGGCAAGCGCCGCCGGCAGGTCAATCTGCAGACCAAGACCCTTTTCATCCCCGAACTCGGCAAAAAAGTGACCATCACCGTTTCCGCAAAAGGATTGAAGACGATGAAGAAGCGTGGTGCGTTTCTCACACTCACAAAGGCAGGCCTTATTTGAGGGTGCGGTTTCCCTATTACCGTAGTTGTACATATGTACAACTACAGACTTTCATTTGCGGAAGACGGTATTTCCGTCCGACACGAAAGTCACACGGCCGTTCGCGCACGTATCAAGGGTCGGGATACCGAAGCGCGCCAATAATTCAACCACCTCCTTATGCGGGTGCCCGTAGCTGTTGTCGCACCCGCGCGAGAATACCGCGTACGAAGGAGCGACGTAACCGACGAATGAAAGTGCGGACGACGTGCGCGAACCGTGATGTCCCGCTTTCAGCACATCCGACTTGAGGTTACTCCCGTCGAGCGACACGAGGTACTCCTCAATTGCCTGCGGCGCGTCGCCGGTCAGCATGAATGCGGTATCGCCGTAGACGAGCCGCGCCACGATTGAGCCGGTGTTGGTCTCGACCGAAGGAAGCGGTCGGTCGGGAAAAAGTATTTCAAGATATGCCCCCTCGCCAAGGTCGATAATTTGTCCGCGCTCCGCAATAAGTGCGCGCGCACTTTTTTCGGCATCTATCGCGCGCAGAAATGCGGTCTGGTCCGCGCCGCCGTCTTCCACGCTCGAACGTATGATGGTCAAGACGTCGTACCGCGCGAGGACGTCGGGTAATCCGCCGATATGGTCGGCATCCGGATGCGTGCCGACGACCACATCTATTGAGCGGTCGTACCACGGTATGACTTTTCCGAGTTCACGCACGACCGCACTCCCCTTCCCGCCGTCGATGAGCGCCTGTCGGCCACTCGGCGCATCAATGAATATCGCATCGCCTTGGCCGATATTGAGAAATGAAACGGTGAGGAGTCCGTGCCTGTCTTCGCGGAGCGCCACCCACCAGATGCTGAGAACGATCGCGCAAAGAACAAGTATCGCAAGACCGAGGACACGCGAGCTCCGCCGCATCGGCTCATTCTACCTTCATGAACCGTAGTGCTATAATCGGTTTTGTATTTACTAAACTTTATACCCTAGTGGCTAATCCCTATCTGTTATGTACATGTACGAAGCAAAAAAATTCGACCTCCCGTCGCTTGAGGGAATTTCAGATGAGTCGGTCAAACAGCATATCGGCCTCTACGAGGGCTACGTGAAAAATTTTAACGCGATGTCCAAGCAAATCGCAGAGCTCGCCATGGAGGATTGGGAGAAAAATATGCATCCGGTCGCCGAGCTCATCCGCCGCCGTTCATTTGAATTCGACGGCATGCGGTTGCACGAGCATTACTTCGAGCAGTTTGAGGGCGGGGCGAAGGAGCTCTCTGCGGGTAGCGCACTCGGGAAAGCGTTGAAAAAGACATACGAACCGAAAGACGTCGTCGAAGTCATGACGAAGATAGGCAACATGCGCGGGCCCGGCTGGGCCATTCTTTACTACGACAAAAAGGCGGATGAGCTCCTTGCGGGATTTTCCGGCGAACAGCACCAGGGACATTTCGTCACACTCCCTATCATCTTGGCACTCGACGTGTGGGAGCACGCATTCATCCTCGACTACGGCGCGGCGGGCAAAGGCAAATACATCGACGCATTCTTCAAAAATCTGAATTGGGGCGTTATCGAAAAGCGCTTTGAGGCGTTGGCTTGACGGGCAACACAATTCGGGGCTAGTGTGCAGAAGCTCCATGAGGAGCCCTTGCCACCGAGGCAAGGTTCACGCTGACCTTTGAAAGAGGTGCGTCATGAAAACAATCCGACAATTGCTCGCCAAGAGGGCGGGAGGTCCGGGGGCTGTGTGCCATCCGGATCGGCGGGTTTCAGATCTTCGAGAAATGATGCTTGCCCAAGCATTGCAATTCATCCCGGTCGTCGAACACGGCGAACTTCTTGGCATCGTTACTTATGTCGAGATCATGACTGACTGCGACCAGCCGGCCCCCGCGGAAATACCCGCGTACGATGCCGAGCTTGTCGCACCGGCCGTGATCGCGAAGGACGCGGGGGGCGTGTATGCCGACAACAAGTTCAGGATGGGGACGACGGGCAAATGACTACCGTGGAGCTGATGAGTCGGCCCCGCGGCGAAGCCGGTGTGACACGTTGTCCGCCGGCTTCTCTATTGTGGCGCAACCACCGAGACGGCGAGCCGTCGAAAGCGGCGGCAAATCATAAAAAGAAATTCCAGCGCACCTGTTGCAGCGCGCTGGAATGGTATTGGCGGGTATGACGCCCGCAACTAGTCTTCGGTCTTACGCGGAACGATCAGGCTCGCCTCGTGGTTGTCCGGCTTTGGCTGCGCTGGACTGCCGAGAGGAAGTGTCGAGCCAGTTGCATACGGATTGGGACTGGTGCCGATCGGGTCTTCTGAAACAGGCCCTAAGGTGCGTCTCCGAGCACCCGCTCCATCGTCATGATCTCTCATGGCATCAATTTCCTTCTTGTGCCGCTTGTGGGTTGTGCCGCCGTCAACCTACTTTACATATCCATGGTCTGCCGTGGCGGAAAAGGCCTCACTCGAGAGGTGGGACACTTTCCGCCATGGCAAATCACTGTCAAAGAACAACAAAAGAACTGGGGAGGGCGAACTATACTACTATTGACGCGGCTGTCAATCTGTGTTGTTCATGAACATTCCCCTTCGGAGGAACAGCGCCGCTGCGAAAAGAAGCGCGTACACCGGTACAAGCCACCACGCGCTGAAGGCGGGGAGGGATACGGCGGCGAAGGGCAGGGCGGCGAAGAGTTGCGCGACCCCTATCATGTACGAGAGGAGTGCGTATGCGGGAAACGCGACGACGACCGCGAAGGGGCCGAGAGCCATGCCTGCAAGCGCCGCGAAGAGCGAGAGGAGCATCGCCCATGGGACCGCAACGAGCACGAGAAGATTTGCAAAGAGCGAGTAGACGGGGAGCTGGCCGTTCTGATAGAGAAGCAGTGGCAGGACCGTAAGCTGTGTCGCGATGGTCGTCGCCGCTATTTCACGCAAAGCGAATTTGGGGGTGATGAAGGTAAGGCGCGGCGCAATAAGCGGCGTGAAGACGATGAGTCCTGCGGTCGCCAAAATGGAGAGCTGGAAGCCGGGGTCGTACACGAGGACGAGCGGATTCCATATGACCATGCCGAGTCCGACGACCGCGAGTGCGCGGAGTGCGAGGTACATGCGACCCGTCGCGGAGCCGGCGACAGCGATGGTCGCCATCGCCGCGGCGCGCACCGAGGCGGACGCAAAGCCCGTCATGAGCGCGAAAAATACGGCGACGAAAATACTCGTACCGAATTGTATGCTCCGCCGCACAGAAAA
>Ga0209211_10010723_pt1 | contig 11883 bp, 9 predicted proteins | sample RifGroA2_FD_183992 | JGI IMG/M metagenome (GOLD analysis project Ga0209211, IMG submission 183992) | Groundwater microbial communities from Rifle, Colorado, USA - Groundwater A2 (SPAdes) (version 2) | ecosystem: Environmental > Aquatic > Deep subsurface > Groundwater | place: Rifle, Colorado... | reverse complement strand
TTGCGGGGAGGTTTTGTGTTTAAAAACTCCGCCGGCGTTTATTCTTTTCTGCCTTTAGGCTGGCGGGTGATGTCCAAGGTCATCAAAATTATCCGAGAAGAAATGAATGCCATCGGCGGACAAGAAATGTTTATGCCGGCTCTGGTGGAGAAAAAATATTTGGAAGCGACCAATCGCTGGAATCTTGATGTCGGATTTGATGTAGTAACCAAAAAGAATCCGGATGCCGATTCGACGGGCTCACGGCAAGCCGGTTTTGCTCTCGGTTGGACGCATGAAGAAGTTTTAACGGCCATTGCTTCCAAATACGTCAGTTCTTACAAAGACCTGCCTTTTGCCGCTTATCAGCTTCAAACGAAATTCAGGAACGAAGCGCGGGCCAAATCCGGCCTTTTGCGCGGTCGGGAGTTTATGATGAAAGATTTGTACAGTTTTCACGCCGATGAAAAAGACCTGTTTGATTACTACGAAAAGGTCAAAGAAGCTTATATGAAGATTTTTGAACGCTGCCATCTGCGGGCGATTTATACCGTAGCCGGCGGCGGAGCCTTTACCATAAGCAATACCCACGAGTTTCAAATTTTGTCGGATGTGGGCGAAGACACGATTTTAATCTGCTCCCAATGCGAGTATGCCGAAAATAGCGAGATTACAAAATTAAAAGAGAAAGACGAATGTCCAAAATGTGGCGGCGGCATGTTTGAAGCAAAGGCGATTGAGGCGGGAAATATTTTTCCCTTGGGAACCAAATATTCCGAAGCGATGGATTTGAAGTTTGTTGATGAAAAAGGAGAAAAGAAATATGTCGTAATGGGTTCTTATGGTATCGGCGTGAGCCGTTTGATGGCAGTGATAGCGGAAATCCACAATGACGAGAAGGGCATTATCTGGCCGGAAAATGTTGCTCCGTTCAACGCCCACTTGATAACATTATTTGGCAAAGATAATGACTTTCAAGAAGATGTTAAGAAGAAAGCCGAAAAACTTTATGAAGATTTAAATAAAAACGGCATAGAAGTTTTATTTGATGACCGGAAAGACAAAAGTCCGGGAGAAAAATTAGCTGATGCAGATTTAATTGGCTGCCCGTACAGATTAATAGTCAGTCCAAATACCATAAGTGCGGCTTTATGCGAAGTGAAAAAACGCGCGAATAAAAAACCGGAGAAGCTCTCAGATTTTCAAAACGTCGAACAATTAATAAAATATATGAAGTAAATCAAAAATCCCCTCAGGGGATTTTTGATTGTTGACAATGATTTTGCTATGTTAGTATATCAATTAGTATATCAATATGTTTAATAAATTTTTCGGTTTTTGGTCAAAAGACATAGGAATTGATTTGGGTACGGCAAACACCCTTGTTTATGTTCGCGGCAAAGGAATAGTCATCAATGAGCCGTCCATAGTCGCCGTTAACCAAAAAACCGGCAAAATTTTAGCAATCGGAAAAGAAGCCAAAGCGATGGTCGGCCGCACCCCGGGTTATATCGCCATTTTCCGCCCTCTTGTTTCCGGCGTTGTTTCTGATTTCGAAGTGACCGAACAGATGCTCAAATATTTTATCGATAAAGTTCATCAGGACGGTTTTGCCCTTATTCCCCGGCCGCGGGTGGTGATAGGCGTGCCGTCGGGCGTGACGGAAGTGGAGAAAAGAGCGGTGGAAGACGCGGCTTACAATGCCGGCGCGCGGGAGGTATATCTTATAGAAGAGCCGATGGCGGCGGCAATCGGAGCTCGTTTGCCGGTGCATGAAGCGGTGGCCAACGTCATCGTGGATATCGGCGGGGGCACGACTGAAGTGGCGGTAATCTCAATGGGCGGGGTAATCGCTTCACGGTCTTTGCGGATTGCCGGCGACAAACTTAACGAAGACATTCTGCGCTATATGCGGGAAGAAAAAAAATTATTAATCGGCGAAGCCACTGCCGAGCAGCTTAAATGTTCTCTTGGTTCGGCGTTTGCTTTGGACGAAGAACTTGAGGGCCGTGTTCGGGGGCGGGATTTGATTTCCGGTCTGCCAAAAGAAATGACGGTGTCTTCCGAAGAATTGCGGGAAGCGATGGAAAGGTCGGTCGGCGCCATAGTTTTAGCCGTTAAAAACACTATCGAAGAAACTCCGCCGGAACTTACGGCCGACCTGTTCAATAGACACATTTTTCTTGCCGGCGGGGGAGCGCTGTTGAGGGGACTGGATAAACATATCGCCGAAGAAACCAAATTATTCGTTAAAATTGTCGATGACCCCTTGGCGGCGGTGGCGCGAGGCTGCGGTTTTGTCCTTGAAAATGTCGGTCAATTAAAGTCGGTTCTTGTTTCAACCCAAAAAGACGAATTCATATGAGTCGTTTTTCCGCCGGAAACCAAACTTTTTTTTATTTGTTTGCAACTGCAACGGCAGTTATTTTTTTAATCAAATTTATTTTCGGCGGATATGATTTTTTGTATCCTGAATTCGCAGAGGGATATTTTTCGGCGGCTTGGAGCAAGCTGGAAATTTTAAAAAAAATTTCAACCGAAGCTCTGAAATGGCGGGAACTGGCAAATGAAAACGAAGAATTGCGGAAACAAAATAAAGAATTGACGCAAAAAACGACGTTAGCCGGCGCGCTGGAAGAGGAAAATAAATTTTTAAGGCGGACGGTCGGGATAACCGCTAAAATTCCGGGCCGGTTTGTTTTGGGCGGCATATATAATTTAAACTTAACCCCGTCGGGTTATAATGTTTTGCTGAATCGGGGTTCAAAAAACGGGGTTTCGGAAGGCGATATTGTTATTACGGCTGAAGGAATTTTAGTGGGACAAGTAAAACAAGTTTTTGGCGCTTTCTCAAAACTTTTGTTTATCACCGACCCAGCTTTTAAACTAAGGGGCTGGTTAAGGGCCGGCTCAATGAGGAGCTTTATTTTGACCTTATAACCAGAAAGGATACCGTAAAAGAAGGCGATTTGGTGGTTTCTTCCGGCGATGACACGTTCCCGCCGGCGTTAATTATCGGAACGGTTTCTTTCGTTGCGGCAAATGAAACCGGAGTTTTTCAAACCGTTAAAATCAGGCCCGCGGTGAATGGAGAGTCATTAGCCAAAATTTTGATAATGATGAGATGAAAAATATAAAAATTTTTATTTTGTTTTTTGCCGTCTTTATTCTTGATACGGTCGTAATGCCCGCGCTTTTCAATTTTAAAGAAAATATTGCCGTGTTTCTGTTGATTTCAGCCTGGCTTGCGGCTAACGCCGGTAGCACTGGAATTTTGGCCGGAGTTTTTATGAGTTTTGGGGCGGAAATCCTGTCCGGAGCCAATCCGGGCGTTTTTGTCTTATCTTTTTTAGCGGCGGCCCTTATTTTTTTTATTGCGGTCAAGTTCATAATTCTCGGACAAGATGGAATTTTTTCGCATTCCGCCAGGGTTTATTTTCAAAAATTAATCGTTACTATCGGGATATTTATTGTATTTGCCCTGTTGTCAATTTTAATAAACAACCTGCTTTATGCCGCCAATGGTTATTTTTTATTGATATCCGCAATGGCGGTTAACGCCAAAATGATTGTTTACATTATCGTTTGGAGCGCGATTTTTACGGTCTTATTAAACAGAAAGAAGCCAAATGCCGAATCTCGCTTTCTTAATTCTTTATTCTAAATTGTATTCCGCTCATGTTTTTAAAACGTTCAACTTATTCACTCGAAATAAATCAGGACGATTGGGCCTCGCCGGAAGAAACCCTGCTTGATGCCGGCAGTGATTATGCCGACCTGGAAAAACCGATTCCCGATTTTTATTTTAAGTTCATCGCCGTTGCCACTCTGATTCTTTTCTTCGCGGTTGCGGCTTTGTCTTTTAATTTAAGCGTTTTCAAACATGATAATTTTGAAAAAATTGCCGCTCAAAATAAATCGGTAAGTTTTGCCGTATCTCCTCCGCGCGGCGCAATTTTTGACCGGCTTGGTCGGTCTCTTACGGAAAATGTTCCAAGTTTTGGTCTCTTGGCGGTTTCCCGCGAATTAAAAAATTCTGTTCCGGAAGAGGCCAATCTTGAAAAATTGGCCCAAATATTAAAATTTTCCGCGGAAAATTTTGAAAAGACGATTTCTGACGGCAGTAAAACCAACTCTGTCTTTTTTGTCGCCGCCGACCTTAATAAAGAACAAATTTTAGCCGTTGAAAACGGAATTTTTAAAGGATTTCATATTATTCCCGACTTAAAACGCCGATATGTTGACGGCAAGCAATTTGCCCACATTATTGGTTATGTCGGAAAGGTTAATGGAAATGACCTGCGCCGGGACGCTTACTATGAATCGGTTGATTTTATGGGCCGGACCGGGATTGAAGCGGAATATGAAAAAATTCTGCGGGGCGAACATGGCCGGCTTCTTTTTGACGGCGGCGTGGAGAACGGAAAAATAGTAAATCGGGAAACCTCTGCCGGCAGCAATTTGGTGTTGAATATAGATTACGCTTTGCAGAAAAAACTTTATAACGAGACCTATAATATTTTAGCGGCTAACGGCTTGGCTAAAGCGGCAGCCGTAATTCAAAACCCGCAAAACGGAGCGGTGCTGGCCCTGGTCAGTTTTCCGGATTACGATAATAATGATTTTGCGGCCGGCCTTTCTGACCGGGAAGCGGACAGTATTTTAAAAAACAAGAATCAGCCTCTTTTTAACAGGGTTATCGGCGGATTGTACAATCCCGGCTCGACAATAAAACCCTTAATGGGTTTAATGGCGCTTGAAGAAAAGATTTTCGCGCCGCAAGACAATATCAGAGATTGCGTCAGCCTTACCGTTCCCAATCCTTTTGACGCCGATTCTCCTTACGTCTTTAAAAATTGGCGCTCGGAATCGGGTCTTTTTAACTTGCGCAAAGCGATTGCCAATTCCTGCAACATTTATTTTTTCATTGCCGGCGGAGGCCATAAAAGCATAAAAGGTTTGGGCGTGGAAAGAATCACAAAATATTTAACAGCCAGTCTGGCGGCCCAACAACTCGGCATTGATTTGCCGGGCGAGGAAGCCGGTTTTATTCCCGGTCCCGATTGGAAATTGGCCGAAAAACGCGAAAGCTGGTATTTGGGAGACACCTACAATATTTCAATAGGTCAGGGCGACCTGTTGATTTCACCTCTCTGGCTAAACAGTTATATTTCGGCCATTGGCAACGGGGGCACTTTTTATAAACCGCAAACGGCCCAACGGATTCTTGATGCCAACAAAAATACAATTCAGATTTTCCAACCGGAGAAAATAGGCCAGCTTCAGTTTAAACAGGACAATATCCTGGAAATTAAAAGCGATATGGAAGAAACGGTTCTTTCCGGAACGGCCAAAGCGCTTCGTGATTTGCCGGTGCGGGCCGGCGCCAAAACCGGCACGGCCGAAGTGGTGAAAAATAAAAAAATCAATTCTTTGTTTTCCGCGTTTGCTCCGTGGGAAAATCCGGAAATTGCCATTACGGTCCTTGTTGAAGATGCCGCCTCAAACCAGGGTTTAGCGGTTCAGATAGCCCACAATGTTTTGAAATGGTATTTCGGGCAATTCTTACCGCAACCGGTTGAATCCTCACCGGTCTCGGAATCCCATTAAATTTGCGCTTCCATTCCGTTTGTGTTAAATTAACTTCTTATTATCTGCCGGAACTGTGCTTGGGCTGCCGGGCAGATGCCAAATAAAACAAAACCATGGATAATCAATATTTTAGTCGCGAAGGGCTTGAAAAATTAAAAAACGAGCTTGAGGAAAGATTGACTGTTATCAGGCCGGAAATTGCCAGCCGCATTAAAGAGGCCAAAGAACTCGGCGATTTGTCGGAAAGCGCCGAATATGAATCGGCCAAAGAGGCCCAGGCGGCAAACGAGGGGAGAATCGAAGAAATTAAAGAGATTCTGGAAAACGCCGTAATTGTCACCGGCTCAAGCGGCAGCGGCATTGCCGACGTAGGTTCATGCGTAAAAACCGAATCCAAAAACGGTTCGCAGGAATTCGTAATTGTCGGCGCGTCGGAATCAAATCCCGGACAGGGATTTATCTCAAACGAATCTCCTTTGGGCAGAGCTTTTTTGGGTCACAAAAAAGGGGATAGCGTTGAAGTTAAAACTCCCAAGGGCGTTGTGGAATATAAAATCACGGAAATACGATAACGCCCCCATGTCTTTTTAGAATGAAGGTTTTGTATCGCCGTTTTTTTTTGTTATGATTGACTTGTCCCCTCACTCACTTAATAGATATTTCTGTGAGCTGTCGGGGATTATAAAGCTAATTACGCAACAAGTTGCAGCTTATCAAACTATAAAAAGTGGGGTAAGAAATAACAAAGCAACTATTAAGTGAGTGTGGGGATGGCCCTGGAAGAGATACGTAAAACTAAAATTGAAAAAGTTGAAGCCGCAATAAATGCCGGTCTGGACCCTTATCCGGCTGTTTGCAACCGAACGCATAAAATATCCGAAGCTCTGGCTGATTTTGAACGATTAAGTCAAGACAAGAAAATTATTACTCTGGCCGGCAGAGTAATGGCCATGCGTGAACACGGCGGTTCCGTCTTTTTTGACATTGACGACGGTTCTGAAACCGACGCCGCAAACCGCTTGTCTTCGGATGGGCAGATTCAGGTCCATGTGAAAGAAGACGTTATCGGCAAAGAAAAATTTGGATTATTCAAAACCTTAGTCGATATTGGAGATTTCCTCGAAATCCGTGGTTTTTTGTTTAAAACCAAAAAAGAAGAAAGAACTCTGGAAACGGAGGATTTTCGCCTGTTATCCAAAGCCCTTCTACCGCTTCCGGAAAAATGGCACGGCCTTCAGGATGTGGAAGAAAGATACCGAAAAAGATATCTGGACATGCTTTTCAACAAAGAAATTAAGCATAAATTTATGCTTCGCTTTAAAATCATCGGCTTGTTGCGTGATTTTTTCAAAGACAACGGATTTTTGGAAGTCGAAACACCCATTCTCCAGCCGCTTGCCGGCGGCGCCAGCGCCAGGCCCTTCAAAACCCACATGAATGACCTGAATGTCGACTTATATTTGAGGATAGCTCCCGAATTGTATTTAAAGCGTCTTTTGGTGGGAGGCATGGAAAAAGTTTTTGAAATAGCCAAGAATTTCCGCAATGAGGGCATGGACCGCGAACATAATCCGGAATTCAATATGCTTGAAGCCTACGCCGCCTATAAAGATTACCGATGGATGATGGAGCTGACGGAAAAGATGATGGAATTTTTAACCCGAGAAATATTCGGTAAAACGGAAGTCGAGTACGGAGGCGCGAAAATTGATTTTAAGAAACCTTATAAACGTCTGCAATTCAACGATATCATCAAGGAATATGCCGGTCTGGATTACGATACGGCCGATGGAGGCGATTTTAAAAAAAGGGCCGGGGAACTGGGCCTTAAAATAGAAAAAACGGCGACTAAGGAAAATATCGCCGACGAGATTTACAAGAAGCTGGCCCGGCCGCAAATCATCAACCCCGTCTTTGTGGTTGACCACCCTCTGGAGCTTTCGCCGTTAGCCAAGAAACTGCCGGAGAACACCGGCCATGTCGCCAGATTTCAGCTTTTGGCCGCCGGTTTTGAATTGACAAACGCGTTTTCCGAACTCAACGACCCCCAAGACCAGCTTGAGCGGTTCCGGCTCCAGGAGCAGAAAAGAAAAAAGGGCGACGAAGAAGCACAACGCCTGGACAAGGATTTTGTCGAAGCGTTGGAATACGGCATGCCTCCGGCGGCCGGCATCGGCATCGGCATTGACCGGCTGGTCGCGCTTTTGACCGATTCTCACTCACTTAGGGAAATTCTGCTGTTTCCGATTATGAAACAAAAAGAATAATATGCTCGACATTAAATTTATCCGTCAAAATCCGGAGGCCTTAAAAGAAGCGGTGCGCAAAAAACACGTTGATTTTGACGTGGAGCATTTGCTGGCCGTCGACTCAAGAAGGCGGGAATTGCTTGAATCGTCGGAATCTTTGAAAGCGGAGCAGAATAAGAGGTCAAAAGGCCCGCAATCGCCCAAAGACCTTGAAGAGCTTAAGGGCATCAAGGAAAAAATAAAAATTTTGGAAACCGAGCTGACGGTAGTGGAAAATGAATTTCAGAGCTTAATGCTTCTTGCGCCGAACATACCGGACGAAACCGTGCCGGAAGGCAGGTCCGACGCCGACAATAAAGAAATAAGAAACTGGGGCAAAATTCCGAAGTTTGATTTTAAGCCGAAAGACCACATTGAACTGATGAAAGAACTTGACCTTCTGGACATTGAACGCGGGGCCAAAGTTTCCGGTTTCCGTGGCTACTTCCTGAAAAACGAGGCCGTCCTCTTGTCTTTTGCTTTATGGCAATTTGCCGCGGAGCGGCTTTTAAAAAAGGGTTTCCAGCCGTTGTTTGCGCCCGCCATTGCGAAAGAATTTAATTTTGTGGGAACCGGCTGGCTGCCGCAAAGCAAAGACGAAGTTTATAAAGTCGGCAACGATGAATATTTAACGGGCACTGCGGAAGTTTCGGTAATGGGTTATCGCGCCGATGAAATTTTAAACGAGAAGGCCTTGCCCCAAAAGTATGTCGCCTTTTCACCATGTTTCAGGTCCGAGGCCGGTTCGTACGGAAAAGACACAAAAGGCATTTTGCGAGTCCATGAATTTTACAAACTGGAACAAGTTGTTTTGTGTCGAAATAGCCGCGAGGAATCGGTAAAATGGCACGAAGAGCTGACCAAAAACGCGGAAATGCTTCTCCAAGAACTCAAACTGCCGTACCGAGTGGTGATAAACTGCTCCGGAGATTTAGGACTGGGCCAGGTTAAAAAATACGATATTGAAACCTGGATGCCCTCACAGGAAAAATACCGCGAGACTCACTCCTCGTCGTATTTTTATGATTTTCAATCGCGCCGCTTAAATATCAAGTATCGCGACGATGAAGGAAAAACTCATTTTGTCCATTCTTTGAACAATACCGCCTTGGCGACTCCGCGTCTTCTGGCGAATTTAGTTGAAAATTATCAGACCAAAAAGGGGACTGTAATTATACCCAAGGTTTTAAGGAAATACATGGGCGGGATTAAAGAAATTAAAAAGAAGTAGTTGAAGGTTGATTTCTTATGCGTCCGGCTGACATCAAAACCATACGTGAAAGGAGTGATTTTGGGCGCCGCGCAAGGCGTCCGTTTATTTTTTGGCTCGCGGCAGTCGGAGCTTTGGCGCTGGCCGCCTCCGCGGTTCATATTCTTTTCTTTGCCGATATCCTGCGGATACAAACAGTTTCAATATCGGAAAACGGCCGGATATCAGAAAGCTCCGACGGTAAAGCCATTTTGGCTGCGATAAATTCGGTTCTGGAAGAAAAAAAAATCGGCTTTTTAAAAATTGCGGAAAACATCCTGTTTTTTGACAGGTCGGCAACGGAGAAACAATTATCGGAAGACTTGCTCTTTATAAAAAACGTAAAAATAAACAAGCTATTTCCGCATGGGTTGGCCGTTGAGTTTTCTAAAAAAATTCCAATTGGCGTCTGGTGTTTTAAAGATGGCGGCTGCCGGTATTTTGACGCGGCCGGCTCAATGTGGGGAGAAGCAGAAAAATCTTCAGGATTTCTCCTGTTGTCGGTAGATGATTTGCGAAACGGCGGCAATACCGCAAAAAGCGCCGCGGTCGATGCCGCTTTTTTTATGCCGCTTCTTAAAATTAATGAATATTTGCCGGCGGTGAACCTTAAAATTAAAAATGCGGAGATTCCGGAAAATTCACTTGGCGAATTTAAGATTTTTACCGACAAAAATTATTTTTTGTTTTTTGATGCCGGTTCGACCAACTCACGGCAAGCCGGTTCGACAAGCTCACGGCAAGCCGGTTCGACCAACTCACGGCAAGCCGGTTCCGACATCGCCGGCCAGCTGGAAAGTTTAAAGATATTGCTGGAAGAGCGGGGAAAAGACACCGGTTTCAATCCTCAATATATAGACTTAAGGATTGGGGGAAGAATTTATGTAAAATGAACCCTCATTATTGCTTTTTATTTGGTTTTGTGGTATAATTAAAAGCAGGGTGGAATCGTAACAACAAGGAGGTGAACGGTGGCTGTTGCGAAGATTGACTCGCGGGAGTATCGGGTAGAACATGTTGAACGTCCTGATGGGATAGCCGTAAGGGTTGACATCAGGGTTTACAACCGATTGTACGAGTTTCGCTTGGCGGAAAAACTGCCGATACTGACCTTTTCAATGAAAATAGTCGGCAAGTTTGATGACTATTACGCCGGCGGAAAGGTGGATTTGGACGGTCTGTATCACAGGGCGCGTAAACAAGCTCTGGGTATCTTAAAGGATTGCAGGCGTCAACGCGCCGATTGAGGTCCCTTCTCGGGGCCTCTTGATTTTTTATACGGCGGGAGTATGGCGCGAAGGCCTTTTCCATTTTAAAGAGCGGGATTGATTTTCCAAACAAAGATAGAATTGCCGATGATGGCGGCGGGCTTGCGGCCCAAAAGCCAAATGTAATTCTGGTCCGGTTTATTGATTGTTCCCATAAAAAATGTAGCCGAAACGGCGATATATCCGCCATCGGGATATTCTTTCAAAAAATCCTCTGCGCTTTTATATTTTCCGGCCGACATCCAGACATATTTGTCTTTTAAGTAATAATACGGGTCGGCCCAGCCGAAATAATCAAAGTTAATTTTAGAAATATTATTCTTATTCACCCAATCGCCAAGGCGTTTTAGGTCTTGTCCCCAATCAATATTGGAGTCAACCACATACCAATGTCCTCCGGGAATATAGCCGACTTGTCCTTCCGAAGCCCAAGACGGGCGAAGGAGGGCAACTTGATTAAAATAGGTGAGATAATATGGATAAACACGGATATTTTCTACGAGGTACCAACCCAAAAGAGTAAAAAGTGTAAAGTAAAAAGTATAAAGAAATTTCTTGCTTTCAACTTTTAACTTTCGACTTTGGACTATTTTTATAATCTGTCCCGCCACAAGAATATAAACAAACCCGTAGATGGGCAGAAGATGCCGGACGCCGATGTTAAGATTGGCGCGCAGGCTTGAATACCAATAAATCGCGAGCCACAATATCATGGCGAATTCGTCAAAATGATTTTTTATCCAATATCCGGCGCTTTCGACTTTTAACTTTCGATTTTTAACTTTTGCAATAATGGCTGTTACGGCAATGATTACGAATCCCCAGAACGGCAAGGGCTCCTTCAAAAAGTACACGATTGGAAAATATTTTTTCCAGGCGACATTTCTGACTTCGCCGAGAAAATAAGTGTCGTTGCCGCCGATGCTCCGCTGGGCCACCATCAAAAGACCCAATCCGTATTGAGCGAGGGGACGCAGGAAAGGTTTATCCGAAGCCCAGACAACCGGAGCGGCAAACGACCTGTTGCCGTAAGATAAAAGATGATTGGTCGTGTCGTATTTTTGTTTTTCCGGAGGGTAATTGCGGGTATGAAGAGCGTAAACCGGCCAGACAATCAATCCGAAACCGGCCATAAAAACGGCAGCGGCAAGAAAAATATGTTTGGCCAGATTCAGGATTTTTTCTTTTTCGGTGAGTGCCCACGCCATTGCCAGAATTACAAAAAACGGCACCAACAGAAACGCCGAAAATTTGGTGAGCTGGGCCGTACCGAAAGCGGCCGCCGCCAGCAAGAAATTTGCTTTCGTTTTGTTTTTTAAAAAGCCGACGAAGAAATAGGAAGCGAACAGAATTCCGAAAAGCGCGGGAGTATCGGTAGTCACAAAACGGCTGTGAGCGATTACCGTCGGCGAAAAAGAAAATAAAAAAAGAGCCAGAATGCCCGCCTTACCGCCGTAAAGTTTTGAGGCCCAATAAAATACCAGAATTGCCGCCAGAACAAAAAATA
>Ga0209211_10010719_pt1 | contig 11887 bp, 6 predicted proteins | sample RifGroA2_FD_183992 | JGI IMG/M metagenome (GOLD analysis project Ga0209211, IMG submission 183992) | Groundwater microbial communities from Rifle, Colorado, USA - Groundwater A2 (SPAdes) (version 2) | ecosystem: Environmental > Aquatic > Deep subsurface > Groundwater | place: Rifle, Colorado... | reverse complement strand
AGGCCATTTCGGACAGGGCCAGCTTGCCGGCCTCGATCTTCGAGAGATCGAGCACATCGTTGAGCAGGGTGAGCAGGGTCTGCCCGGAGTTGAGAATGACGCGTGCGTATTCGTGGCTCTCGTCGTTGGATACCCCGGGCATCAGGAGCAGTTGCGCCATGCCCAGGATGCCGTTCATCGGCGTGCGGATTTCATGCGACATCACGGCCAGGAAATTGCTCTTGGCCTTGTTGGCCGCTTCGGCGGCCTCCTTGGCGGCATAGAGTTCAGTGACGTCGATGCGGAAACCGACGGTGAATCCTTCCGGCGTCCGGCGCTCGAGAATGCGCAGCCAGCGGCCATCGTCAAGCTGCTGAATGATCTCCGTATTGCCCTCGCGATGGGCCGCCAGGCGCCCGGCGACCCACGCGTCGACACGGCCGATGGCTTCCTTGTACTGCCCCCGCTCGGCCCCCGTCCGAATGATTTCCTCGAACTGTTTTCCGGGCACCAGCAGATCGGACGAGCTCCGGTAATACTGGCGATACTCTTCATTGAAATAGGCCAGCCGATCATCCTGATCGTAAATCACGAATGCCTCGCCGATGGTATCCACCGCCGACGTCAGCATGGCCTGGCTATCGTGCAGGCGCTTGCCCATTTCGGCCCGCAACGCCAGGGAACGCAGCAAGAACAGCACGAACGCCGCAAAAACGATGCTGACCCCGGCGGCCGAGCTGAGCACGACCCGGCGGTGACTGAAGAAAGGCATCAACACCTGCTCGACGGCATGGCCGATGACAAAACTCAGGCCATAAACCGGTAGCCGGTAATAGCCGTAGATCCGCTCGACGCCGTCGACCTGCGCATGCCGCCTGAAGCTGCCGGCAAGCGGCGCGTCGGACTGGAGATACGGGGTGCCGACAATCACCTTGCCCATGGCGCCGGCGAAATCCGGCTCGCGGGCGATGATTTCGCCATTATCGGCGACCACCGTACTGGTTGCCTCCCGGGCAATTTTCTCACTGTAGGCGGCGACCGATCCGGGGCTGACCGAAGCGACCAGCACCCCGCTGAAATGTCCGTCGACGAAGATCGGACGGGTGAACTGGATCGACCACTTCCCGGAAACCTTGCCCTTGACCGGCTTGCTGATGAACAGCCGGTCGCCGCCGTCGAGATGGGCGCGAAAATGGGCGCGCTCGCCGAGATAGACGCGATTCCTGGTCACCGCCAGATTGGAGTAGGCCAGCCAGCCGTCGGCATCGATGACCGCCACCTGAAAGGCGATGTCTTCCATGTATTGCTGGCGACGTTTGATCTGCCCGGCAAATTGCTCCGGCTGTCCGTCCCACTGGGTACGCAAGTCGAGCAGCATGGCATCGAGGCGCTTGATCGCCGAGCTCGCACTTTCGGCGAAGGCCTGGGCCTGGAAACGGGTCGAATTCTCGACTTCGCGCAGATAACCCGCCCGGCTTCGTTCGAGCTCGTACCAGGTCATGGCCCAGACGAACACCAGGCCAACGACGAGCATCAGCCAGAGAAGTGGCCGGAGTGACGAAGCGGAATATTTTTTGTTTGGAATTTCGAGCACCAGAGCTGACCATTTCATCCGGCCGGCGGCCGAAAAGAGTCGCCGTCCCCCGATGAACAAGGGGCACGATGGTCACTCCGACCATGACCAAAGTCAATAGTCAGGCTGGCCGTTTCCGGCGCTGCCAGCCTGATTCAGTGCGGTCTCAAGCCGAGGCGCGCACGCACCAGGCCGATCAGGTCATCGACGTAGGTAAACACGACAGGAATGACCAGCAGGCTCAGGAAGGTCGAGGTGATCAGACCACCGATGACGACAATCGCCATCGGCGCCCGGAAGCTCGGGTCGGTGCCGATGCCCAGGGCAATCGGCATCATGCCGGCACCCATGGCGACGGTGGTCATGACGATCGGCCTGGCTCGCTTGCGGCAGGCATCGATCAAGGCATGCCAGCGATCCAGCCCGTGCTCGCGACGGGCGAGAACGACGTAGTCGATGAGCAGAATCGAATTCTTGGTGGCGATGCCCATGAGCATGATGAGGCCGATCATCGACGGCATCGAGAGCGCCGTGTGGGTGACGAACAGCGCCAGGAACGCGCCCGGCACGGAGAGCACGAGGGCGGCCAGGATGGTCACCGGCTGGACGAAATCCTTGAAGAGCAGAACGAGCACGATGTAGATGCAGAGCACGCCGGTGGCCATGGCCAGGGCGAAACTGGTGAACAGTTCGCCCATCGCCTCGGCGTCGCCGACCGTGGTCTGGATGACGCCGGGCGGCATCTTGCTCAGGCTGGGTTTGGCCAGGGCCTGGGCCTCGACTTCGCCGAGCGGCTGGCCGTTCAGCTCGATTTCGAAATTGATGTTGCGCAGCCGGTCGTAGCGGTCGATCTCGGCCGGGCCGCCGGCAATGCTCAAGGCGGCAACGTTGGCGAGCATGACCGGGCCATGCTTGCCGGGCACGGTCAGGCGTTCGAGCAGGGCAAGGTCGGTGCGCGCCGCGGGCGGCAGCTTGACGACGATGGGCACCTGACGCTGCGTCAGGTTGAGCTTGGCCAGGCCTTGTTCGTAATCGCCGGCTGTGGCGACGCGCAGGGTGTCGGCGATCGCCGCCGAGGTCACGCCAAGGTCGGCCATGCGGGCGAAGTCGGGGCGGATGACCAGTTCCGGGCGAACCAGGCTGGCTGTCGTGGTGATGCCGCCGATGCCGGGAATGGTGCGCAGGTCGCGCTCGACGAGGCGGGCATGTTCGGAGAGCAGCGGGCCGTTTTCGCTGGCCAGGACGAGAATGTATTTGGCGTTGCCGGAGGCCAGGCCGACCTTGATCTGGGCGCCGGGAATGACGCTCAGGGCGTCGCGCAACTGGTCTTCGATGCGCTGTTTGCTGATCCCCGAACGTTCGCTGCGCGGCGTCAAATTCAGAGTCAGCGTGGCCTTGCGGACTTCGGCGGCACCGGCCGGGGCAAACGGATCGCTGCCGGCCTTGCCGCCGCCGACGGCGGTGTACACCAGCTTGACGTGCTCGTTGGCCTGGGCAATGTGGCGCGCCTGTTCGGCCACGGCGAGCGACTCCTTGAGCGTCGCACCGGGTGGCAGGGAGAGGTAGATCTGCGTCTGCGACACGTCGTCGGCCGGCACGAAGCCGGTCGGCAGCAGCGGCACGAGCATGAAGGAGCCGACGAAGAAGAAGGCGGCGCCGAGCATGGTCATGATGCGGTGCTTGAGGCACCAGGTGGCCCAGCCTTCGTAATATTTCAGCCAGCGCGGCGTCGGCTCGTCGTGCGTCACCGGACGCAGGATGTAGGCGGCCATCATCGGCGTCAGCATGCGGGCGACGACGAGCGAGAAGAAGACGGCGACCGCTGCGGTCCACCCGAACTGGACGAAGAATTTGCCGGCCACGCCGCCCATGAAGGCGGTCGGCAGGAAAACGGCAATCAGCGTGAAGGTGGTGGCGATGACCGCCAGGCCGATTTCGTCGGCCGCTTCCATGGCCGCCTGGTAGGGCGTCTTGCCCATGCGCAGGTGGCGCATGATGTTTTCGATTTCGACGATGGCGTCATCGACCAGAATACCGACGACCAGCGACATCGAGAGCAGGGTGACGACGTTGAGCGTGAAGCCCATGAGATACATCGCCGCGAAGGTCGGGATCGCCGACAGCGGCAGCGCGGCGGCGGAGACGAAGGTGGCCCGGCCATCGCGCAGGAAGAGCCAGACGACGAGGACGGCGAGGATGGCGCCTTCGATGAGCAGCTTCATCGAGCCTTCGTAGTTCTCGATGACCGGATCGACGAAATTGAAGGCTTCGGTGATTTCGATGTCGGGATGATCGGCTTTCAGCTTGTCGAGGACGACCTTGACGCTGTCGGCCACCTCGACCTCGCCGGCCCCCTTGCTCCGCGTGATCTCGAAACCGACGACCGGCTTGCCGTTGAGCAGGGCTTCGGTGCGCTGCTCGCCGACGGTATCGCTGATCGTCGCCACCTGATCGAGGCGGATGCGCCGGCCGTCGGAGAGCACGATGTCCATGCCGCCCAGTTCGTCGGCGCTCTTGACCGTGGCGATGGTGCGCACCGACTGCTCGATGCCGCCAACGTCAGCCCGGCCGCCCGAGGCGTCCTGCTGGATCTGCTTGAGCTGGCGCGAGATGTCGGCGGCCGTGACGCCGAGGGCCAGCATTCTGGCCGGATCGAGTTCAATGCGGATTTCGCGCGTCACGCCGCCGACCCGCGACACGGCGCCAACGCCGTGCGCCGAGAGGACGGCCTTGCTGACCGTGTTGTCGACGAACCACGACAGCGCCTCGCCGTCCATCCGGCTCGACGCCACGGTGTAAGTCAGGATCGGCGCGCCGGACAGGTTCATCTTGCTGATCACCGGGTCGCGCAGATCGCCCGGCAGGTCGGCACGGATCCGCGAGACGGCATCGCGGACGTCGTCGACCGCTTCCTGCGTCGGCTTTTCCAGGCGGAACTCGACGGTCACCGTTGCCGTGCCGTCCTGCACCTTGGTGTAGATGTGCTTGATGCCCTGCAGCGTCGCCACCGAATTCTCGATCTTGCGCGCCACTTCGGTTTCCATCTGGGCCGGCGCGGCGCCGGGCAGGCTGGCGGTGACCACCACCGTCGGCAATTCGATGTCCATGAACTGCTGGATCTTCATCGCCTTGAAGCCCATGATGCCGGCCAGCGTGAGGAGCAGGAAGAGCAGGATGGCCGGCGTCGGATTGCGGATCGACCACGATGACACGTTCAGCACGGCAGCGCCCTTCCGGCCTCAAGCGCCATTGCTACGGTCAACCGGAAAAAACGGCTCATTTTGAAATCCCGTCGACGACCTTGACGATGTCCCCATCGGCCAGGAAGCCGGCCCCCGTCGCTACCACGCGCGCCGCCGGTGCCAACCCGGAAAGAATCTCGATGCGCTCGCCCAGCCGGCGGCCGAGCGCAACCTTGGCCTGCGCCACGCGATCCTCGCCCTCCATCCGGAAGACGTAGGCGAAACCTTCGCGCAGGACGACGGCCGATTGCGGCAGCGTCAGCGCCGGGCTTTGCGCCAGAGAAAATTCACCGCGCGCGAACATGCCGGCGCGGACGGCCGAAGTCGCCGGCAGGTCAACGTAAACCAGCCCATTGCGCGTCTGCGGATCGACACTCGGCGCCACGGCGCGCACCGTGCCCTTGACCGTTTCGCCGCCCGGCGCCGTGAGGATCGCGACAACGCCGGCCTTGATCTTGCCAAGATCAGCCGAGGGCACTTCGGCCCGCCACTCCAGCCGACCGCCGCGGATCAGACGAAACAGCTCCTGCCCGTTCTGGGTCAGCGAGCCGACCGTCGCGCTGCGCGCCGAAATCACGCCATCGTCGGGTGCCAGCACGGCGGTTTTGCTGACTTTCAGGTCGGCCCCCTGCTGCCGGGCACGCGCCGCAGCGAGGCGGGCCTGCGCCGTGTGCTGCGCCGTCTGGTACTGGGTGTTGAGTTGCGAGCTGTAGAAGCCCTTTGCCTTGAGTTCCCCGGCCCGCTCGGCATTGCCTTTGGCCTCGGCGGCGCTGGCTTCGAGTTCGGCCACCGAGGCGCGTGCCTCGGCCAGTTCGCTGGCCACGGTGTCGCTGGCGATGCGCGCCAGGACCTGACCCTTCCTGACCGTATCGCCGACCTGCACGCGCACTTCGGTGATCCGGAAATTGGCGATCTCGGCGCCGATCACCGCCTCCTGCCAGGCGACGACGTTGCCGTTGGCCGGCAGGACCAGCGGCCAGTCGAGCTTTTCCGGGGAAGTCAGGCTGACCGTCAGCGCCGGCCGGGCGGCGACCGCCTTGGCGGCTTCGGCCGGTTTCAATTCATCGGCGCGCGACAAGAAGAAAGCGCCGACCACTGCCAGAACGGCAACAGCCAGCGCAATGCGCGTTTTTCGCCCGGCAAGCGGGGCCAAGATATTGGATTTCATGCAAAAACCTGTGTCGACCGCGGGAATCGCCGAATCATACCGCGACCGATGCCACAAGCCTAATGACCCTGCGGTCATCATCCTTGAAACCTCAGTTGGACGCGGCGGCAGCCGAGAGAAGGACACGCGGTCAGCCGGGATTTCAAGGATTACTGTTTCGCCAGATGCCCCTCGGCCTCGTCGGCGCTCTCGAACAGGCGCGGAGAAATCCGCTGTTTCTCGAGCGCCTCGCCGAGTTTCATGCGCAGGAAAGTGTTCGAGGTATAGCGCGTCACGTCGTGGTAGTGCCGATCCATGATGCCCTTGACGACGCCGATGTACTCATCGACCAGCTCGGGCACGATGGAAAATCGGTCGTAATTGACGATGGCGCAGACCTTGTGGCCGATCGGCGCCAGTTTGCTCTCGACGGCTTCGAGAATGCGGCTGATATCCGCTTCGCTGCGCACGCTGAGTCCGGCGAAATCGACAAAGAACAGGTTCTGCGCCGGATCGTAGGTGAGGCGTTCGGCGAGCGGCCGCTCGAGCATTTCGGCCCGGAAGTTCATCGGCTCGTTGGTGAAGATTCGGGCGTCCATGAGCTTGGGTTCGTGGTGCATGATCGGCCGGAATTCCATCTTGTCGAGGATGTCCTTCTGCAGATCGATGCCGGGGGCGATCTCGATCAGTTCCAGCCCCTCGCCGGTCAGCTTGAAGACGCAGCGCTCGGTGATGTAGAGCACGGTCTTGCCCCACTTGGCGGCTTGCGGGCCGCTGAAGGTGCGGTGTTCGACCTCGTCGACGAACTTCACCGCCTTGCCGTCCTCCAGAATAGTCAGTTTTCCGGCGTCGACCGCAACTTCCAGATTGCCGGCGGTAAAGGTGCCGACAAAGACGACCTTCTTGGCGTTCTGCGAAATGTTGATGAAACCGCCCGCTCCGGCCAGCCGCGGTCCGAACTTGGAGACATTGAGGTTGCCCTGCTTGTCGGCCTGGGCCAGACCGAGAAAGGCAATGTCGAGACCGCCGCCGTCGTAGAAGTCGAACTGGCTGGGCTGGTCAATGATCGCCTGGGCGTTGGTCGCCGCCCCGAAACTCAGGCCGCCGGCTGGCACGCCGCCGATGACGCCGGGTTCGGCGGTGAGCGTCATGAGGTCGATGACCTGCTCCTCGGCGGCGACGTTGGCGACGCCTTCCGGCATGCCGATGCCGAGATTGACGACAGCGTTGGCTTTCAACTCCAGCGCCGCCCGCCGGGCGATGATCTTGCGCTCGCTCATCGGCATCGCGGCGATGGCCGACAGCGGCACCTTGATCTCGCCGGCGAAGGCCGGGCTGTAGGGTTCGGCGAAAGTCTGCATATGGTATTCCGGCTTTTCGGCGACCACGACGCAGTCAACCAGGATGCCGGGAATCTTGACCTGACGGGGATTCAGCGTGCCGCGCTCGGCAATGCGCTCGACCTGGACGATGACGATGCCGCCCGAGTTGCGCGCCGCCATGGCGATGGCCTGCGCTTCCAGCGTCAGGGCTTCCTTCTCCATCGTCACATTGCCGTCCGGGTCTGCCGTCGTGCCGCGGATGATGCCGACGTTGATCGGCAGCGCCTTGTAGAACAGGTATTCCTCGCCGTCGATTTCCATGAGGCGGACGAGGTCGGTGGTGGTCATGTCGTTGAGCTTGCCGCCGCCGAAACGTGGATCGACGAAGGTGCCGAGGCCGACGCGGGTCAGCGTCCCCGGCTTGCCGGCGGCGATGTCGCGAAAGAGGTGGGTGATCACCCCTTGCGGCAGGTTGTAGGCTTCGATGCGATTGGCCACGGCCAGCGCCTGGACCTTGGGGACCAGCCCCCAGTGGCCGCCGATGACCCGGCGGATCAGGCCGTCGTGGCCGAGGTGATTGAGGCCACGATCCTTGCCGTCACCTTGCCCGGCCGCGTAAACGAGCGTCAGGTTGCGCGGCCGGCCGAGGCCGTGCACATCGGCATCCTCGCCCTCGAGGAAAAGCGCCTCGAGCGCGATGGCGATGTTTTCGGCAAAGCCGATGCCGACAAAACCGCCGGTGGCGACGGTATCGCCGTCCTTGATCAGGCGGACGGCGTCACGCGCCGATACCACCTTGCCGGTGTCGGAAGCACGCAGCGACGAAGCCATTGGGTGAAGCGGCAAGGCCATGGTTTATCTCCTCTTTGTTTTTATTGGATTATCAAACAAGTCCGGTGGCGTAGAACACCCCGATCACGACAAAGACCGCCATCGTTTTGATGCAGGTTATCGCGAAAATATCCTTGTAGGACTGGCGATGGGTCAGACCGGTGACGGCGAGCAGGGTGATCACGGCCCCATTGTGCGGCAAAGTGTCCATGCCGCCGGAAGCCATCGAGGCGACGCGGTGGAAAACTTCGAGCGGAATGCCGGCCGCGTTGGCGTTGGCGATGAAGGTGTCGGCCATGGCCGCCAGCGCAATGCCCATGCCGCCGGAAGCGGAGCCGGTGATACCGGCCAGCGAGGTGACGGTGATCGCTTCGTTGATGAGCGGGTTGGGAATGGCGCTGAGCGCGTTGGCGACGACCAGGAAGCCGGGCAGCGCCGCGATCACGGCACCAAAACCGTACTCGGAGGCGGTGTTCATGGTGGCCAGCAGGGCGCCACCGATGGCACTCTTGCTGCCTTCGCCGAACTTGCTGATGACCATCCGCCAGCCAAAGATGAAGACCGTGGCGATACCCATCAGCAGCGCCCCTTCGACCGCCCAGATGGCAGCGACGGCCTTGGTTTGCTGGACGACCGGCGCGGCCTTGCCGATGACGGCCGGGATGAAGGAGACCTTCTCGCCGTAGAGCGCCGGGATGGCGGTGGTGAACACCTTGTTCATGACGCCGACCATGATCAGCGGCAGGATGGCGATGGCCGGATGGACGAGCTTTTCGCTGGAAACCGCTTCCGGCTCATTGATGTGGCCTTCGCCGTAACCTTCGCCGGCCTTGGCGGCACGGCGACGGCAGCTTTCCAGATAGGCCATGCCGACGATGAAGATGAACACGGCGCCGATGACGCCCAGCCACGGTGCGGCGTAGATGTCGGTCTTGAAGAAGGTGGTCGGGATGATGTTCTGGATCTGCGGCGTACCGGGCAGCGAATCCATCGTGAAGGTGAAGGCGCCGAGCGCGATGGTGCCGGGAATCAGGCGCTTCGGAATACCGCCCTGACGGAACATCTCGGCGGCGAACGGATAGACGGCGAAGACCACGACGAACAGCGAAACACCGCCGTAGGTCAGGATGCCGCAGACGAGGACGATGGAGAGCATGGCGCGCTCGCGGCCGATCATCTTGATCACCGAAGCGACGATCGCCTTCGAGAAGCCGGACAACTCGATGACCTTGCCGAAGACGGCGCCGAGCAAAAAGACCGGGAAGAAGTTTTTGACGAAACCGACCATCTTGTCCATGAACAGGCCGGTGAACATCGGTGCCACCAGGTTCGGGTCGATGAAAAGCACGGCGCCCATGGCGGCGATCGGTGCGAACAGGATGACGCTGTAGCCGCGATAGGCCACGAACATCAAAAAGGCCAGGGCGGCCAGAACGATCAGAAAGTCCACTTTGTCTCCTTGAATATTATTGCGGAGCCCTTCCTATCGCACGCGGCGTGCCAGCACATTCAACTCATTGACTATTATGAAATTTGGCCTTTTTTCCGGTTGACCGTGGGATGCCGAACGTCTGCCCCGGCTGACACCCTGTCCAGCCGGGCAGACAGTTCACGCCGCCTCGGCGTCGATGCCCAGGCCAGCAATCTTTTCGTACAGTGCCGCCCGCGAAATACCGAGCAGCCGGGCGGCCTGCACCTTGTTCCCGGCGCAACTGCGCAGAGCGGCGAGGATCGCCTGACGCTCGGCCTGGGCGACCACCTCGGCGATGCCGGTAACCTTGCCGGGCGGCAGGGCGAGCGATGTCCTGGCCTTCGGCATGACCCGGTCGAGATCGGCGCCCTCCAGCATGTCGCCATCGCTCATCAACAAGGCCCGTTCGAGCACATTGGCCAGTTCGCGCACATTGCCCGGCCAGTCGTGCTGGAGCAGACGATTGAGGCCCGACGCGCCCACGCCGTGCAGGGGGATGCCTTGCAGTCGGCAAATCTGCTCGATCAGGTAGTCGGCCAGCAGGCCCATGTCTTCGGGACGCTCGCGCAGAGGCGGCGTGGTCAGCGTAATGACGTTGAGCCGGTAGTAAAGATCGGCCCGGAACCGGCCATCGGCGACCATCTGCTCGAGATCGCGACTGGTCGCCGCGATGATCCGCACATCGACGGTCAGCAGCCGGTTCGACCCGACCGGCTCGAACTCGCGCTCCTGCAGGGCGCGCAGCAGCTTGGCCTGGAGCGTCAGCGACATGTCGCCGATTTCGTCGAGGAACAAAGTGCCGCCATCGGCCAGCTTGAACTTGCCGTCGCGGCCGCGCTTGTCGGCGCCGGTGTAGGCGCCGGCAGCGACGCCGAAAAATTCTGCTTCGAGCAAGGTTTCCGGCACGGCGGCGATGTTGACCGCGACGAACGGCCCATTGACCCGCGGGCTGGCCGCATGGATGGCCTGGGCCAGCAACTCCTTGCCCGTCCCCGTTTCGCCGAGGATGAGCACCGACGACGACGTGCGCGCCGCCCGCCGCGCCGCCTGCTTCAACTCGCTGCACAGCGCACCGGCGCCGACGAAACTGGAGAAGGTGTACTTGGTCCTCCGGGCATCGGCCAGCTTGCGCTCGGCTTCGGCCAGGTCGGCCCGCAGCCGCTGGTAACGCGACACCACCGGCGTCAGATGGCGCGGATCGTCGTAAAGAATGAAGCCGACCGCACCGACCACGACCCCGTTTTCATCGCGTAGCGGCAGGCGGGTGACGACGAAAGCCTCGTCGCCGAAATCCATGATGTCGAGCATGATCGGCCGCCCGGTGCTGATCACCTGGCGCATCAGGCTGTTCGGGATCACTTCCTCGATCGGCCGGCCAACCGTGGTCGCCGGATTGCGCACGCCCAGGCGGAACGGATATTGATCGTTCATCCAGACGACGTTGGCCTCGGCATCGACAACCACCGCCCCCTCGCACAGATCGGCAAAGTGCGAGAGCAGCGATTTCGATGCCAGTTGGCGCAGATCGTCCGGAGTCACGCCTAGTTGGCCAGCGCTGCTTCGATTTCAGCAAAGGTGCTGGCCAGCTCGAAGCCAAGCACCGGGACGCCGAGCTGGCGGCCGATGTTGGTCGCCGAAAACACCCCGCGAACGCGCGGCAAGCCGGTCGCCGCATCGACGTCCTCGACCAGGATGTGCTGGCGACCGAGGCGCTTCAGGGCATCGAGGATGTCCACGACGCGGGCATTGAGGACTTCCTTCAAATACAGCGTGTCGACATGGCTGATCGGCGTCATGAGTTCGGCCACCTTGAGTTCGTCGCGCTTGCAGCCGCGCGCCGCAGCCACCTGCATCGGCTTTTCGCCGAGAACGTCGCGGGCGGTAATCAACCCCTCCAGGCGGTCATTGGCCGACGTCACCATGAGCAGGCGAACGCCGCGCGCAATCATCTGCGCATTGGCCTCGACCACCGAGGCATCTGGGCTGATGACGACCACGCTGACGCGCAGGAAGTCGGTCATCGCCTCGATCGCCGGCGAGTCGGCGCCGATCACGTTGTATCCGGAAGCACTCAGTGTGATGTTTTTGGAAATCTTGTGCGTTTGCACTTTGGCTAGCAAAGTCATGTCTCGATCCTCCATCCGTTATTGTTGTGAGGCCAACACTCTGTTGCGTCAGGCAGACCCTGACGCACTTAAAGTATTCGGCGATTCGGATGGCAATACAAGCACCCCGAGGGAAAACCCTAAGCGACCGGCGGCAAAGGAAAAGGCCTGACAAATCAGGCCTTTTGAAATCGCTGGTGGAGACGGGCGGGATCGA
>Ga0209211_10010715_pt1 | contig 11889 bp, 11 predicted proteins | sample RifGroA2_FD_183992 | JGI IMG/M metagenome (GOLD analysis project Ga0209211, IMG submission 183992) | Groundwater microbial communities from Rifle, Colorado, USA - Groundwater A2 (SPAdes) (version 2) | ecosystem: Environmental > Aquatic > Deep subsurface > Groundwater | place: Rifle, Colorado... | reverse complement strand
CATCTCGAAGCTCCACCAGATGAACAAGAAGATGGCACAGGAGATCGCGCTGATGAAGGAGAAGGCGATGGGTGGCGTTTCGGGAGATCCTTCCATCAAACCCTGATGTGCCCCGATAACAGCAAATGAGCCGCGTAAAGACCAATTTTTTTGCCAATCTGGCCGGTTCGGGCTGGGCCGCCCTGGTCGGGCTGGCCTGCACTCCCCTGTATATCCGGTTCATCGGAATGGAAGCCTACGGCCTGATCGGCTTCTACTTCATGCTGCAGGGAGTCATACAGATCCTCGATCTTGGCTTGACTCCCACCATGAACCGGGAGATGGCGCGTTACAGCGTGCTGCCGGGAAGAACCGGGGAGGCGCGGGATTTCGTCCGGACGCTGGAGGTCGGCTACTGGGCGATCGGAATCCTCATCGGATGCATCGTCTGGTATAGCGCTCCATACATTGCGTCCCATTGGATCAAAGCCGGGAACATTTCCCCCGCGGAAGTACGCCGAGCAGTGACCATCATGGGCGCCCTCACCGCCCTCCAATGGCCCCTCACTCTCTACCACGGCGGATTGCTGGGGCTCCAACGGCAGGTAGTTCACAACGGGATCACGATCGCGATATCCACGTTGAGCGGCGGCGGCGCCCTCCTGGTCCTGTGGCTCGTCTCCCCCACGGTCTCGGCGTTTTTCACATGGCAGATCGCCGTCAGCCTGCTGCAGGTGGGAGTCACGACATTCGCCCTGTGGCGATGCCTCCCCGGTTCCGGCCACACCGCGCGCTTCGATCCCGGCATTACCCGGAACATCTGGCGCTTCGCCGCCGGAATGAGCGGCATAACAATCACCGCTTTGATCCTGACGCAGCTCGACAAGGTGATTCTCAGCAAAATGCTCACGCTGAAAACGTTCGGCTACTACGTCCTGGCGGGATTGGTCGGGAATGGCTTTTCCGGAGTCCTCATCGCACCGATGTTCAACACCATCTTCCCGCGCTTCTCCGCCCTGGTCGCCGCGGGAGACGAGAAGAGCTTGCACGCGATGTACCACGGTTCGACGCAGGTGATGGCCGTCATGATCCTTCCCGCCGCCGTCGTCATTGCCTTTTTTTCAAAGGAAATCATGCATCTCTGGACAGGGAACCTCGAGATCGCGAACAACACGGCCCCCATCGTCAGCATTCTGGTCGGCGGAACCGCCCTGAACGGCTTGATGCACCTGCCCTACGCGCTGCAACTCTCCCACGGTTGGACCCGGATCGGGCTTGCGATCAACACCGTCTTTATCGTTACCCTGGTCCCGGCGATCGTCCTGATGACCACGCACTTCGGCACCGTGGGAGCGGCGTCCGTGTGGATGGGTCTGAACACCATCTATATGATCATCGGTGTGCCGCTGACCCACCGGCGACTATTGAAGGGCGAGGCGGTCCGGTGGTTCACGAAGGACGTCGGCATCCCGCTGGCGGGGAGTCTTGCCATCGCGGGGGTAGCCCGACTTGTCTTCCCCGATTTCGAATCGGCCTCGCGGTTCATTCCCGGTTCCCTTCTGTTGCTGGTCTTCGTGATTACCGTTGCCGGTGCCGCCATGTGCACTCCGGCAACGAGGGATTTCATCTCCGATTCCATCTTCAACAGGAAACAATCCGTGGAGCGGCGATAGTGAGACCATATCCGGGCCGGGTAATTACCCGGACCGCATGGATTTCGCGATGACGCCGGAAAAAACGTACATCCAGGTCCGGGATCTCCCGGAAATACCGATTCCCGCGAAAGCAATCCGGGCGGCAGCGGGGCTCGTCCTCTCGCCAGTCTACTGGCTTCTAGCCCGCCGATACCATACCCCGGGGCTTTCATTCCATGCCCGCTGCGTCCGCTTGGGCGCCCGCCTTCTCCTTCGCGGCAGAGGGAACGTCTCGTGGAATATCACATATATGCTTCTCTCATCCCCGATGGACTCCACCCGTTATTTCGAATTCGACTTTTTGTGGAACACGCTTGCAGGCGTCCCCATATCCCGCTATCTGGATGTCTCTTCGCCACGCCTGTTCCCATTGATGCTTGCACTCCATCGGCCGGGCATCAACGTCGACTTGTTGAATCCGGATATCAAGGATCTCACCTTTACCGCGGACCTGGTCAATGCGTGCTCCATCGGAGAGCGTTGCCGACTTCACGGCCACCTCGTCACAGAGGCACCTTTCTCTCCCGGGACGTTCGACGTCATAACCTCCATCTCCGTAATCGAGCACATCCCGGAGGACACCGACGCCCTGCAGACCATGTGGAGGATGGTAAAGCCGGGGGGGCGACTGCTCCTCACCGCCCCATGCGCCGCCGAAGCCTCGGAGCAATACGTCGACAGGTCCGAATATGGTATCCTCGAGCCTGATGGGGACGGCTACACGTTCTGGCAGAGGTTCTACGATGAGGAAATGCTTCGAAATCGGGTATTCAGCGTAACGGGGCCGCCATCCCGAAAAGCCATTTATGGTGAAAAGGCGGCCGGGACCTTCCAGCGCAACGCTGCCCGGAAACGTTCCGATCCTTACTACCCCTATTGGCGTGAAGCGTACATGATGGGCCGGGAATATCGGTATTTCGAATCGATCGGGGAATTGCCCGGGGAAGGCGCGATTGCCATGGAGTTCGAAAAACATTGAACGGAGTAAAACTATCGATTTGCATCGCCACCTTCAACCGTGCCGCCTTCATCGGTGAAACGCTGGACAGCATCATCTCGCAGGCCACCGACAAGGTCGAGATCGTCATCGTCGATGGCGCCTCTTCCGACAATACGGAACAAGTTGTCGAAACATCTCGGCGACGCTTTCCCGCCCTGAGATATTTCCGACAGGAAAAGAATATGGGAGTGGACCGGGACTTCAACCGGGCCGTCGAACTGGCATCCGGAGAATATTGCTGGCTTTTTCCGGATGACGACCTGTTAAAACCGGGTGCGATCCAAACCGTGCTATCGGAATCTTGCCGCGGATACGAGGCCATCATCGTGAATGCGGAGGTGAGAAATTCCGATTTTTCTTCCCTTATCGAGGAGAGAAGGCTTCGAATCACGAATAACCGGGTATACGGGTCGGATCAGGCCGAAGATTTCTTCGCCGACACGGCGAGCTATCTTTCTTTTATCGGCGGGGTGGTCATCAAGCGGGATTCCTGGATGGCGAGAGAGAGGGAGAGGTATTTCGGAACCTTGTTCATCCATGTCGGTGTCATTTTCCAGCAACCGTTTCCCGGAGATATTCTGGTCATCGCCGAACCGCTGATCTCGATCCGCTACGGGAATGCGATGTGGACATCAAGGAGTTTCGAGATCTGGATGTTCAAATGGCCCGACCTGATATGGTCGTTTGAGGATTTCTCGGAATCGGCGAAATCCCGCGTGTTAACCATACCCCGCGACCCGTGGCTCCACCCCGTGGCCCTGATGGAGTTCCGGGCGAAAAACGCCTATTCCTTGAAAGAATATAAGACATGGATACAACCCAGGATGAAGTCATTCTGGAAGAAGCTATTCGCCAGAATGATCGCAGCTACTCCCGGATGCCTGGTAAACATTTTCATTATTACCATTATCAAAGTCCGTAACTGGGACGCTCCCCTTCTGGTTGCCGATGCCAAAAACAGTCCTTTTTATTATAGATTGTGCATGAAACGGCTATTTCAATATAAACGGTAAAGAGAAAAATTTATGCCGACGGCCTTGATCACCGGAATAACCGGTCAGGATGGTTTTTATCTTACCGGGTTGCTCTTGCGAAAAGGATATCGCGTCATCGGGACGGAACCGTCCCCGGGGACGATCGCCCTCGATCGGATCCGGCAGCTATTGGGGAAAATCGAACTCGTTGCCGACGACCTTCTAGACCAGGTCGTGCTGAAAAACACTCTGGAAACCTTCCGCCCGGACGAAATCTACAATTTTGCCTCCCCATCATTTTTGTCGGATTCGATTCTCTACCCTGTGCAAACGGGGGAAATAAGCGCCCTTGCCGTAACGCGGCTGCTGGAAGCAAGTCGGGACGTCAACCCCCGAATTCGATTCTTCCAGGCTTCCAGCAGTGAAATGTTCGGAAAAGTCACCGAGGTTCCCCCGAGGAATTGGTGGCGATGATGGTGGAAGCCGATCTTGAAATATCGAGAAGGGGGATGGAAGAGGGGGGGGATCCATGATCACCCGTTCCACATGTCGGGTCTGCGAAAGTTCCTTCGAGCCTGTTCTGTCCCTGGGAGACCAATACGTATCCAATTTCATCTCTCCGGGAGAGCCTGACGGGGTAAAAACTCCCCTGGAACTGGTGCTTTGCCGGGGATGCCGGTTGCTTCAACTGAGACACACCGCGCCGTCCGAGGTGATGTACCGGAACTACTGGTACCGCTCGGGCACGAACGAGACCATGCGGAACGCGCTCGCCGACATCGCAACGAAATCCGAACTTCTGATTCATCTGAAAGAAAACGATTCCGTCCTCGATATCGGTTGCAACGACGGCACCCTCCTGGCCGCCTATAAGAACGATCACATATACAAGATCGGCTTCGATCCGGCCGAAAACCTCGCGATCCATTCCAGGGGGATCGCCGACCGACTGCACATCGGATATTTCGAGTCGGACTCGTACTTCCGTGACCCTGAGCTTGCAAGGCACCGTCCCAAGATCGTAACGAGCATCGCCATGTTCTACGACCTGGAGGATCCAAACCGGTTCGTACGGGACGTCAAGGCCGTTATGCACCCCGATGGGTTATGGGTTGTGCAGATGAGTTATCTGCCTCTCATGCTGAAAACGAACGAGATCGGCAACATCTGCCACGAACACCTTGAATACTATTCCCTCCAGTCCTTCGAGTACCTGTTAGGTCGGCATGACTTCGAGGTCGTGGATGTGGATCTGAACGACATCAATGGCGGAAGCATCCGTGCGTATATCCGGAACCGCTCCGCGGATGCATCCGCTTTTGCGGATGGCTTGTACCTTGAACTGGCGGCCGAACGTGTCCGGGCGATACGGGAACGGGAATGCCGGATGGGTTTGGACGCCACCCGGACGTACAAGGAATTCGCCATCTGGGCGGACCGCATAAAGCAGGACGTAACAGGTTTCATAAAGGACCAGGTCGGACTCGGGAAGAAGGTCTACATCTACGGAGCTTCCACCAAAGGGAACACCCTGCTCCAGTACTACGGCTTGAACAGCGAACTGACCACCGCGGCGGCCGAGCGGAACCCGGACAAATGGGGGAAAATGACGGTCGGGACCCACATCCCCATCGTTTCCGAAGAGAAGGCACGGGCGGCCCGCCCGGATTATTTCCTCGTTCTGCCCTGGCACTTCATCGAAGAGTTTCAGGCCCGGGAGAAGGATTACCTGCTCTCGGGGGGGAAATTCATCGTCCCGATGCCGCATTTCATGTTGATCTGATGCGAATACTCGGTTTCTACCTTCCACAATTTCATCCCATTCCCGAAAATGATTCCTGGTGGGGAAAAGGATTTACGGAATGGACCAACGTCGCCCGAGGAAAACCTTTATTCCCTGGACATCATCAACCCCACATCCCTGCCGACCTTGGATTTTACGACCTCCGAATGGAAGAAACACGGATCGCCCAGGCGGTACTGGCCTCCCGATACGGCGTCAGCGGCTTTTGTTATTACCACTATTGGTTCAACGGGAAACTGCTTCTCGAGAGACCTTTCAACGAAGTGCTTCGATCCGGCCGGCCCGATTTTCCTTTTTCCCTTTGCTGGGCCAATGAAAACTGGACAAGAACCTGGGAGGGAACGGAACGAGAGATCCTCATGGAACAGAAATATGAAAATTACGACCCGGTCGGGCATATGGAATGGCTCGAGAAAGCCTTCGCCGACAAACGATACATACGGATCGATGGCAAACCGCTGTTCCTGGTGTATCGACCGGATGACATCCCGAACATCCGGGAAATCATCAAACTATGGCGCGAAATCATTTCCGGAAAAGGATACCCGGGAATCTACATTTGCTCTGTAAAAAACTTCAAGACCAGATTGTCCGACGGGGAATCCATCGCGCTGGGATTCGACGCCATTGTGGATTTTCAGCCGAACCCTAAAGATTTTCCGGTTCTGAAGTGGTGGAATTTCGCACGTTACATCCTGCCAAGAATCTTCAACCAGATCATCTTGAATTTAAAAGCCGAACATGTCCTGCGCCTGCGGCCGGTGGTGTTCGCCTATGACTACGAATCGTTGGCCTTGAACGCCATGAGGAAACCGAGGAGCGTACAGAGGTCTTTTCCTTGCGTTATTCCGGGGTGGGACAACACCCCGAGGAAAAAGGTGGGGGCCACTGTTCTACAGAACAGCGATTCCGGCGTTTACAAGAGATGGCTGGAAAATGCATTTGAAAGGGTCTTCGATTACCCGAAAGAGGAGCAGATCGTGTTCGTAAATGCCTGGAACGAGTGGGCGGAAGGGTGTCATCTGGAACCGGACTTGAAGAACGGTAAAAAGTTCCTGGAAGCCACCAGGGCGGCACTTGAAACGTTCCTGCGGGAGAACCATCGTTGAAGTATCCCCTGAAAAAAATCCCGGCGTTTCTCCTGGGCCTTGGTAACCCGAGTTTGGCGGGGGTCTTGCGGCGCGGCGTTCGTCCCGGCACCTGTCCGATATGCGAAAAGGAGACAATATTTATAAAGCTTGGCGACTGGCTACGTGACGACCTCCGATGCATTCGTTGTTTGAGCATACCCCGGCATCGCGCAATCATCCGTGTCTTGAACACCCGTTTCCCTCAATGGCGCGGATACCGGATCCATGAATCCTCTCCAGGGGGTGCCTCTTCCGAGAAATTGGCGAGGGATTGCCGTGGGTATCTGCCTACACACTATTACGCTGACGCACTCCCGGGAACGGTCACCAGGGGATTCCGGTGCGAAGACCTGGAACATCAGACTTTTCCCGACAACACCTTCGATTTGGTCATCACCCAGGACGTGCTGGAACATCTGTTCGATCCCGCGAAAGCCCTCGAAGAAATCGCCCGGACCATAAAACCGGGGGGGGCGCATGTTTTCACCGTTCCATGGTATTCGTGGAAAGCCACAGACCGGCGAGCCGAAAAACATGAGGGCGGAATTCATCATATTAGAGAACCCGAATACCATGGCAATCCCATCGATTCGGATGGATCCCTCGTCGTTACGGAGTGGGGGTGGGAACTCTACGACTTCATTTTCGAAAACTCCGGGATGGCTACGACCGCAATAGATGAAATGAATCCGCTGCTCGGAATCGAGGGGGATTTCCGCGAGGTATTCATAAGCAGGAAAATGTGAGTTCTTGGTATGCGGCATCCAGCGACCGGATCAATCCTTCCTCTGAAAAGTTTGCCGCCAGATGCCGATGTCCCCGCTCTGCGACGATATTCCGCTTCTCCGGATCGTTAAGCAGCATCACCAACGCCCGTGCAAAGTCTTCCGGAGAGTCGGCCACAAGGATATCCTTTCCAGGTTCGGCACGGATGACCTCATTCCCGTAGGACGTCGTCACCACAGGCACTCCGGCCGCCATCGCATCGAGGATCTTGACGATGACCCCGCCGCCGGAGAGAATCGGCGCCGCGAAGACGGAGGCGCATTTATATTCCAATTCGAGATTCTCGACAAACCCGGTCAAACGGATCCCGGGAATGCCGGACAACAGTCCTTGCTCTTTTCCGGGCAGTCCCCCTCCCACCACAAGGAGTTCCGCATCGGGTATCTCCCGCCGGACGCGGGGCCAGACCTTTTCCGCGAGGAATCGCAGGTATTGGATGTTCAGGGGGCGCTGCAAGGCTCCGACGAACAGAACACGGCCGGGAACCTCCTGACGCGGAAGTCCGGCATGGTCGAGGCCGCCGGGATAACGAAGAACCCGAATCCTGGCTTCCGGGTATAAACGATTCGCCCACTCCCGATCCTCGTCGGACAATGTAAATACCGTGCGGTACCGGGACACTGCCCGCTTCTCAACCGCATATTTCCCCTTCCACGCGACGAAAGCAGCCGCCCGCCTCAGCCCATGCGATCCTTCGTATGTGCGAAACGCCGGCTTGGCGATGATGTCGACGCAGGTCAACACCGCAGGAAGGCCAGGCGGCGGATCCCAGAAAAACCCCGTCTCCGTGTTTTCCACATGGCAGAGATCGAAACGTTCACGTCGGGCGGCGACATCCGCCCGACGCGCGAGGCGCACGTATGAGCGAACCGTGCTCAGAATCGACCAGAGGCTCGACGATTCCACCGGGCCATCCGCCGGGACGACGTCCAGGCCGGACAGTACGCGCCGAAGATCCGGGAAATGGCGCTCCTCCCCTGGGTAATACCGCGTGACCATATGCACCGAGTGCCGTTTTGACAAGATCGAGAGGAGGTAGTGGAGCAACTTGCCTCCCGCGTGCGGGACGCCGGGGAAAGGGAGGAACGGGGAGACCAGGAGAATCTTCATGTTCTTCTCCGACTCAACAGCGCCGAGGCGAGACCGCGCGGCTCATGACCGAAGCGCAATCCCCGGTAATACATCTTTTTCAGGAACCTCCGCCAAGCCGGTTCGTCGGCAGCGGCCGGCAGGTGCCTGCGAACCAGTTCGCATATTTCCTTTTCCATCACGTACCGGAGGGTGCTCGACTTCGCGGCGGGATGCCACCGGTAATTCGCGAGGATCCCCGGGAGTTTTCGCACCCGGGCGCCCGCGAGAAGGAATCGGACCACCAGATCGAAATCCATGGCGAAAGTAAGGGACGGATCCAGCCCGCCGACCCGTTCGTACAGGGAACGACGCCAAAACATCCCCTGCTGGGGAATGAACGCGTTCTCGTAGGCGAGGATTTCCAACCGAAGGAACGGCCGGGCAGTGTAGAGGCGTTTCCCTTCCGCGTCGACGAGGTTCAGATCACCGTAGACCAGGTCGACGCCCGGGTTGGTCGCAAAGAACTCTCCGACCATCCTCAGCGTCCCCGGCGATATCGTATCGTCCGAATTGAGCCAGCAAAGGATCTCTCCGGTCGCACGCGTGAACCCGGTGCGAATCGCATCCGCCTGCCCCCCGTCCTTGGCGCTCTTCCAATCCGCCAACCGATCCGCGTACTTTCTGATAATCTCCGTACTTCCGTCCGTCGAGCCGCCGTCCATGACGATGTACTCCAGATCCGGGTACTCTTGGGAGAGAACGGATTGGATCGTCTCCTCGAGGAAAGGCGCCTGGTTGAAGGACGGGGTGACGATCGAGATTTTCGGGAGGATCATTTCCCTTTTTTCCTTGCGATGCAGAGCACTCCCGCAGAGACAAGCCAAGGGGAGAGGGAGTTCAAGACCCAGGCAGCCGCCCTGCCCGGAACGTTCATCTCATAGAGCCCCTCTCCATGAAGCGGCGGGAAATCCGCCCATATCCCCAAGGACATCCCCTTCTCCGAAAAATCGTCCCATGTCGTCAGGAACGGCGTAAAGCCATGACGCGCGAGCATCCGTTCCACTTCCCCGGGCGAATACCGGTACTCCGCGAAATGGATGCTGTCCCCATGGGCTCTCCTCCAACGCAGGTAGAAGTCCCGCAAGGGGTGCGCAACGACTTTCCGGAAAATATTTTCCAGCGGAACGGTGAAGAAAAAGAGGCCTCCCGGGCGCAGTACCCGCCAGGTCTCGCGCATCGCCTCGCCGCACCCCTCTTCGAAGTGCTCCATCACCCCCAGGGAGATCACCGCACCGAGAGATCCTGTTTCGTAGGGCAATCCCCGGATGTCGCCTGCGGATACATTCATGGAGGGGCGCCATTCCTTCAGGCGCCCGATGACCTGCGCGTCGTTGTCGATCCCGGCGATGTCATATCCCCGGTCTCCCAGGTAGATGACCCAGGCTCCGAGTCCGCAGCCGGCTTCGAGGATCGGCTCCCCTTTCGGGAGATATTCCATGAAATACCGGGCGATTCTCCGGCGCGGACACGCCCCGTTGGGCAACGATGTTCCTGATCGTGAAGATCTTCCGCAATGAATCCGTCTCCCCCGGCTCGGAACGAACAGGATCAGTCCTTGAGGGCCACTTCCCCGGCCGTCAGTGCGAACCGGCGAAGCAAGCGGCGGAACTCCCGGGTCCCGATACGGCGGCAGACCCTGCCCTCACGCCGTTTCCGCAATATTTCCGGCAGCCCCCGCAGAGCGGACATCTCGGCTTTCAGGATGACCCGCAAGAGTGCCCCTACCGAATATTCCCGCGCGAATCTCCCCGACGCCCCCCTCCCCGTGATCGCCCCCTTGAGGTGCATGGAGTACCGGAGAATGGTGTGGAAAGGGGAAAGGAGGATATCCACGACCGGGAAATTTTTGAACAGCAACCAAAGCCTGTTTCTCTCCGCAAGGAACGCCTTTTGCCGCGAGTAGGCGCCGGAAGTCGCCGAGTATTTATGATAGACGACCGCGGCCGGCACGTAGATACACGGATAACCCGCCCAGCGCCCCCGCAGACCCAGGTCGACATCCTCCCCGTAGGCGAAGAACGCGTCATCGAGCAGGCCGATCTCGTCCAGCATCCGCCTGCGATAACATCCCGCACACCCGCTGGGAGAAAGAACCTCCCCTTCCTCGTCGAACCTCCCGTCGTTCCTCTCCAGACGATGTCGCCCACGCGCCATTCCGTCGGGGTAGATCAGAATACCGGTGTTGTCGATCTCGTCCCTCCGGTAGTAGTTCAGGATCTTCGGGGTGAACATTCCGGCGTCCGGGTGCCTCCGGATGGCGGCGTCCATGGCGGCGAGCCACCCCGGGTCGACGGCCGTGTCGTTGTTCAGGAGGATCGCGTACCGTCCCCGCGCGAGCCGGATCCCTGCGTTGTTCCCCCCGGCGAATCCGAGGTTCGCAGGAAGCGCGACGGTGGAAACCGATTCCGCCCAACGTTCCTTCACCCAGTCGACGGAACCGTCCGATGAGCCGTTGTCGACCACGATCGTTTCGAAATCCCGGAACGTCTGCGAGCGGATGGAGGAGAGGCACTCCTCCAGAAGGTGCCTCCCGTTCCAGTTCAGGACGATGACGGAGAACCGGGGAGCGTTCGTTTGCGACATCGAGGCGCCCGGGGGAACGCCGTTCACCGGGTGCCCACGCCTCCCTGAAGCTGCATGAGGCGGGCGCGCAGGAAGGGATCGTCCACGCTTTCGAGAGCCTGGCGGAGTGCCAAGATCGCCTTTTCCCGCTGCCCCATCAGCAGGTACATGTTGCTCATCGTCTGGTAGGCGATCACCGGTGAGATCCCGAGGAACATGTAGTGATGCGCCTCCCGGATAATGTGCTGTGGAAGGACATTCTTCGGGATCTCGTGCGCCTTGATGTATTCCCGCAGATCCGGCGCGTTGCGGACAAAGACCACGAACAGTCCGTCCGAGAAGACCAGCGCCCAGTTGGGGGTATTGGCGAGGGCCGGCACGATCGGCAGGATCATTCCGGAGGAATCCATCGATTTCAGGACGACATAGTTTATGCCGTACTTCTCCAGAACCTTCTCCCACCCCGGCGCCGCCCCCGTCACCACCTGGTGCTCCATGAAGACTCCCTGATTGTAGGTTCGGCCGTCGATAAAGGTGAGGGCCTGGGGGTACAGCTGCCAGTCGAGGAACCCGCCGATGTCGAAGAAGTTGAACATCTTTCCCTGGATGGGATTCTTCCGCAGAAACTCCGCCGCCTTGAAGGAGAACTTGTGCTCCGTGATCCCCACCCCGTACTCCAACTGGGAAAAAGAGAACGCCAGCGTCGTGCCTCCGAAGCCGGCGAAGGTGAGGACGACGACGCCGACGAGGGCCGCGAAGCCCGCGGTGATGCCCGGACGGGGATCGGTCCGAACAGAGGCCGGAGCAGATTGAGGCCCTTTCTTCCCCT
>Ga0209211_10010714_pt1 | contig 11889 bp, 10 predicted proteins | sample RifGroA2_FD_183992 | JGI IMG/M metagenome (GOLD analysis project Ga0209211, IMG submission 183992) | Groundwater microbial communities from Rifle, Colorado, USA - Groundwater A2 (SPAdes) (version 2) | ecosystem: Environmental > Aquatic > Deep subsurface > Groundwater | place: Rifle, Colorado... | reverse complement strand
CCAATATAGTCTATCATAAAATTAAATTTTCCATAAATCTACACTTGGCTACTCTTTTTTCTTGATCCAAAAAGACACAAGCTAAATCAAATTGCCATACGGGATCTTCTTTTTTATATTTTTCCACAATGTCTATCATGATAAAATTGCGATTCAACTTGGCAGACGCCACCGCTGTAGTGCCAGAGCCTGCAAATGGATCCAGTATCAAATCGCCCTGTTTTGTAAATAACGTAATAAACCAAGCAGGGAGGGCAACAGGAAAAACTGCACTATGATTTTTGTTTCCACATTCTGTTGCTAAATGAAGTACGTTATCTGGGTATACTGTGGCTTTTCCCACCCAATTAGATACGTTTTTTCCAAATCCGCTTCCGCCTGCGCAAGGCCCGCTTCCGCCTGAGTCACGGCCGCCTGCGATTCATTGATCTTTTCTTTTGTCGCGCCGACCATTTTCAATTCAAGCGCCGCTTTGGCCGACTGGAGCGAGGCGACGGCCTGGCTCAGCCGCGCGTATTCTTTTTGCGCGTTGAGGCGCGCAATTATGGCGCCTTTTTGGACGGCGTCGCCAACTTTTTTTCCAATCTCGATCACCTTTCCGCTAATTTCAAAACTAAGCGTGAGCTCCAGATCGGCGACTACGGTTCCCGCCTCTTCCACCGATTGGGTGAGCGTGGTTTTTTTCACGGTTGCGGTCGAAAATTCCGGCACCGGCGGATTTTTCATCTTTGCGGCGACAATGCCAATACCGCCAACAGCGACGATGGCAAGAATCCAAAACCATTTGGTGCGGATAAGATTTTTGAGTATCATAGGAGAAAAATACGCTATAGGATAGTATTGTAGAGGAAAGGTGTGGGTTTGGCTAGGGTGAACAGAGAACAGAGTGTCAGGACATTTTTATTGACAGCAAAGCTCTTTTGACGCTAAACTAAGTGAGATTCCAGTTTTTTTTCATTTTTATGTACGAACAAAAATATCGGCCGCAATTTTCGTTTTCGGACGGCCAGGAACAGTCTGCATGTGCTCCCTCTTATAAAGAAGAGGGAAGACTTTCCGGGGAACAAAAAGATGTCGTTTCGTTAACTCCGGGTGAGTTTTTTGATCAGCTTGATAGTAATTTGGCTCAGGCTACTGAGTCTGTGGAGGATGGATATCTTCCGTCCGACTGGGTGCGGGCGCCATGTTCAAACGAAATATTTGGGGACTTTCATCATATTACTTTTTCCAGCCGGGAGGAAAGCGAGGCTTTTGTAAGTCGGTTATTTGTAGAATATCTTGGAGAAGAAAACGAGGAAAAATGGAGTGTATTATCCATTGATACTGAAAGTCAGGTTGGAGAAGGAGATAATTTTCTTTTGACCGCGTTCATGGATATGCTTGCGAAGGATGAACATGCAAGAGATTTGTTGGGACCGGAGGGTATGCAATCTGTTTTTGCGAGGGTTCTTGCATATGCAAAAGAAAAATATGTCCGTTTTTTGCACCAAGGACACACTGGATCGGAATTGGAAGCAGGGCCTTGGTTGGACGAAGGCGATCAATTTGAGTATGAGGATATGGAAGATGAGTCAATCAGTTTTGATCGTGGCCAAGAAGATTTGGTCATTGTGAACAACGCTATCCGTGAATTAGCTCCATATGGCAATACCGAAACGATTGATTTGTTGCTTGATCTTCTCAAAGAGCGAGGACCTTCCGTGTCGCGTAATATGGCGTATGCGTTTACTGCCATAAATCCGCAGTATGCCGCCAAAGAAATACTGTCGTATCTTCGCGGAAAAGAAAGCAGGGAAAAATTGAAGGCCGACCAGTATGAAGGCATGGTACGAGAAGATCTCCAGCGTATGCTGTTCCGTTTGGAAGTGGGCGAAATGGGCGTCGATGAACACGGGGTTGAATATCTCGGCAGGAAATATGATCTTGGCATGTATAATAGCGCGGAAAATGTCGTTCATCGCATTACCGGCTATGGCGACGCGGCTATTTATCATAAACGACAAAAGAAAATGCTTGGGGTGTTTTCATTGTTTCGGGAAACAGATGCGGATCAAGGAGAGCATGATGCGGAAGATGAGAATATCATTCGCGCGGAGATTCGACAGATTGTTCTTACGGATTTATTTTCACATGTTGCGGGTGAAAGGACGCCGGAATACAAAGAGCAACAGGCCATTCTTGAAAAATTTAAAGATGGTCATTATGCGCATCTCTTGGCGGATTTTCATAAAGAAGTCGGCGTGTATCTCAATAATTTATCTCTTCGGGAACAAGCATGGTTTTTGCTTTTTTTGGATACCGCGAGCGCAAAAGATCAGGATCGCGCGAAACAATTGGTTCGCGCGTATGGAGAAGATGGCTTGCGGAGTTTTATCGCGACAGAAATTGATGGCGCGGCATCAGGGGATATTTTCCAAATTGCCAACTCCCCCGTGAGGGAAGAAACAAAACAAGCTCTTTTTGCAAAATACAGCGATGTTATTGATCATCTCGAAACCGTTGAACAAGATATACGGCGTTTTTTTGCCACAAATACGGCGCCTTGGCTCAATCGTGGGGATATGACGTTCGGCATTGCCAAGCGGGCGCGGAAATTGTTGGGTGATTATGCGAACAAGGTTCAATCAATTCCGGATGAAGAACAGAGCCGGGCAAGCCGTGATATTCTTCGGGAGCTTGAAAAAATAAATGTGAGTATTCTTCTTTTTGCAAATATCATAAAACAGATGCCTCGCGAAGAGGTCGCGAACCTGAATCTGAAGGACATTCCTCTTATTGAAAAAGTGCAGGATATGACCGGCACCGAATTGGCAAACCATCCGGAGTTACTTGAAAAAATAAAAACGATCATTCGCAAACAATTTCCGGAGGGGGATGACATCGCGTTTGAAAAAGAAGTGGTTGGGAATAATGATATGCGTTTGACCATTTCGCTTGCAGACGGAGAGGTGCTTTCGTTTTTTACGAAGAAAAAAATCGGAGAAAAGATGGATTATCTTGATTGGTTTATTTCCAATCCGGACGCCGAAATTAAGGGGTTGGGCGAGGCGACCATTAAAATGGGATTCAATGCCGATCTGAAAAAAGGCAGATCATATTACGCGGTTGCCAAGCCCCATGTAAAATCATTTCCGATTAGTGTGAACGAGCTTGGTTTTTCGGCATTTGCCGGTTCGACGGATGATGGTGAATATAAACATCATTATGTCCGGTTGTCTCGTCTTCCGGAGGATGACCGGCTTGTGGCCAAAGCAATGACCGGTGAACAAAAAGAAGAATTGAAGCGGACCGTGCAGTCGGTTTGTGTTGAGCCAAACCGTATGTACCCTCTTTTGTTTGGGGGCGCCTCGTTCAAAGTGTGTAAAGTGGAATTTGGCGAAGGAAAACAAAACAGTGATGATATTACCAAAAACGATCCCGACGGCTGGATTATGGCCGAGATAGAACGGCAATATGGAAAAGGGCGGATTCTGACATCATATATGCCGGACAGCAACGAAAGAGACAATCGTGTGTTTTATGCGGTGTTTGAAAAGGATTCCCATAAGGAGAAACGGGCGAATATGTATGACGTGGCGCATGCGCATGCGGCATAATCTCTTATGACAGCAAGACCCACTGTGAAAAGAAAATGGATTTGAACATGTTGGCAATCGCGGGGCTTGAAATGGCAAGGGCAAAAAATCGCTCTTCTTCCACCGTTGCCATGCACACGTCGTTGTTATACATAAAAATTTCTCCTCCAAAAAAACCAGGCGACAAATCGTGTTCCGGTACAAGACGCGTTTCCCTCAGCGCGTCTTTGTCGTTTTGTTTTAATTTTTTTCCTTCCTCATTGTCAATGGCCAGAACCAATGTTTTCACTCCTGCCGCGATTCTTTTTTTTATAAACGCATCAACGGCACTATTGAGCTGTTTTTCATATTGTGGCGGCTTTACTTTCACAAACGATAAGAGCTCGGTATTGGGCTTGAAACCGTTTGCGATGTAATCCAGCACATCATGAATACCGTCTTCTCCTTCAAAAAACCGCACGCCCGGTTTGTTTTGCGCCAAATTGAACGATCCGGTGAGTTGACGGATGGTCTCTTCCATATCTCCTGCCAAAAGCGCGGTTTCGCGCTTTTTTTCTTCCAAAAGCCCTGCCAGCTTGTTTGGGTGGCCGGCTTTGTAGTAGGCATTGCGGCCTTGTTTACGGTAATCAATATACCCTTTGGCCAAAAGGGTATTTAAGACATCATAAATAGCCGTTCGGCTGAGGCCGAGTTCTTTGGCGAGGGAGGGGACATCCATTTCCCCCCGGGTGTTTAGGGCAAGGTAGATGTCTGCTTCACTATCCGTAAAGCCAAATTGATGGAGTGTTTCTTTTGAGGATGGCATAAAATTTATTATATTTTAGCCAAAAAATTGTATACCTGTCTATATTTCTCAATGCGCAAGAATATACATTTTTTGGCTTATTCTAGAGCAAGTATACCATATCTCTCTTTACTTGTCAAGTAGCTACTTTACAAATAAATGAATACACTTTTTAGCTTATTTTAAACAAAAAAATAGTATAAAAAAGTAAGGATACACTCTTACATTGACATATAGCGTCAATCATGCTATACTATGTCGTTACGCTGAGAAACCAAAAAAGCGCCGAAACAGGACGTAACGCCTTACAACCAATATACAACATTCATTTGGAAGGAGAGAGCCGAATGAAATGTCTCTATCTCGATCTCATTTTTCGTGTTTCAATAGTTATTTTTTTAACTGTGAAACAGGAGGTGGGCGAGGTTTGTGTGACATTTTTTATGAGCTCTCTCCACCAAGAGAGCTTTTTTGTTTCAACCGGCGACCCCGCTTTGCGGGGCCTTCATTCTCCTCGGATCACAGTAATATATGAGTCCGGTACGACGAATGAACCCACGGGGTCACCGGTCGAAGCAATAGTGGTGTGCCGCCCAATCGCCTTTCGCTTGTCGTAAGGTGAAAGCGGACACATATCATATAGTGCATTTGACCTTCACGTTCTTTTTACCCGATGTATTCCCCATTTTGCCCGATTGAAAAGGGAGAGAGATTCCCTCCGGCGACATGAGGACATCATTCTCGTACTCCACACGTTCATCCAAGATGAATATGTGGCTTTGCTTCTCGACTCACGTTGGGAAGAGACTGTGGGAGTTGTTAGATAATACGAAAGCAATTTGGTATTATCTCCTCCGTGATAGTCCTACCGTTCTACGAGAGAACAGTAGTACCGAGTGCGTCCTGTCATATTGTGGCGGCAAAAGCCAATGCAATGTGATCGGGACACTCAGTAGTACAGAGAGAGCTTGAACGGCACAGCCCCGACTGAGTCGGGACGAAAATGAGTTCTTTACAAAATAAAAAAGTCCCAACGTTGTTGGGACAGCAAGATATTGATGGGTGTTATATTTCTGTTCGAACATCGAGGTTGGGGATATGCCGGAAATCTTTCACATTTCTTGTGATGAGCGGTATGTGGCATTCAAGGGCGGTGGCGGCTATTAGGAGATCTACAGTTCCTATGCGGTGTGTTCTTCTAAGAAATGCGGCCTGGTCAGCAATTCGTTCGTTAATTGGGATAAGCTCACAAAAATTAAGAAATGTACGAATTTGCGTTTCTTCTGTTCGACCCATACCCGGATAACGGAGAAGCTCGAATTTAGTAAGAACAGATATGAGCAAAACGGCTTCATTTTCAGCTGGCAAGATCAAGATATCGCTTAAGTGCAGGATAACAATGTTTGTATCAATAAGAACTGATGAAGCCATACCCCTCCTTAGATGTGATTTACTTTATTGGTCCGCGATCAGGCGCTCGCCGTTGTTCTTCAATATACCGTAGCATGTCTTCTGCTCGTTCTTTAGAAATGGTACCTCGGGTACTCTCAAGAGTAGCCTTTGTCGTCCTGGCTTTTCGTAATTCATTTCTGATATCAGTAAGAATTCGCTCAACGGTATACAGTTGTTTGGTAAGTTGACGAATAGTCATATCGAATGGGTATATATCCATCGTATCAAGGAGAAAAAACGTTGTCAATGTCCGATCACATTATCACATGGAACACGCACCATAGTTGAACCGTTTCCCTTCTGTTTTTCTCAGAGCAATAAAGAGAAAGCCAGTATGGGAAATAGTTCCCTCTGGTAAGATTCCGTCTGCCACGTTGGTGGGCGGGAAAAAATTTGGGCTCCAAAGCCCCCCCGCGCCATGTGGGGTCACCTCTTAAAGGAGGAAAACATGGCTAGCAAAACCAACCGCCGCCACACCGTCGCCACGTTTACTTCCGTACACCCAAGCGCTTTCGGGCGCTTGGAAAAAGGGAAGAACGGCGCTGTGCTACGTAGCCTGAGTTTTGTGCTCGGGCTGTCGGAGACGGCAACGACGGTCGGCGGGGCCGACCTGGCAGATCCGGACCAGTTCCGGATCTGCCAGGAGGCGATGACGTCCAGGGCGTAAGCTCTGGCCCTGTTCCCTCCACAGGGTGATTGAGGAGGGTAGGTGCCGGTGACGACACACCGGAAATTGTTCTTTGAAAAGAAAAAAAGCATTCGGTCCGATGACGATTAGCACTCATCGTCGGACCCCTAGAATTTCTAATCGAGAGATTGGAGATTGCAGGGGTACATTTTCAAATTTGTTTTTCTGGAAGACAGGAAGATAGAGAGAAAAAAAATGTTCTTTACAAAAACACCGAGATTACTCTCATACATCCATATCTTTTAAACAGGTATTGATATATGAGAGCAATCTCAGTCGGTCCGCTCGTCATGCGACGAGCGAAGCAACCCACATTTATGTGGGCCGATAGAAAATTTATAAACACACGGACGAATAAGGGTATAAGCCATGGTGAGTCCATGGTGAAATCCCGAAATAAGCCGTGTGGACTGGAGGTCCCATGAGACGCCACTTCTTGGCGCTCGTGCTCCTGGCCCTCGTCGCATTCGGTTGCCTCACGGCGACTGGATGTGGCGGGGCTGAAGAGCCGAGCGCCACAGAGAGGCGGTTCCGGCTCGTCCACCAAGAGAAGGTGGACGGGTTCGGAGTGGTCGATATCCTCAGGGACTCCGTCGACGGCCGCTGTGTCGCTCATTTTCAGAGCGCGCAGTCAGGCTCGTCGGCGGCGGTTCCGTGTCCTGCCGAGTAGGCAGGGCATAGAGGATCTCGACGCGGCGCCCCCTTGCACCGCGACCGCATAAGCCGACCACGGCATAGGGCGGGGGTGCTTTCCCCGGGACTTGTGTCCAAACAAAAGCCGGCTTTCTTTCCTCTGCCGTGCATAGCGCAAAAAAGAGGAACACTCGGGCCGGCGAATGTGCACCATTCGCCGCTCCAATTCTCTTCCTGAAGTTTGGGGAGAGTGAGGAGTGAAGGGGGTGAGACGAACAATCCATCAACCACTACGAACGCAAGGAAGATTCCTCGAGGGCTTCTTTGCCAAATATCTTTCGTAGTGGTTGGATATTTGGCAATATGCCTCACAAGAGTCTTCTTCGGAAGGCTCTTTGTTGTTATACACGTGGTCGGTCTGCCAGTGGACCTTTCATAAAGGTCTGCCGGCGGGTCGCTCCTGCAAAAAGGAAGTCCGGCGCATAAACCAGTGTTGCAATACGCGTCAGCACAATCACGTGGTGTCGCTTTCACATGCAATATAAGGTGTGAACCGGATGATTTTGGCGAGAGGTGTGAATGTTTTGCAGACAGTGATGATCATTACAATTTATTGCCAATGGCGCTAACGGAGATTGCGGTAGATTTCTTTTCTGTGTCCAATCGTCAGAAACACAGCGGTGTTTGTATCCTGAAATAAGAAAAGCACTCGATATCGCCGAGTGATTCTGTTCCTCCTTTGGGAGTTTCCGAAATTGTTTTCGGAACTCTTCCGCGTACAGAATGATCATAGTTTCGGGGCAAGCTTCCCGTGCTTATATTCTTGGAGCGCCCGTTTAAGCGAACGAGTCAGCGCTTTCGGATGCTCAAAGTCATTGAGTGATTCCTTGGGAAGTTCGCGCAAAAACTGTTGCAGGAGACGAGAGGAAAATTCAGAAAGAGAAAAACCAAAACTAAGCGCAATATTTTTTAGTTCCGCGTGCTCTTGTTTAGAGAGAGAAATGATTATTTTTTCTTTCTGTTTTTGTGACTGTTGCATACGAATTTTCACTTCAACGGTATCATACGTCAGCGCAATTGGCAAGCGCATGAGAAGGTGTTTCTCGTGCGTGAAAACAGCGCAATAGCGCTCGCAGAGTTTGTTTCTAAAACAAATTGCGCGAGCGTTATTGCTCGAAAAAAGTGGAATTCGGCCTGCCAAGCCGGAGGGTGTGGCGCATTGGAGGCAATCTGTCCATGATGACAGATTGTTGCGTCGCATTCACATACCTCCACCCGCGCTTCTTGCATGAGCCCCCGCAACGCGGGGAACGTGATGAGTTCCCGGATTGTCCGGAAGGCGTAGGAATTATTTCCACAAAATTTTTCCTTCCCGTTCTTTGTTTCAGCGAGCAAAGATCGGGCGCCCGGAAGGCGATAAATAGGGTCTCTCTGTGGCAAGGAGAGGAGATCATGGGGAACACCATGATTACGCTGAAAATCAACAACACGACGACAATTTTGATGGTAAAGTTTTTTGGCGAGGACGCCGCCACCGAGTGCGTCCAGAGCGTGCTGGGCATGGGGGCCCGGCGCGTCGTCTTCCTCGACACCCCCGCCACGACCCACCTGGTGAGCGCCATCAGCGCGCTCACCACCGACGGCGTCGAGGTGGTCGTCCGCGACCACCACGACGTCCCCGCCCCCCGCAGCCAGCGGGACGAGGAGATCCGTGCGGCCGCCCAGGCCGTGCGGGAGCTCCTGGGCGAGCGGGCGACGATCTCGCACCGCGCCACCCACCCCGCCTGCAGCACCCTGCTGCAGGTCGGCGAGTTCGCCGGCGAGGGGACGGTCATCGTGGCCGACCCCGATGCCGACGGGCTCACCGCGGCCATGAAGGCCGTGGGAGTCACCTACGAGGGGCTCGACGAGGACGCGGCCGTCCTCGACGGCCCGCGGTCGGAGCAGGTCGCCGGGCGGCTCAGCCCGCTCGCCCTGCTCCTGGTCAAGGGCCTGGCCACCGTGCCGGCCTACGACCAGGCTCGGCCGCAGGTCTCCGAGGGGGCCAAGGCGACGCTCTTCGAGCAGTTCGCCAAGGCAGCCTCCGGCGACGAGGCCGCCCTCAAGGGCCTGACCGACAAGGTCACGGCCTACGAGGCGGGCGTCGCCGAGGCCGAGCGGCTGGCGGCCACCGCGACCGAGCCCCTGCCGGGCGTGGTCATGGTCGACGTGGTGGGTTCGCCCGCCTACGACCTGACCACCCTGGCCGCGCGGCTCGAGGCGCGGCCCGGCTGTCGGGTGACGGTGGTCCGCAAGGACACCGGCCCGATCGCCGGGTTCGAGAAGAAGGCGGGCCGGCCGGGGATCCAGTACTCCCTGGCCGTGCCCAAGGCGCGGCAGGAGGAGGTGAATCTGCAGTCCCTGCTCCCGCAGGGCTTCACCTCCTCCCCGGCGTCGGGGATCATCTCGAACACGTCGTTCTTGCTCCACGTGAGCGAGACGGTGTGGGCGGAGAAGATCTTCTGGGGCCTGTCGGTGTGGTGCCTTAACTGGTAGACCACACCGAACCCTCACCCGACTCTGTGGAGTAGTCGGGAGCCACGAGGGATCGAACTCCACACAAAAGACCAAGTCGTTCTGAGGTAAAAATGAACGAGCCTTGCCGCGGGCAGTAGCTATAAAACACTCGGTCCGATGACGATATAGCACTCATCGTCGGACCCCAAGAGTTTCGAATCAATAGGGATTCGGGATTGTTGGGGAAAACGCACGTATCACGAAATATGTGGTATGTGGATCGTGATATATGAGCATGTTCTTTACATAAACAAAAAACAACCTTGCAAAAGTAAGATTGTCTCTGGTGGTGGACCAGACGGGAATTGAACCCGTTCCTCTACTTGTCAAGGGTAGCATGCTGACCACATACACTACTGGCCCGCTAGTCCACCAAAAAAAGTATAACATAAAAATCACCCTCTCGGGAGACTTTTATGTGACAAGTAGAGTTGGCCAGATGTATCTGGTCAGCTACCCTTTAAACTCATTATATCAGAAATTTTTGTTTTGTCAATACCTTTACACGACTGCTGCCGTGTTCTTTACAAGAGGGCGTTGTATGTTACCGAGGTGATTTTCTTTTGGGTTCCATGTGGGGGAATGATCCTCTTCCATCATTTGGACTGAGAAGAAAGAGGTAGTAGTATTTGGTGTTGTCATGAAACCCGGGAGCATTGAGTCGATTCACAACAAGATCGTGTTCGGAGGCAAACGTGCGCACCGTACTCCATATATGATTGATCATTCCTTCATAATGTGGTCCCCATGCGACCAGGCCGGCCTTGGTTTTCTGGTAATACTGGTTGAGGTGGGGTGGTATGCGCAAGGTGATGAGGACTTCGTCCGGGAAAATACTTTGGGGTTCCAGACGATACCCACATTCGCTAGCCAATGCGGCAATGGAATTGGGCGTATCATAGATTTCCGTTCGCGGCAAATTGGCTGCTCGTTCGGAGAATGTTTGTTTCAATTTTTTCGTCGCGAGAGGTTCCTGGCCGAGCAAGTCGGTGAGCAGTGTTTCCGTGGTATGCCGCAATTCAGCACTGAGGTCCTCGGCCAATGCGCGAGTATGCGTCGCTGGGTCTTTTTTTGAGTCAGGCATCCGTTCGTACGCTTCAAAGAGTTCGTGATCAAGCTCGGGGGAGACGCCGGGAGTGTGGAGGTATTCAAACATAAGGAAGTTAATCAAAATAATGAAGAAAGTATAAATAAGTTCAATGGAAAAGACAACATTTTTGTTTCGACACGCGCGCGAGACGACATGATATCTCGGTGAGTAACATATTGTTTGTTTCTTTCTTTAAAAAAAGAAACCTCTCTTCACAATGTGCTGCTCATGCGACATCGATATCATCTCGCGTGCTTGCCGGGATGGAAATTCTGGAATAAATCGCCGCAGTTAAGGCTCGCTCCACCGGGTGGTGTGAGGGAGCCGAGCGGCACATCTCTGCCTTAGGAGGGCAAGATGAAGAAGAATTTTTTTGAAACGATGACCCCCCCGAGCCTCCCCGTCGACCCGGCCTGCGGGCCGGATCGCGTCATGCCGCTGGCGGGCTTCGCGCCCGGCCAGTGGCGGATCAGGGGGGACGTGGCCCGCTGGGGCCACGAAGCCTATGACTACGAGAGCGACGACGGGGGGCGTCGCTATGTGGCGGCTCGCTGGTGGTATGTCCAGCGAGCCCAAGACAGTGCGTGGGAGCTCTCCCGCGAGGCCATGGAGATGTTCTCCATGGCCTCTGACGAGAGGGTGGGGCGATATGGCGGCACCCGGAAGGCGTCATGCGCCTTCCGGGGCGACCAGCTCCTCGCCGAGATGGGGGTGGCGCCCCAGAAGGTCGAGGAGATTGTCCGCCTCCTCGACGACGAGCGGACGACGGCCTGGAACTGCTATTCGGCGGCGGTTCAGGCCTACGCTCTGGCCATTATGGCCGAGCCGGCTTTTTCCGCCCTTTCGGCCGAACTCCGCCAATTGGTGGAGTTTCGGAAGGGCGGGGATGACACACTGCCCGGCTACTGGCCCACGGACTATTCGAGTCTCTGGGCCAATGTCCGGGAGGCCTGGCCCGTAGCCGAGGCGGAGCTCCGCCGGCGCGAGGAGCTCCGCCGGCGCGAGGAGACCGGCGAGATCCTCGTTGACTTCCGGGGCGCGAGAGTCCACGAGGAGGACTCCGGCGGGTGGAGCTACGACATTTGGGTCGTAAGCTCCGACGGCACCCGCC
>Ga0209211_10010711_pt1 | contig 11891 bp, 7 predicted proteins | sample RifGroA2_FD_183992 | JGI IMG/M metagenome (GOLD analysis project Ga0209211, IMG submission 183992) | Groundwater microbial communities from Rifle, Colorado, USA - Groundwater A2 (SPAdes) (version 2) | ecosystem: Environmental > Aquatic > Deep subsurface > Groundwater | place: Rifle, Colorado... | reverse complement strand
GGCAGGCCGGCGTCGAGCCAGGCCTTGTTCTGGCGGCAGGCTTCGCGTAAGGCCCAGGCGCCGATCGACGGCAGCAGCGCGGCTTCCTCGGCGATGGGAATGAACTCGACCGGCGAAACCGGCCCCAGCACCGGATGCGTCCAGCGCATCAGCGCCTCGATGCCGCAGACGCGGCCCGCCGCCAGATCGATCTGCGGCTGGTAGCGCAGGCTCAACTGCCCAGCGGCGAGCGCATTGCGCAGTTCCGCTTCGAGCCGCAGGCGCCGTTCGGCATCGACGTCCATGCCCGCGGCAAAGAAACGGAAGCTGTCGCGCCCGGCCAGTTTGGCCCGCGCCAGCGCGACGTCGGCGGCCTTCAGCAGTTCTTCGGCGCTGCCGCCGTCCTTGGCGTAAACGCCGATGCCGATGTTGGCGCCCAGCGCCATCCGCTTGCCGTCCAGTGCCAGCGGCTCGGCAATCGCGTCGAGCACCCGCTGCGCCAGCAGACCGATATCGCTGTCGCGATCGAAGCCGATCATCAGCAGGCCGAACTCGTCGGCCGACAAACGCGCCGTGCTGTCGCCCGCCCGGGCGACCCGTTCGATGCGGCGGGCAACTTCGGTCAGAACCCGATCGCCGGTGGCATGGCCGAACGTGTCGTTGAGCACGCGGAAACGCACCAGGTCGATCCAGAACACCGCGACGCCGCTCTTGTGGCGCGCAGCCGCATGCAGCGCCTGCTGCATGCGGTCGAGGAACAGCGTACGGTTGGGCAGGCCGGTCAGCGCATCGAAATTGAGCAATTGCCTCACTTTTTGATCGAGCGCCTTGCGCTGGGTCAGGTCGGAGAACAAACCGATGTAATAGGCCACGGCGCCGCCTGCGTCCCGCACCGCCGAGATCGACAGCCAGGCCGGATAAAGCGAGCCGTCCTGGCGACGGCTGGTGATCTCGCCTTGCCAGGCGCCTTCGGCTTTCAGCCGCGCCCACGCGCCGGCGTAGAAGGCCGTACCTTGCACGCCGGCATTGAGCAGTCCCGGCTTGCGGCCGATGACCTCGGCCGGGGCATAGCCGGTGATCTCCGAGAAACGCGGATTGACCTGAAGGATGCGGCGCCGGGCGTCGGTGACGATGATGGCTTCAGCGCTGGCATCGAAGACCATCGCGGCCAGCCGGCGCTCGATTTCGAGCTTCTTGCGTTCGCTGATGTCGGTCGAGATGCCGCCGACGGCGTAAACGGCGCCGGCCTCGTTGCGCAGCGGGAACTTCACCGACAGATAGGTCTGCTTCGCGTCGCCGGGCAGCGCAACCTCCTCTTCCAGCGTCACGGCCTTGCCGGATGCGGCCACCTGGCGATCATTGTCGCCATGCTGACGCGCCGTCTCGATCGGCAGGAACTCCGAGCGCACCTGTCCCAACATGCGTTCCGGCGTGCTGCCGACCATCCGCGCGAATGACTGGTTGGCCAGCAGGCAACGGCCGGCGAGGTCGAACACGTAGATCACGGCGTCGCCCGAGTTGATCACCGCGTCGAGCACCGTATTGAGTTGGCGCAGCGCCGCCGTATCCACCCGGTGCTGGGTGTCCAGCGTGTCGATCTGCTGCACCATGCGATTGAAGCCTTCGCTGATCGACTGCAACTCGACCACGGCACTGGTCGACTCGACGCGAGCGTCGAGCCGGCCCGCGCCGACGCGCTGCATGGCCCGTCCGATCGCACTGGAAAAGCCGACGATGTCGCGCTTGATCGCCAGCCAGGCCAGCGCGAACGAGGCCAGGCCGACCAGCAGCGTCAGCAGCAGCGATTGCCGGAAGCGCGCGTCGATGTCGGCAAAGATCAGATCGGGCGGTGCGCCGATCACCAGGTAAATGGCGCCACTGGCTGCCGCCATCGGCGCCACGCCGTACAGCCGGCGCACGCCGTCCGGCCCGGCCAATTCGTGCACCATGACGCCGGGCCAGGTGCGGATCAGGCGCAGCACTTCATGGCCCGGCTGCAGCTGCCCGGCCAGGGCCTCGGCGTCGGGACGACGGGCAATCACGTAACCGTCGATGGCGTGGGCCGCGACGTACCAACCGGGACCGACCGGCGCCTCGTCCACGATCCGCGCGATCCAGTTGGTGTGCAGCGCGCCGAACAGGATCGCGCGCGGCTGTCCCTGCGGGTCCAGCAAGGGATAGCCGAAAACCACGCTGCGCCCGCCGCTGGCGCTGTCGGCGAGCACCTGGCCATCGCTCAAGTCGCGCCGCGCCAGTGCCTGCCTGAACCATTCCCGATCGCCGACATCGATGCCCGCGACGGCGGCTACCCCGCTGCAGAACACCTTGCCATCCAGGGTCGCGGCACCGATATTGGCGAAATTCTGCTGGCTACGCAGCAGACGATCGGCGAGCCCGTTGCACGGGCCGAGATCGCTTCCCTGCAACTCTTCGGCATTTCCCATGATGCGCAGCACCTGGCGCAGGTTGTCGAGCACGGTGGCCTCGGGCGCCAGGGCAGCGCTCAGCATCTGGCGGATCTGCGGCTCTGCATTCGCCGTCGCCGCGAGGCGCTCCTGCCGATAGCCATAAAGCGCGTTGAGCAACAGGGGCAGCGTGGCCAGCGCCACGATCAGCAGCAGGCGGGTGCGCAGGCGGTTGAAAAACCTCATTTCATGGAAAGCGACGCCGTCCCGTCATCCGCAGCGGCGAGGAGAGCGTAGTTTGCTCGACCGCCCTGCTGCGCAGGGGTTTCATCAGCGCCGACTCTTGCGCCATCGCGATCAATCGCCGGTGAAATCGAGATTGCGCGCCTTGCACATGCGGGCCAGCACCTGGTTCTCCAGATCCAGCCGGCGCCGCGTCAGCGCCTGCGCCACGATGGCGCGCAACTCGTAGTCGGTCCAGGGCTTGGCGATGAAGTTATGGATATGCGCCATATCCAGCGCAAACACGATGTTGTCGAGGTTGGCCGCGCCGGACAGCATGATGCACGCCGTGTCGGGCTGTTTTTCGGCAAAGGCTTCAAGGAAGCGGGCGCCGTCCATGCCCGGCATCTGGTAGTCGGCGATGACGCAGGAAAACGTCATGTCGTCGGCCATCTTCAGCGCATGCAGCGGCGAATCGGTGACCTGCACGCTGACGCGGTTGGCATCCAGTTCCGGCGCCCGATGCTGCAGCATTTCGCTGCGCATCGCCGAAAAGACGTCGTCGAGCCGGCTGCGGCGGGTCAGGTCGCGGGCCACGGCGTGGGCCACGGCGATCTCGTCATCCACCACCAGGATCTGGTCGACCTGGTTGATGGCGTCCAGCGGCAGATCGATGCCCTCGCTGCGCAAGGCCTTGGCCATGCGCCGGTTGTTGACCTGGACGGAGCGGAAATCGATCGCCTGCATGATCGTGCTCTTGAGGAAGGAACTGCTCCAGGGCTTGGGGATGAAGCGGTAGATGTGGGTCTGGTTGATCATCTCCACCAGCGCCGCCATGTCGGTCTGGCCGGAGAGCACCACGCGCACGCAATCGGGTTGCACGGCATGCAGGGCCTTGAGGAATTCGAGCCCGTCCATCGCCGGCATGCGGTAGTCGGTGACGACCACCTCGAACTCCTGCTCGTCGGCCCGCTGCAGCGCCGCGGCGGGATCGGTGAAGCCTTCCACGGCATAGCGATAGCGCCCCAGCGGCGGCGTCGACAGTTCGCGGCGAATGGCATTGACGATGCCCGGCTCGTCGTCGACCACAAGTACGGCATGCGGCGGGGCGGAGGTGGCGGAAGGCGGTACGGTGGCGGTCATGGCAGTGCTCCCGACGGATTGGCGTTGATTCTATGCCATCGGCGCATGCTGCGGGGTTTCAAACCTGGCGCCCGGCACTGAATCAGCGGCGTGCCGACGCGCTGTTGCGGCGGCTATCCTGGCGCCGCCGCTTGATACACCAGCCGCGCCGCGACGGCATCCTCCACCGCCTGGCCCAACGCCTTGAAGATCACCGTCGTGCCCTCGGCCAGCCGCACCTGGCCGGCCAGCACTTCGCCGATTTCGCAGTGCACCCTGGCCCCGGAGAGGATCACGTCGCCGGACTCGGTTTCGGCAGCCTCGCGCCGATCGGCGATGACACAGTTGCGCATTGCCTCGTCATCAAGTTCGCGCCAGGTCGGGCGCGGCGCGCCGACCGCATGCACCAGGGCGCCCGGCTTGAGCCAGCGGCCCATGAGCACCGGCGTGCTGGCATTGGTCACCGTGACCACGATGTCGGCATCCCTTACCGCTGCCTCGGCGCTGGCGCTGGCGATGCCGCCGATGTCGGCGGCGCAGCGCCCGGCGTTTTCCGGATTGCGACTCCAGACACGGATCTGGCTGACCGGCACCACGGCGCGCAAAGCCAGCGCATGGCTACGGGCGAGCCGGCCGGCGCCGAGGATGGCAACGGTCTTCGGCGTCCGGTCGCGCAGGGCCCGGGTGGCGACCGCGGAGACGGCGGCGGTGCGCAGTTCGGTCAGCCAGGTGGCATCCATCACGGCCAGCGGCGCGCCGCTGTGCGGGTCCATCAGGACGATGGTGGCGATCATGGTCGGCAGACCGCGGGCGGCGTTGTCCGGCACCTGGGTGATCAGCTTGGTGGCCAAGGCCTGGCCGATCAGCGCCGGCTTGACGAAGAGCAGGCTGCCCGGCGACGGCAGTTCCATCACGGTACGCAGCGGCTGCGTGGCGCGGCCGGCGGAAAGCTCGATCAGCGCGGCTTCGATGGCCGGCAGCAAGGCGTCGAGGGTGAGCAGGCGCCGCACGGCGGCACCGTCGAGAATCAGCGGATTCATGGTAACGGAATGGCGGCAGGCATCCCGCCATGCTACTAGAGCTGGCCGCCGCTCCGCGCCAGCAGTTGCCTGAATTCGTCGGCCGGCATCGGCCGCGCGATCAGGTAGCCCTGGAATTCGTCGCAACCCTGGTAGCGCAGGAAGTCGAACTGGGCCTGGTTCTCCACGCCCTCGGCGACCACGGTCTTGCGCAGACTCTGTCCCAGCGAGATGACGGCGCGGGCGATCATTGCCAGCTCTTCCTCGTGCTCGACGCCCGTCACCAGGGACCGATCGATCTTGATGATGTCGAGCGGAAAACGGCGCAGGTAGGACAGCGAGGAATAGCCGGTGCCGAAATCATCCATGGCGAGACCGACGCCGAGGTCCTTGAATTCGCTGAGGATGCGTACCGCCCGCTCGCTGTCGCCGAGGAACACGCTTTCGGTGATCTCCAGTTCCACGCGTTCCGGCGCCAGGCCGGCCTCGCGCAACAGGGCGGCAATGCGGCTGACGATCTCCTCGCCGAGAAACAGCTTGGGCGAGAGGTTCACCGCCACCTGGATGGCATGGCCGTGAGTCGGCGCCCAGCCGACGGCGGCGGCGAAGGCCTTTTTCAGGATCATCTCGGTCAGCGGCACGATCAGCCCGGTTTCCTCGGCGATGGGGATGAAGCGATCCGGCGCCACCCGGCCGAACTCCGGACTGTTCCAGCGCGCCAGGGCTTCGACGCCGACGATGCGGCGGCGGTGGTCCACCTTGGGCTGGAAGTGCACCGCGAACTCGTCCTGCTCGATGCCGCTGCGCATCGCCGATTCGAGGTTGAGCCGCTCGTCGGCCAGGTGATTGAGCTCGCGGGTGAAGAACTGGAAGTTGTTGCGGCCGCGATCCTTGGCCGCGTACATGGCGACGTCGGCATGCTTGAGCAGGCTGCTGGCATCGCCGCCGTCCTGCGGATAGAGCGCGACGCCGAGACTGGCGCCGACCTGGAACTCGCGCCCGGAGAGGCTGACCGGGCGGCCGATTTCGACCAGCACCCGCTCCAGCAGCGAAATGATGGAGTTGACCTGGTAATGGTCGTTGAGCACCAGCACGAACTCGTCGCCGCCCTGCCGCGCCACGGTGTCGGAGGTGCGCAGGCAGCCGCGCAGGCGACGGGCGATTTCCACCAGCAACTGGTCGCCGGCGGCATGGCCGAGACTGTCGTTGATGAACTTGAAATTATCGAGATCGATGAAGACCAGGGCCAGGAAATACCCCAGCCGCTCGGCCCGCGAGATGGACTGGTCGAGGCGGTCGCCCAGCAGGTTGCGATTCGGCAGGCCGGTCAGCAGATCGTGGTTGGCCTGGCGTTCGAGCTGCTCCTGGTAGCTCTTGCGTTCGGTGACGTCCTGCACCGTGCCTTCGTAGCAAATCAACTCGCCGTGGGCGCCGCGCACGATGTGGGCATTTTCGGATATCCAGATTTTCGAGCCGTCGCGGCAATACACCTCGGACTCGAAGTTGATGACTTCGCCATGGGCTTCCATCAGGCGGCGGAACTCGTCGCGGCGCGATTCCCTGACGTAGAGCCGGCGCTCGATGTCGGCCAGGTCGGCGATCAGTTCCTCGGGCGTGGCATAGCCGTAGAGCTTGGCCAGTGCCGGGTTGGCGGCCAGGTAGCGGCCATCGCGGGTGGTCTGGAAGATGCCTTCCGAGGCGTGCTCGAAGATGTGCCGGTAGCGCAGTTCCGCGTGCTCCAGGGCCTCCAGCGTCAGATGGCGGACGCTGACGTCCTCGATGAAACCCTCGATCACCGTCCGCCCGTTCTCGTCGGCGACCGCGATGCCCCGCTCCACCACCCACTTGACCTGTCCGGCGCTGGTCAGGATGCGGTACTGCACGGCGAACCGGCGGCCGGCGGCGGTGGCGGCGGTGATCTCGCGACGCACCCGCAGACGGTCCTCCGGAAAAGTCAGCTCCTCCCAGGAAACGCAGCCTTCGACCAGCTCTTCCGGGCCATGTCCGGTCAATTCGAGACAGCCCTGGCTGACGAAAAGCATGGTCCAGGAGGCATCGTCGAGACAACGATAGGCCATGCCTTGCAGGTTGTTTACCAGCGTGTCGAGCACCCGCGCGCGATCCACCGGCACGGAGGTATTGAGACTGGAACGACGGGTAGGGGCGAAGGACGAATGCATCACCGGAGTCCCTAAGCAAACCCCGTACCGTCGTTAATCGACGGCTTTCAGCCACTATCTGCGCCAAAATGGTGCCAATTCCCGCGAAGCGCGCCCCACGCTGGTTCCTCGCCGTCCGGTCGACGTCGATGCCAGGGTCGCAGAACCCGGCACGGCACGAAACCGGACTCAGGTAGGACCGCCTACCGCAATGGAGCAGACTCTATCTGGCTTGCGCACCATGCATCTGCCGAAATAGAAATTAAAAACGATGCTATCGCATCGAATACAGATCTCCCGAGGCAGCGACTCACGGTAATCGATGGTATCGCATCTTTTACCCCCCCCCAAAGGACCTAAAGTCCTATAATAGACGCGATAGCATCGATTTGGAGTGCGCCATGCAAGTCATGATTCAATCCCCGAAAACCCTTGGACTGCTCATTCGGGCCACTCGCAAGACCCAACGTGTCCGCATGGATGATCTGGCCGGCAGCGCGGGAGTTGGTCCAGTGTTCGTGCGCGAAGTGGAGCGTGGCAAGGAAACAGTGCAGCTCGGCCGGGTCCTGAATTTACTGGCCGAATTGGGTATCGAGCTTCGAGCAGACGTCCCGGACAACGTGCTCCCTGCATTTGAACGCTTGCGCCAAGCCGGCGTAAAGCCGCTAAAACCTCGTCGCCCAAAAGAAACCTCGCCCGAAAGTGGTGAAGCATGAACATGCGGCAGTTGGACGCCCTTGTGAACGATCGCCTGGTCGGCCGCCTTACCGAGGCCGACGATCTCTGGGCGTTCGAATACGACCCGGTTTGGCGCGGCACCGCCGATGCCTTTGACTTGTCACCCGCACTGCCGCGAAACGGCGGCCCCCACCGTGACGGCGCCTCGTCCAGACCTGTGCAGTGGTATTTCGACAACCTGCTGCCCGAGGAAGCACTGCGCGGAGTCCTGGCCAAAGAGGCCGCGCTGCAGGCCGAAGACGCGTTTGGGCTCCTTGCGTATTACGGCGCCGAGTCTGCCGGTGCGCTGGTCCTGCAAACACCGGACCAGCCGACTGCCGCCGACAAGGGACTACGCCCTCTATCCCGCCCCCAATTGAGCGCTCGCATCGAAAATCTGCCCACGGTGTCGCTCACGCACGGCGCACCCAAGCACATGTCGCTCGCCGGCGCACAGCACAAGCTGCTAGTCGTCCAGCAGGGCAACGAACTGTATGAACCTTTGGCAGGAACGCCATCAACCCATATCCTCAAGCCGGACCATCCGGACGCCAGCTACCCGGCCTCTGTGATGAACGAATACTTCACGATGCGTCTTGCGGCGGCCGCTGGGCTATCCCCACCCCGCGTACAGCGGCTCTACGTTCCCCAGCCGATCTACCTCGTTGAGCGGTTCGATCGAATACACGGCGCCGAGCCTGGCGCAATCGGCCGACGCCATGTGATCGATACGTGTCAGCTCCTAAACAAAGCACGCGGCTTCAAATACACCGCGGCGAATCTGGACAGCCTGAGCGCCGCGGTATCGAAATGTCGGTCCCGGGCCGCTGCCCGGCTACAGATCTATCGCTGGCTGGTGTTCAACCTGCTGCTCGGCAATGGCGACAACCATCTGAAGAACATCTCCTTTCTGGTCGATGCCACTGGTATCGAGATCGCCCCCCCATACGACCTGCTCTGCACGGCAGCGTATGAGACGCGTTCTCTGGCCAGCGAAGCGGCGCGTTGGCCTCACACTTCTCTGGCGCTAACGCTGGGCGATGCCACGACATTTCACAGCGTCACCCGTCGCCATGTCACCGAGGCTGCGCAACTGCTTGGCCTTAACACTGCGACCGCCAATCGCGAACTCGACCGACTGGTGAAATCGGTGCCCGCTGCCGCAGATCATTTGCTTACCGAAATCGAGGCGAACGTGGACCAGGATATCGCCGCAAGCCCCGAACCGGAAGTGACGCGTGGCTATGTCGCCGGCGAACTACGCCTCTTGAGGGCTGTGCGCCATGTTGTCATCGCCGATATGGTGAATGCCCTCGGTTAACGGCAAAGCAAGTTCCAGCATGTGAATTCGACTGTCGGTCTGGGTCGCTCTATTTCACGACGGGTTCTTGAAAGTCCTCCCGGAAGAGAAATCCGATTTTCAAGTCCTGGATTTTGAAGCCAGGCCAACTTTGGGCCATGCAGCTTCATGCATGCCAAAGGAATAAGGCCAATCACTTGTAAGTGATTGGCCTTATTAACTTTTGTTGGTTGCGGGGGCAGGATTTGAACCTGCGACCTTCGGGTTATGAGCCCGACGAGCTGCCAGACTGCTCCACCCCGCGTCAGAGAACAGCGATTATAGATGGAATTGCGGCGGTGCGCAACGCAATTGCCGAAAACGAGAGTTCAGTGAAGGCTAACGTCGACCTTATCGACGTTAGCCTAGCGGCCGAAACTAAAAACGATATAATCGTTTCCCTTCCGAGGAGCGCTGCAAGGGTAGTTCCCCTTACCCCCCAGGCTCGGACCATTTTCAAACTGCGCTCACCTAACCCGTACCGGGCAGGGTGAGTTCGCCTCCCTCCCGGTCACAGTTCAAGGAGCTTTCATGAACGCTGTGACTGACAAAAAAGATTACGTAATCGCCGACCTCGCCCTGGCCGACTGGGGCCGCAAGGAAATCCGCATCGCCGAGACCGAGATGCCCGGCCTCATGGCGATCCGCGAGGAATTTGCCAAGAGCCAGCCGCTCAAGGGCGCGCGCATCACCGGTAGCCTGCACATGACGATCCAGACCGCGGTGCTGATCGAGACGCTGACCGCGCTCGGCGCCGAAGTGCGCTGGGCCTCGTGCAACATCTTCTCGACCCAGGACCATGCCGCCGCCGCGATCGCCGCCGACGGCGTGGCCGTGTTCGCCGTGAAGGGCGAAACCCTGGTCGACTACTGGGATTACACCCACCGCATTTTCGAATGGCCGGACGGCGGCTACTCGAACATGATCCTCGACGATGGCGGCGACGCCACGCTACTGCTGCACCTCGGCAGCCGTGCCGAGAAGGACATCTCGGTACTGGACAAGCCGGACAGCGAGGAAGCGACCGTGCTGTTCGCCTCCATCAAGGCCAAGCTAGCCACCGACAAGACCTGGTACTCGACCCGCCTGGCCAGGATCAAGGGCGTGACCGAAGAGACCACCACCGGCGTGCATCGCCTGTACCAGATGCACGAGCGCGGCGAGCTGAAGATTCCGGCGATCAACGTCAATGATTCGGTGACCAAGTCGAAGTTCGACAACCTCTACGGCTGCCGCGAGTCGCTGGTGGACGGCATCAAGCGCGCCACCGACGTCATGATCGCCGGCAAGGTCGCGCTGATCGCCGGCTACGGCGACGTCGGCAAGGGCTCGGCGCAGGCCATGCGCGCGCTGTCGGCGCAGGTGTGGGTGACCGAGATCGACCCGATCTGCGCGCTGCAGGCGGCGATGGAAGGCTACCGCGTCGTCACCATGGACTACGCCGCCGACAAGGCCGACATTTTCGTCACCTGCACCGGCAATGTCCATGTCATCGACCACAGCCACATGGCGAAGATGAAGGACCAGGCCATCGTCTGCAACATCGGCCACTTCGATTCCGAAATCAACGTCGCCTCGCTCGAAAAGTATCAGTGGGAGGAAATCAAGCCGCAAGTCGACCACGTGATCTTTCCGGATGGCAAACGGATCATTCTTCTCGCCAAGGGTCGCCTGGTGAACCTGGGCTGCGGCACCGGACACCCGAGCTACGTGATGTCGTCCTCGTTCGCCAACCAGACCATTGCGCAAATCGAGCTGTTCACGCGCAACGCCGATTACCCGGTGGGCGTCTACACCCTGCCCAAGCACCTCGACGAAAAAGTGGCGCGCCTGCAGCTGAAGAAGCTGAATGCGCAGCTGACGGAACTGACGGACGAGCAGGCCACCTACATCGGCGTGCCCAAGAACGGACCGTACAAGGCCGACCAGTACCGCTACTAGACATTGCCAAGCACGAATGGAGTCGATACTCTCGACTCCATTCCAGTCATGATCCCTTCGGCGGATACCCTATGAGCTCAGAACAATTGGCAGTCAAACCCTCGTCGATGCAACCAATGATCGAGTCGGTGCAAGCTTCTTTGGAGTCACAATATCTTGCCGATAACCGTCCTTGGGTAGTTGCGTTTTCCGGCGGAAAGGATTCCACGGTAGTTCTACAGCTTGTTTTCAACATGTTGCTTGGTCTTGGCAAGCGGGCGACAAAACCAATTTTTGTCATATCCTCGGATACCCAGGTTGAAGCCCCCAACGTTGCAGAATATGTCACTGCCGCGCTGGATACTATCCAGCAGGCAGCGACAACACTGCGTCTACCGATTTCGACGATACTCGTCCGCCCCACTCCGGCGGAGAGTTACTGGGGCAAACTCATTGGAAAAGGTTACCCACCACCATCGCGCTGGTTTCGCTGGTGTACCAGCAACATGAAGATCAAGCCGTCGCGCCGTGCCATTGATGAAATTACACTCAACAACGGTAGCGTCATACTGTTGTTGGGAACTCGTATCTCAGAGAGTTCGCAGCGTGGGCGTACCATGCAGGCGCGCGCAATCAACAGCCGCGGCCTCAATCCCCATCACGAAATTCCCAATGCTCTAGTGGCCACACCTATTGCAGACTGGGCCACTGATGATGTATGGGAGTACTTATCGGACAATCCCTGTCCTTGGGGAGGAAACCATAGCTTCCTGTTTTCTCTTTATCGTCAGACCCGAACTTCTTCTTTACGTCCTCGTACTTATCCCCGACCTTCTTGGCCGTTTCCCTAGTTGTCTGCTCATATTTTTTAAGGTTCTTCCCTGTATCCTCGGCCTTTTTACCGAAGGTTTCGAGATAGCCGGGCCCGCCGAAATAGAGGAATAAAAAAAGCAATATTATGCCAAGTATTATCCCTATCAAAAACCTTTTCATGGCTCCTCCCGAATAT
>Ga0209211_10010709_pt1 | contig 11893 bp, 14 predicted proteins | sample RifGroA2_FD_183992 | JGI IMG/M metagenome (GOLD analysis project Ga0209211, IMG submission 183992) | Groundwater microbial communities from Rifle, Colorado, USA - Groundwater A2 (SPAdes) (version 2) | ecosystem: Environmental > Aquatic > Deep subsurface > Groundwater | place: Rifle, Colorado... | reverse complement strand
TGCTCTTCCAAATAACGAACTTTTTGATACCAACTCATAGTATACAGATTTGTATACTAACTATTACTTCTTTTTTTCGGTTTTGTAAGCTTAGTAGTTACGTAAATAAACTTTTACCTTCCATATTGAAAATAATACCTGATTTGTTCTGCCAATTCGCAAAGTTTATATACTATCCTGCTGTTTTTAATTTTTTAATATGGACTTCAAAAGTCGCGATATAATCTCAATCTATGATTTCTCAAAGGCAGAGCTATTATATATTTTAAGGACTGCCAAACAGATGGAGGAAAAGCCAAATCCCAATCTGCTGAAAGGCAAAATCCTTGCAACATTGTTCTTTGAGCCTTCAACAAGGACAAGACTAAGCTTTACTTCCGCAATGGAGCAGCTTTCCGGTCAGGTTATGGGGTTCTCAAGCTCCCATGTGACTTCTGTGGAAAAAGGAGAAAGCCTTTGGGATACTATAAAGATGAATGAGCAGTATGCTGACGTAATAGCAATACGACATCCATTGGAAGGCTCTGCAAGGCTGGCTGCAGAAGCTGCAAAAATCCCTGTTATCAATGCAGGCGATGGCGCAAACCAGCATCCCACCCAGACATTGCTGGACTTGTACACAATCCAGAAAGTGAAAGAAAGGCTAAACGGCCTGCACATAGGCATTGTTGGAGACTTAAAGTATGGCAGGACTGTCCACAGCCTTGTTGTTGCAATGTCCCATTTTGAGCCGACTTTCTATTTTATCTCGCCTCAGCCATTAAGCATGCCTGAAAGCTACCTTGCAGAGCTGAAGGACAAGAAGATAAGGTATTTCGAAACAGCAGAGCTTTCAACAGCAATTCCAAGATTAGACGTGCTTTATGTTACAAGAATCCAGAAAGAAAGATTCCCTGATCCTCTGGAATATGAAAAGTACAAAGGAGTCTATAAAATAACAAAAGCCACGCTGAAAGACGCCAAAGACAGCCTCAAAATCATGCATCCCCTTCCAAGAGTGGGGGAAATTGACCAAGAAATAGATTCAACAGAGCACGCAGTCTACTTCCAGCAGGCAGGCAATGGAATACCTGTAAGGAAGGCATTATTGGGGCTTATCTTAGGTGCAATAAAATAATACAAAATGCCAAAAAGCAAAAAGAAAGCGCACAAAAAAGAAACAAAAAATCAGGTTGGGAAAGAAGCTAAAGCGGAAATGAAAGAGTCAAAAGAGCATAAAAAGCAGCTGAGCATAAGCGCGATTGTAGACGGCACTGTTATAGACCACATCCCGACAGATGCAACATTCAAGGTAGTCGAGATACTCAGGCTCCAGAATCACAATGACATTGTCTCAATAGCAACAAACCTTCAAAGCAATACGCTGGGGAAAAAAGGCATTGTAAAAGTCGCCAATAAGTTCCTGACAGAGACAGAAGTCAACAAAATCGCAGTTGTCGCCCCTGATGCCACTGTCAACATAATAAAAAATTACAATGTAAAGCAGAAAATAAAAGTCAAAGTGCCTCAGCTTATCGAAGATGTGATTAAATGTTCGAATCCTGTGTGCATAACTAATTCTGAAAAAGTAAAGACAAAATTCTACACAGTCCAAAACAATCCGTTAAGGATTAAATGCCATTATTGCGAAAGGATAATAAAAAAGGAAGATATTAATATTGTTTGATTTATAATATAAAATAGAATGTCATGGAAAGATTATCTCATCATATTAACAAAAGAAGAAAGAAAAATAAAAAAACTATGGAAGGATATTCTTAAATTTCTTGATACAGACCTTGCTTATATCTGGAGCGATGAAGTAAAGAGGAATTTTGAGCAGATAAAGGATGAAGCGGAAAAAGTGGCATTTATTCTGAAAAAGATTCATTCCCATTATGAATCGGATATTTCCAGATACCATGTTGAGATTTTTCATATTAAACTGCTGATTTCTCATTTGAAAACATTAAAATCTGATAAAAGATGGATTAAAAAGGTACATGGTGATATTGTTAATGTTGTTAAAGACATTGAGAATGAAGGGAGGGCAATTACCAGAAGGTCATTTTTAAAAATGGCTGGCAAAGGAGCTGTTGCTGGTTTTGCATTAAGTGCATTAAAACCTTTTAAGGCATTAGCTTCTGGTGAAGACTTTTCTTTCAGAAATGAAAAATTAGTGGGGGCAGGAAGCATCTTATTTAGTAATCTCAAAGAAATAATAGCTGATATCAAACGCATTACAATTTTTGTTATTAGGGAAAATATATTGAGACTTGTCATCTTAGAAAATGAAAATTTAATGAAATTTATAGACAGTACTTTAGTTATAAATGGCATTATTAAACATATTGAAATATATACTACTAAGCAAATGCAGATCGCTATCGATAGAGTTAATTATGCGGGAACTATTTCTAGGAATATTTTATTTATCCCTTTTAAGGTAATGACTTATGAGGGAGTCAAATATTATTTTGAGTTTGAAGGTGGCAGAGTTTTGATTGGCAATAGGATTGATGAGGATTTTCTAGAGAGGCTATGGCAAGATAAGAAAACTTTTGCTTATGGGATTGGAGGTTTTGGTTTGGATAGTGTTTTCTTCATACCTTTGAACGCAGAGGATAATTTCTTAATTAAGGTTGATATTAACAATAAAGTATACTGTTTTAAAATGGTCCATCAGCCCTCAACCCAATTTAAGAAAAGTATCGGAAAAAAAGTTAATTATAATGAGCTACAATTTATCTATACTGGTAATAAATTAGAAGAGTATAACAAAATACCCAATATTGACACTAAGCAAAAGGCAATAATAGAAGGTGTGCATAATGTCGAAAAATTTTTCAATGTTAATATAGTAGATATTTGTTTCATTGAAGATACACCTATTCAAAATGCCGCCTCTTTGGGTACAAGGAGTATAACATTCAGTACAGGAGAGTTGGTAATAAGCGATGAAAATTCAATAGTAATTACCGCTGAGCATGAAGCACTCCATAGTCTGGATATGACATTTGGCATTTCAAAAAACAAAGAATTTTTTGACTATTTCTTTAAACTTAAATATGGTAGAGATTCCATATTGCTTCATTTCGATTTCATAAGAGAAAAATATTATTTTGGAAATAACGCAGTTGGCGGGCACCCCTATGAACATGAAGCAGAATTTTTTGCAAGCTTTGTTCACACTTTGCTTTATTTAGATATTTTAATAAAAAACTTAAATAAGTATGACAATAGAGATATAAAATTAAGCATTCTTTCCAATTATAATAAAGTTATTGAACTCATGATGAAGATAAGTCCAAATAAAATAAGAAATGTATTTAAAAGGTGCCTTATTGAAATTAATAAGATAAAAATATAAATACTATAACCAAAAGGCAATTTAAAATGCTCAAAACCAAAATCTGCAGAATCAAACTTAAAAATCCCACTATCCTAGCATCAGGCATTTTAGGCATAAGCAGGGAGAGTATTGAAAAAGCCGGCAGAGGAGGGGCAGGCGCAGCCACATTGAAATCATTGTGCCATGAAGAAAGAAAAGGCAACTCCAATCCAACCATGTTTACATTTGAGGAAGGGATGCTAAATGCAGTCGGCTTGCCTGGGCAGGGTATTGATAATGCTATAAATGAATTCAAAAGGCTGGATAATCTCAGCGTTCCTGTAATAGGCAGCATTTACGGCTACGAGATAAGACATTTCGGCGAAGTCGCAAAAAAGATGGAGTCCTTAAAACCTGCAATGATTGAAGTAGATGTCTCATGCCCCCATCTTGACTATGGCAAGCCGTATTACGCCGACTCTGAGTTAATTGCAAAAGTCACAAAAGAAGTAAAATCAAATTCCGGCAAAATTCCAGTCAGCATAAAACTAAGCCCAAATGTGCATGACATAAAAGAAATAGCCCATTCTGCTGAAAAGGCAGGCGCAGACGCAATAACAGCAATAAACACTGCAATTGGAATGGTCATTAATATTGATGCAAGAAAGCCAATATTGACTAATAAGACTGGCGGCTTGTCAGGCCCTGCATTGAGGCCAATAGCAGTAAGATGCGTGTATGAAATCTATGAAACAGTCAAAATACCAATCATCGGCACCGGAGGAGTGACTTACGGCAAAGATGCGGTTGGGATGGTAATGGCAGGCGCAACTTGTGTCGGAATAGGGACAGGAATCTATTACCGAGGCATTTCAGTATTCAAAAAAGTCTGCGATGAAATAACAGAATGGATGAAGAAGAATAAAGTAAAGGATTTGGAGGAGATAAGAGGGGTTGCGCATAAATAATAATGCAATAAAATGGGCTTCACTCAAAAAACTGGAGGAGTCAAAGAATTTCATTATACTAATGAAGATTCAAAAAGAATTGAATCAGAAGACACAGAATCAACAAAAATTAATTGAGGGGACTCTACTCCTCGCACTTTATGTGTAAGTGATGGTCCCTTATTGAACGCGAGGCAAGGTTGAGCCTTGCCAAATACCCGCCCCTACGCTTATGGAATAAAGGGTGCGCAGATATACCCGTCGCACTGGGCGGGTTGTTAAAGATTATATCCAATAAATGCGCCACCAACAATGGGTGGCGCCTAGACCCAAAGGAAGGAAAAATTTTCAGGATAAAAGAAAAATAAAATAAAAAATGCAACAATGCTGCAAAGTTGACATGCCTGTAATGATGGAGATAAATAGGGTAGTTGAAGAAGCCAAAGGCGTAAAATCCTTTTTCTTCAAAGAAAAAACAGATTGCAGGCCTGGGCAGTTCATCATGGTATGGCTTCCCGGCGTTGACGAAAAGCCAATGGCAGTATCTTATCTGGAAAAAAACGAATTTGCTTTCAGCTCTCACGTAATAGGCGCGTTCACGAGTTCATTGGACAAACTAAAGAAAGGAGATAAAGTAGGAATAAGGGGCCCTTACGGAAATTCATTCTCAATGAAGCCGAATGCCTGCGTTGTCGGCGGCGGGATTGGAATGTCATCCCTTTCTATATTGATTGACCATCTGAAAAATCCCATAATAATAAACGGCGCAAGGAGCAGGGAGCAACTTATTTTTCTGAAAAGGTACAAAAGCAAAAAAATGCACATTGTCACTGATGATGGCAGCATGGGAAAAAAAGGATTCACAACAGACATCCTTGAAGGGATAATGCACGAAAAAAAACCCAAGATTGTCTACACCTGCGGCCCTGAAATCATGATGAAAAAAGCCCTTGACATCTGCAACCGCTACAATGTTGAATGCGAAGCCTCGCTTGAGAGATACATGAAGTGCGGATTCGGCATCTGCGGCAACTGCATGGTTGACGACCAGATAATATGCGTTGAGGGCACTATCTATAGTTCAAAGCAGTTAAACACTTTCAAGGATTTCGGGAATTTTGCAAGGCTGAAGAGTGGAAGAAAAGTGAATTTGAAGAAGTATTATGGGAGATAAAAAAACATCATTACTGATAAAAAACTGCAAAGCCTACATCAACGGCAGATTGGAGAATAAGAATATCTTAATAATAAACGGCAAAATATCAAAAATAACAAACAAGTTACCAAAAGCAAAAAAGACCCTTAATGCAAAAGGCAATATAGTAATTCCGGGGGCAATCGACTGCCATGTTCATTTCAGAGAGCCGGGATTGACGCATAAAGGAGACTTTCTGACAGAAAGCAGGGCTGCTGCAAAAGGAGGCATAACAACAGTCCTTGATATGCCCAATACGATCCCTCCAACAACAACAATAAAAGATTTAGAAGAAAAAAGAAAATCAGCCAGAAAATCTGTTGTGAATTACGGCTTTCATTTCGGCTCAACATTGGAAAATTTGCAGGAAATAAGAAAGGCAAAAGGCATTGCCTCAGTAAAAGTCTACATGGACTACACAACCGGCGATTTGAAGATTGACGACTACAATGTTGTGGAAAAAATAATGAAGATGTCAAAAGTCACATCTTTTCATGCTGAAAGCGAGCATGCAAGAGACATTATAAATATAATTAAAAAAAAGAGAATAAAGAACAAGGCGTATTTCTGCCACATAAGCTCTGAAAAAGAATTAAATTACATAAAAGACGCCAAATTAAAGAATGTATTTGTTGAAGTAACCCCCCATCATTTATTCATGACAGACAAGCACATACAGGAGCTTGGCGCATTTGCGGAAATGAAGCCCAGGCTAAAGTCATTCAAGGACCAGAAGACATTGTGGAACGGCGTAAAAAAGGGAATGATTGACACAATCGCGACGGACCATGCCCCCCACACAAAAGAGGAGAAAAGAGAGGCAAATTATCCTTTTGGAGTCCCAGGAGTCGAGACAATGCTGCCATTATTGCTTGATGCCTTCAACAACAAAAGAATGGATTTAAAGGACATTGTAAGGCTCTGCTGCGAAAATCCCGCAAGAATTTTTGGCATAATAAGAAAAGGCGCAATAAAGGAAGGCTTTGACGCTGATTTAACTATTGTGGATATAAAGAAAAGGCAGCTTATCAATGCAAACGAGCTTCTGACAAAATGCGGCTGGTCGCCTTTCGAAGGCAGGATGCTAAGGGGATGGCCTGTGACAACAATTATAAACGGCAGTTTGGTTTATCATAAAAATGTGGTTTATTATAAGAAAGGGGAGGAAGTGGAATTTTCTTAAGTCTGCTCGATAAAAATTTATAAACGGTCTATTCTTTTCTGTATTCCATGCAGTACGAGACTATAACTGTTCATCAAAAAGGCGAAAATTGGGACGTTTCAAGTTTAGAAGTGAAAGTAGCGGGATTTATGGAAAGGGCTATAAAAGATCCTAATTATGCCAGACAATTTTTAACAGGCGCTATGCAACAAGCCAGAACATTATACCAGCAATCTGAAGCGCAATATAAGGCATGGCTGCAAAGCGGAGGCGCAGCAAAAATACATAGGTCTACTCGAGAAGAGATATCAGAAGAAGAGTTAAGGAGGTTAGAAGAATCTAATGACCTTAATGCTATAATGGCTGCAATTAAATCAGGGGGTGTAAAAGAAAGAGTAGAGATTACCCCCGAACAACTTAAAGATGAAATGAAAAGATATAGGGAATCTTCAGAAGGATTAGAGTGGTTGTATAACACATTATTTCCAGAAGAGCATTTACAATCATAACAAAAATCTATTTAATCTATGGATGAAGCTTTTGCCCTTTCATTACTTTATCCATGAGATTTTTCTTTCCGTATGAACATAGCAACCGCCTCAATATTTTTATCGCCTTGGGTTTCAAAAAGCTTTTTTGTGTAAATGCTGATATTCAGTTCTTTCTCACGCGCCTTTTTGTAAAGGTTTTTTAGCTCTTCCTTTGAAGCTTGGAAAACCATTACAGGCTGTCTAAACATGCCTAAATAGCTGACACCAGAAGCATCAGCAAATTCTTTGCCCATTGTTTCAGGAAAATGGCTGGAAATAGCGCTTGCGAGAAATGCAGTAACATTTAATTCCTGCCAAGGCAATAAGCCTTCTGCCAAAACAATTGCAATTTTATTCTCAAAATTAGGCTTTTCATCATCCATGGTGGGTTTGGTTCTATAAGCTTATTTTTAAAAGTGTTGATTTTAAAAGCCTATCCGATAACTTCATATATATGTATATACATATACAGATTATGGCAAAAACAATCATGATATCCAATGAAGTATATGAGGAACTAAAGGAAGCAAAAAGCGACAGGAGCTTTAGCGAGACTATAAATGACCTGATGATAGAAAAACCGCGCCTTAAAACCTGTGCCGAGCTGCGTGAATGCCTTGGGCTTCTGAAGAAAGGCGACAAGGAATATGAAAAAATAATGAAGGAGTTAAAACCCCTGTATAAGAAATGGACACAAAGGTATGCATAGACACTGATATCTCCATAGAAATCCTGAAAAGTACTGACAAAGGAATAAATTTTTTGAATTTGGCTGATGACGAAGAGGTTTTTATGGCAGCTGTGAGCGTATTCGAGCTTTTTTTAAGAGAGAAGAATGCTTACCCAGTGGAAAAGTTGTTATTCAAAGTAAATATACTGGATTTTTCAGAGTTATGCGCCAGGAAGGCTTCTGATATTTCCAAAGAATTAAAAAGCAAAGGCAAACCAATTGAAATAAGAGACCTGTTTATAGCTGCAACAGCAATTGCAAATAATTGCCCATTGGCAACATTGAATAGAAAGCATTTTGAAAATATTAAAGAATTAAGATTATTAAACTTTTAAAAATGAAAATATATTTAATAATAAAATGAGGGATAATCAAAAAATTCCCGAAATCCTGCTTAAGCTGAAAGCAGTATCGCTAAGAACAAATCCTCCTTACAAATGGGCATCGGGCATATTAGCGCCAATCTACACAGACAACAGGATACTTATCTCTTATCAAAAAGAAAGAGATTTTATCGTTGATTCCTTTTTAAGACTGCTCAATAAAAATAAAATAAAATTTGACGGCTTTGCAGGCACTGCAACGGCAGGGATTCCGTGGGCATCTTTTTTGGCTCAAAAGACAAAAAAGCCGATGGTTTACGTGAGATCAGGTTTAAAAGAGCACGGCAAGGAAAATTTGGTTGAAGGCATTGTGGAAAAAGAGAAAAGGTATGTCGTTGTTGAGGATTTGATAAGCACAGGGGGAAGTCCTGTCAATACAATAACTGCAGTAAGGCAGCAGGGCGGGGTTGTCGAGAATTGTATAGCGATATTCACATACCAATTAGGAAAGTCAAAAGCCAATTTTGAAAATGCAAAATGCAGGCTGCACACATTAACAGATTTTACAGTGCTAATAGAGGCAGCGTCAAAGAAAAAATATATTAATAGCCCCCAGAAATCAACTATAATGAAATGGAAGGAAAATCCTGAAAGGTGGAACCCATAAATTTCAAAGGAATAGCAGGCGAGTTTTGGGTTGTTTTTGCGCTTGGAGCTGTTCTGCTGAGCGCAGTTTTTTACAGAATACTATCTTAAAATGGCAAAGCCAATAATAAATCTCCAAAAGTCAGTAATCCCAAGTTGCGACGTTGACAGCCTGGAAGAATTAAAAAAATTAATCCATGCCACCTGTTCCATAGAAGGCATAGGGGCATATAAAATAGGGTTCGAGATTGTGATACCTTTTGGAATGAAAAGAGTCATAGAAGCAATCAAAAGCATTTCAGATTTGCCGATAATCTATGACCACCAAAAAGCTGCCACAGACATTCCTGAAATGGGAGAGAAATTCGTAAAAGCCTGCAATGGAGTTGATGCTGTAATCTATTTCCCGCTTACAGGCCCTGAAACAGAGATGGCATGGATAAAAGCGGCGCAGAAAGCAAAGATGCCTGTTATTGTGGGAGGAGAGATGACCCATAAGGGCTTCCTTGAAGGAGAGTATGGGTTTATCAACGACAAGGCTCCAATGCGCATTTATGAGATTGCTGCCCAATTAAAAGTGGCAGATTACGTAGTGCCGGGCAACAGGCCTGAAAAAATAGCAGAATACAAAAAATTTCTTGAATCAAAAGGGATAAACCCGATATTTTATTCTCCGGGGCTGATAGCGCAGGGAGGCAAAATAACAGATGCGGCAAAAGTAGCAGGAGAAAGATGGCACGCCATTGTCGGCAGGGCTATCTACGAGGCAAAAGACATGAAAAAGGCTGCAAGGGACATGGTCAGGGAGCTTGTGGAAAAATAATAGGATATATTTCTGCAGTCCAATCTAAAACTTTAAAAACTCAGCCAAATTATCCCTTATTCTATGAAAAAGAGTGTTTTGATCATAGAGGATGAAAAGCACATTGCCGAAGCCCAGTCTCTGATATTAAGCGAGTTTTACAGGGTGCACCATGCTCCTGACGGGGCAAAAGGCGTGGAGATGGCAAATAAGCTCAAGCCTGATGTGATTCTTCTCGATATAATGCTCCCAAAGATGAACGGCTATGAGGTCTGCAGGAAAATAAGGGGCAATGCAGAGCTTAAAGGCACTAAAATAGTCATGGTCACTGCCAAAAACCAGCAGATAGACGAGAACACGGGCATAAGCATCGGCGCAGACGACTACATAATGAAGCCTTTTGAAGCCGACGAACTGAAGCACGTTGTTGAGCAGGTATTGAACCAAAAAGAATGAACATTCATGATTTTTTTTATTTCTTGGGGACTCCGCTTGGAGACTTGGTCAAGAGGTCTGTAGAGCTTTTGTTTCTTGTCCTTGTGACCTACATGGTCATTTCAGAGCACCAGAGGGAGCGCACCAGGGAACTGAAATATCTTTCGCTGGCATTCGGCATTTTGGCAATACAGAAATTCGTGACTGCCCTGTACCTATTCGCGGTCATTTACAGCGAGCTTCCGTTTGAGGTCCTGAACTATGCTATGCCAGTAATTGAAAATGGTCTTGAAATAATAGGCCTGATTTTGCTGGCAAGCGCGTTCATATATCCATATTATAAAGGAAATCTTGACAAATTAAGAGCATCAATAAAAATCAGTATATTTGTTTCGTCCATTGCCGCGCTGCTGGTTGAGGCAGTATGGTTCATCAGGCTTTTGGAAAGTCCGGGCATGAGTTTCAATGATTTTTCAGGGAATATTATATTTATTGCCATCAAGATAATAGTACTTGCATTTCCGATAATCTACCTCAGCTTCATAACAATAGCTGAATTCAAGTTCATGAGGAATCTTGTCGTAGCTTACGCCACTTACCTGATTGTCCCTATGCTTCAGCTCGTTAACCTTGTATTTTTTACAAATACCTCAGGGCAGATTTTTGTCGCCCAGCACCCATTCCCCATTCTGTCTGTCTTAATGTTCACAAGGATAATTTACCTAAAGCTTGCTGACAAGGCAACATTGAAGGACAGGCTGAAATTATCTGAGGAAAAATACAAGGCTGAAAAAGAGCTGAGCAAAGTCAAGGACGAATTTGTCTCTGTTGTCTCGCATGAATTAAGGACTCCTATAACCTCGATGAAGCTTTATATAGACTTGCTGGAAAAAGGCAAATTTGGCGCGCTGAACAAAAAGCAGAAAAGATCTATGGGTGTAATAAAGGAAGAGACTAACAGACTGGTAACATTGATTAATGACGTGCTGGACTTGTCAAAGCTTGAGTCTGGCAGGGCTGAAATAAGGCTCAAGGATTTTGAGTTCGGCAAATACTGCAAGGATAATCTGCATTACACCCTTGCAAAACAGAAGGGGCTGAGGATAATAAACAAGGTTAAGGAAAATTTTATTATTAAGGTTGACTCTGATAAATTCAGACAGGTTTTCGTGAATCTTCTCACAAACGCGGTGAAATACACTGATAAAGGCTCTATAACAATAAGCGCTGCTGAGCTGAAAGACAGGTGGGAGATAACAATCAAGGACACTGGAATAGGGATAGACAAGAGCAAGCAGCCAAGGCTATTTGACAAGTTTTATGTTGTAGAGGATTTCTTGACAAGAAAGGAAAGAGGCATTGGCTTGGGGTTGGCAATAGTCAAGAAGATAATAGATCTGCACAAAGGCAGGATAGAAGTTAAATCGGAGCTTGGGAAGGGCTCGGCATTCATAGTTTCAATTCCTAAGGATATTGAAAAAGGGCTGGGTTGGATATAACATTAATTTTATATATCAATATTAAAAACTGAATGCTATGCCTCTGTAGCATAGTAGCTATTGCGTTAGATTTTAAGGTTATCTTAAGTCCGCAAAGCCTTGGTACTGTGCTGACCTAAAAGGCAAAGGTCGGGGGTGCAAATCCCCCCAGAGGCTTATTACCTTGAAGTATAACTTAGGGGAAAAGTTTAAATACTATAGAGCTTTGCGTTGATTAGTTTAAAAAATAGAAAGATTAAAATACTTGTTCTGCTGTGTATTTTTATGGCAACTAAAAAAGACGGCAGGTCTATAAATCGGAATGCTCTTGAGCAT
>Ga0209211_10010708_pt1 | contig 11893 bp, 11 predicted proteins | sample RifGroA2_FD_183992 | JGI IMG/M metagenome (GOLD analysis project Ga0209211, IMG submission 183992) | Groundwater microbial communities from Rifle, Colorado, USA - Groundwater A2 (SPAdes) (version 2) | ecosystem: Environmental > Aquatic > Deep subsurface > Groundwater | place: Rifle, Colorado... | reverse complement strand
GACAGCCTTGACACCGGGAACTTGCAGGGCCTGGCTTATATCAACCCTTGTTATGCGCCCATAGGGAACGGGGCTCCTTGCAACTTTGCCCCATAGCATGCCTGGTAATGTCACATCGGCTGAATATTTGGCCGTGCCCGTAACCTTCTCCACCCCCTCTACTCTCGGCGTCGACCTTCCAATAACCCGAGTCATCAATTACCTCCCAGATTCCCTCACTTACATGCTTACCCTTATGCTCGATCTATTCTTATTCGTCCCAAAGGACATGTAGCGGCAGACACACCGCCACAGGGCACATCTGACCCCGGACTGTTCGCCATGCTTGCTTGATGATAAGGGGAGCGTCCTTCACATCCATAAGAGTTAAGTTTGGAATTCGTAAAGCATCAAGAATGGGCTCTGCTACCCACCTGGTACAAGCATGGACATCTCGGACTTCTCCCAAGGCAAAATTGTGGCCGTAGAGGATTAGGGTCGCCATGCGTTGTTCATGGCCGAGCGTTGAAAAAGCCAGCGTGCATAGCCCCAAACCAGAGGCTTCTATGATCAGCACCGGGTTTCGCCCGCCCATGAACGCACCCATTGCGATGGCCAGTCCCTCGTCCTCCCGCGTCACAGAAACACTGGTGACTTGAGGATCCTCCGCTGCCATACGCTGGACAAAGTAATTAGCGCTGTCAGGTAGATAGACCACGAAATCAATACCCGCTTCTCTGAGGCTGGAGTAGATAATACGGGCTTTTTCCAGAGAGGGGCGGGGCCCGGCTTCGGTTTCTGCCTCAATTTCTGGAAGGATGATGGGCGTTGAATGGTCCTCCGGCGCCAGCCATTTACCCTTGGAGACTCCGGCGTGCCCAGAGCTGATCCATCCACGTTGGATAAGTCCTCGGCGAAAATTAATAGCTTGCTCCACTGTACCGACAGGTTTCGCCGGGAGATCGGGCATGGGTGTCTTATTTATTTTCGCAACGATATAGTTCGGGCCGTCCTTGGCAAAGGCATCACGTAGCGCAACTTCGAAGTCTTTCAAGGTTTTCACGGTAGTCGAGCGCTCAAAGCCTGCCGCCCTGGCAAAGCCCTCCAAATCGGTGCGACCCCCAGTAGCCGTGGGAAAAGGACCGTAGTGGCGTCTTGTCCCCATGGTGCCTGGAGATAGCCACGCACCGTTATCCCACACGATATGGATAAGGTTTTTAGGGGACATATTTGCAACCGTGGCGAGGCTTGATATACCCGAGAGTGCAGAACCGTCCCCTTCCGTGACAACCACTCTCTGTTTGGGCAGAGCGAGAGCCAGCCCCAAGCCTACAGGCGTAGGGTAAGGCATTGGCGAATAGATGTTGAGGTCACTGGGAGACTTGGTGTTAACCTCTATCCCCATCCCACCCGTTCCGTGCACTACGATTGCATCCCGCCGCAACTGGTTAAAAATCTCGATCGCCTCCCATCGATTCATCACAGCCAGTCTCCTCTCTCGCGTAAGATCCAATCCAATTTATTTAACTTGAGAAGGCAAGCACGCGTAGCTGAGCGCATTAAGCAGCGCGAGACTTTCAGGGTAAACATCTATTTTCTTCCGTAAAGCCGATCGATAAAACCACTCGCTTTGATTTTTTCAAGCAGGCTCGAATCGATAAAGTCCGCTGCCTTGGATCCTCTAGCCTTCGGATGTTGCAGTGAGTTCAACACTGCCTGGACTCCCTTGGCCTCGGGAATAGGGTACTCTCTTAAGCTCTTTACTATCCTTTCATAGGTCTGCTTCGCCGCGTCGGAATCGTTCATGCCTAACTCTCGGTAAACTTCTAATACTACAGACGGACGGGTCTTGTACACGTAAATACCTTCTATCAACGCCTTCAAATGTTGTCCCAAAAACTGTGGCTGTGTCTTCAGCAAACTGTAATCAGCCTGCTACGCATGGTCTCACCTCCCCAAAAAAATTGCTTTTCTTTAATAATCGCACGCAAATGTCCACCTTTTCGCGCTTCCTTTCATGAAGGGCTCGTCCACCTCCACCTCGATAGCTTGGGCGCCATACTTCCAACCTGGGGTGGGCTCCTTTCCAGTGACTTTATGGGGAAGCCCGGGCCAGTCGCCTTTTCCCCCCGCCCACCCTTTTCCTAGAATCGGCTTTCTGTCCGTATGCGCGGCCCGTATGATTTCCTTGAAGGTTAAACCAACACCAGGATGTTTTTTGGAGATAACCCTTTGCTGGTCGACTTCCAGATCTTCCTCCGGGATCTCGGTCATCTGAGATGCGATTTCCAGGAGCTGCTTTTTGGCCTCCGCAGCAGCGGCCTTCACTGCCATCCCAGTGTAAAGCGTGACCCGGCTTGAATATGTTCCCTCGTCGAATGGAGTGACTGCCGTATCTGGAGATTGTCAACCTCTTAGTTGAAATTTTCCTGAGTGACTCCTGCCTGGATTCATCATGCCGCCCACTTTACTTTCCGACCTGCTGCCTGCTCTGCCTCGATGGCCCCTGCTGAAGGGCGTCCGTGCGATAGTTTCGCTCTATAGCTTAAAGTCGATAGTTTTTGGCAAAGAGGCCCCGGCATGCAGGGGATCTACTAGGCCTTGATTCACGAGGGCTCGCCTGAAAGCGATCCCATTCTCGGTCAATCCGAACGCGTAAGCCGGCAGGTCACTGACAATAGTCTTATCTACTTTGGCCACCAAGAGTCCAACTTCCCAAATACTCAATATCTCCTTAAGTTCCACCTCAAAGGAGCTTAGATCCCTGACGGTTTTTGCCTTCGGAATTCCCATGCCTCGTGCAACCGCCTCTATATCCGTATTGCCGGCCGTAGGGCTGGGTAAACCGTAAGGCGTCACAAAGGATTCATTATCCCATACGACGATGAGAAGGTTCCTTGGTCTCAGGTTTCCAATGACACTCAGCGTTGAACAACCTGACAACATAGAGCCATCCCCATCCAAAACGATAGTCCGCCTTTCGGGTATAGCAAGCGCCAATCCAAGTCCTAAGGATACGGGATAGGGCATGTTTACGTTGTAAAGATTCAGTTCGTGATGACCAACAGAATAGAATTCCCTGCCTCCAGCTCCCACACCAACAATGACGATTTCATCTTTTCTATATGATGCGAAGACCCGGAGGGCGTCAACACGTCTCATCATTCATCCTCCCATAAAATGTGGCGGGGAAGCGAAATACATACCGGGATAAACTGCCCTCTCACCGTCATCTGGGCCTGTTTGAAGAGCCGCCGAGCGTCTTTAATGTTGTCCAGTATTATGGATGGAACGTTAAGGGCATCCAACATCGGGAATGCCACGGTTCGGGTCACTGCGTGATAGTCCGTGTACTCTCCAAGGGCAGGGGTGTGGCTCAAGATAATTAAAAGCGCCATCCTCTGCATCGCTCCTAGCCATCCTAGAGCTAATCCAGAAAGACCGAGGCCAGATGCCTCCATGATAATCGCAGAGTTCTTCCCCCCGATAAAGGCACCCATAGCGATTGCCATCCCTTCATCCTCGCGAACCACCCCCACAGAAACAAAAGAGTCGTCCTCGATGATTTTTTTCTGAAGTAAATAATTCCAGCTGTCTGGAACGTAGACAACGAAATTGATACCCGCAGCCTTAATCGCCTCCTTAAGCTCACTTGCATTCGCTTCGCTGAGCCTTGCCATAACCTAACCTCTCTAGTCCGTTGAAGAACCGACAGATCCTAGACTAGCCTTTTCATTTGGCTTGCACCTCTCTCAAGATCGAGAGATCATACAGATCGGACAACCGGACTGGAGGGGGGTTAACGGCACCCTTTCTCGCCTCATCATAGGAAGCCGTTACGTCTTCTTCCGTAAGAGAACCGTCAGCACTTAGCACCTCCAGATTTTTCTGATATACGAAATCGAAGTGATCGGGCTTAATTTTTGTGTGCTTAATCAAAAGAGGCCTTATTTTCTCTTTACTCCCCTTAAAATCAGCTAATGCACGATGGAGCGCCTTGACCACCCTCTTCACCTCTTCGCCGTTATTAACGATCTTATTCGTGGATGTTCCCAACCCTGTAAGTGTCTGCTTGTTAAACTTTCCAGTAGAAATGAGCACCTTCATCCCCTGCTCTTGTGCTCTGAGACTCTCTCCCACATTAATAATCGCGGCGTCCACCCTGCGGGAAAGAAGCGTCATAAGGCGATTGGGCCCAGAACCCACAGGAATGATCTTCACATCTTGCGCCGGATCCAAACCAAGATGCCTCAAGGCTACACGGAGATCAAAGTCGGCCGCCGACCCAAAGCGCGAAACCGCAATGATCTTGCCCTTCAGATCCTTTGCCGTTCTGATTTCGGGTCCAGTAACAATGTTGAAGTCAGTTCCGTTGAAGAAGCTGATGACTATCTTGACTGGAAAACCAAGGGCCGCAGCCTTAGCTACAGTAGCCGTACTGGCAGCATAATCCACATCCCCCGTTACGAGTCCCTTCACTGCCAAATCAGAGTTCATTACGATGAGTTGGGGATCAAATCCCTCATGTTTGAAATAACCAAACTCCTTAGCAATAAACAGCGGAAAGAAGGTGACATTATCAGGATTAGATATCCCAATGACGAGTTTCTTTGGGACCTGTGCTGAGGCTAGGAAAGCGCAACAAGGATTAAGAAAAAAAGCGATAGTCACAGCCAAAAAAATGTTTTTATGAATCATTTCTCCCCCATTATAGCCTGTATCGAGAGACTTTAGAGAATCGGCGTGAAACCTTCAGGAATCGCAACCCTTTAGGGCACATCTAAAAACTCGACTTTTTTGAGGAAGAGTCCGTTCAGTTGTTTTTCAGAAGGGCTTACTCCAAGCTCATGCTTGGTGTCAAACTCTTTTTTCTTTCGTTGCTTTCGTTTCTTTGGGTTGTTTCGCTCATTTTGGCCTATTTGAATCTCTTGGGGTCATATTCCCCGCAGCTTGCTGCGCCTGGGATTCTCCGAGTCTCTGGGATTTCGATACCCCGCAGCTTGCTGCGGGCGTAGTTCATTTTCGCTCTGTTACTACAATTCTTACAAAAACTATGAGTTTCCGGATGTGCCCTTAATCCTCCTTGACATGAAGTTGAGACTGTCTAGCCCAGAAACGCCCATCTCAAGATATCTATAACAAATGATTCGAGAGATGACGCACCAATCAATTCGGCGATTAAGCCGGACGTTAGAGGCATGGCCAGGATCAAGTCAAAGACAGCGAGAAAAAAAAGATAGCTCATAATGGCAACCGTGGCGCTCACAGACCGGCGCTCCTTAGCTGTGAATCTCAAGAAAGCGAATGTCAAAATCAGGGAGCCCAGCTTGAAGCCCAAGAACCAAAGGCCCAAGTAAAACCCAAGAATCCAGGCGCAGATGACAATGATACGCCCGCGAACGACTTCCGGCTCGCTAGTCACCTGTCCGTAGAGAACCGCCTCCGAGAGTGGAGTCCTTTGGGGGCCCACTTCCAGGGTCGGCTCAAATCTAAGATAATCGCGAAGCGAAAAGGCGAGCTGAATCAAGGCCAAACCCAAGACACAAAAGCCGACCGACCATGGAAAGAGCCGGGAGTGAAACTGCCATGCCCGCGCCTCCCATAAAACCCATCCGAGGACAAGCACTATGAACAAGCTGACTATCAGCTCAATCCTCTTTGGAGACAAATACCTCCTCCTTCAAGCCTAGGCGTTTGGATAAAAACGCTTGCAAGACCGGCAGGAAAAGAGCTGCGACGCCAATCAGCAAAATCACGATAACCATGGGTCTGAACAAGAAACCCGACCCGTGGAGTTGATACGAGATAAAGAAGTTTCTTTCGACCAACTTTCCCAGGACTAGACCCAGAATCAACGGGGGCCGCGGCCAATCGAGATAGACCATGAGGAGACCGATAAAGCCAAAAAGGAGGGTTATACCCATGTCGAGAATGGAGTTTGATTCCGCATACCCTCCCAGCAAAACGAGGAGGAGAATGCCCGGTATCAGAAGAGCTCCTCGGACACAGGTGATCTTCGCGAGCTGGTTCAGGAACAGAAAGCAGAGCGCCACAGTGATCAAGTTGGAGATGACAATTAGCCAGACAAACGCAAATGTAAGATCTAAATGCTTGGTGAGCATGTCCGGGCCAGGTACCAAGCCCTGGATGAGAAAGGCGCCAAGCAAAATGGCCATGGTCGGACTCCCGGGTACACCAAAGGCAATCGTCGGAATCAGTGCGCCTCCGAGGCTTGAGTTGTTCGCAGCACCTGGACCTAGCACGCCCCGAACATCTCCCATCCCGAACCGGCTTTTGTCGGCAGAACTCTGTACCGCGTGTGCGTATGCTACCCACTGAGAGACGCCCGCCCCTAGGCCTGGAATGATCCCGATAAAAGTCCCGATCATGCTGCACCGAAGGGTAACTCCCCAATAAATAAACGTATCTTTAACACCTTGCCAAACACCCCTCAGACTTTCGGACCCTCTTTCGGCGATACTCGTTCCCTTGACCCAGAGATCCACAACCTCGGGGATGGCAAAAAGACCTACTGTTACGGGGACAAGCCCTACCCCATCCCAGAGTTGCGGAATTCCCATCGTATACCGCGGCATTCCCGACTGAGGATCCAGTCCGACCATGGCGAGCACGAACCCTAAGCCTGCACTCAGCATCCCTTTGAGTTTGCTTTTGCCGCTAAGCGACGCGACAAAGGTGATGCCGACTAGAGCGAGCGCAAAGAACTCCGGAGACTTGAAGGTGAGAACCAAGGGCGCGACCACAGGAATGCTTGCCGCCAAGACGATTGCGCCAGCAATTGCACCGAGAAGCGAACTCATGAGGGCCGCAGCCATTGCGCGGCCAGCCTCGCCTTTCTTAGCCATTGGATGTCCGTCTACGATCGTAGCAGCCGCGATGGACTCGCAAGGTATACCAAAGAGGATAGAGGTGAGGTCGCCGGTGGTTGCTGTAACCGAGAGCATGCCGAGTAGAAATGCGAATGCTGCGACCGGTTTCATGTCAAAGGTAAAGGGAAGCATAAGAGCGAGAGTGACAAGCCCACCGATGCCCGGTAGGATACCGATTACAAAACCTATCAGGATCCCGATTAGCAAAAAGGGAAAGGTGGGATAGGTAAAAACGTTTAACAGACTAGAGACGAGAGCTTCGATCATGTAAGCGGCCAGGCCAACAATGTGTTCAAGGGCCCTCTTTCCTCTTCAGCGCCTCTTTGAGAGCGGCCACTGCCTCCGGTTTGAGCGAGAGTATCTCGTTTACGATCTGAGCCGCCTCCTCACCGGTCCTGGGCTCGAGGGGGATACCGAGCTTCGTCAAATCAACACTAAAGGCAGGATCGGCGAGTGTTTTGTCAAACGCGTCACGCAGGGAGGCGACCCGGTCGTTCGGAACCCCAGGCGCAACTACATACGGGTAGGAGAGCCTTCTCGGGGCGTTCACAATCTTGAGCAAGCTGCGTGCATCCTCATTCGGCGCCATTGCCTCGGCAGCTACGGCATTCTTTAGCCACGGATGATCCGGGACGCTCGAGCCAAGAACGGCAACCACGTTGAGCAACTGGACTGGCTCAAAAAAACTCTTCAGGGTAGAGACAAAGGACTCCCAGCTTGTACAGAAACCGTCTAGCTCCCGATTCAAGACGGCATTCGCGATCGGCCTCTGGCCGTCGTATCCGTAAATGATGCGAAACTTAAGGCCGAGGGTCGCTCTCATGATCGCCGTCGTATCGGTAATTCCCGAGCCCGGAGCCTCCGCGCCCATATTCACAACACGGCCTGACGGCCCTATCATTTGTTTCACGTGCGTCATGCCTGTATCCCTACGGAGAGCACATGCACCCACGCTCGAAGATACGCTGCCGAGCCAATCAAAGCGGCGCCCGTCAAATTCGATCCCCTCTCGCCCTTCCGCCTGCTGAAGCAACATCTGCGAGTGGAAATTAGCGATAAAGGTGCCATCTTTCCTTAAAACGTTGTAGACGAGATTGGCGGCTACTACGCTACCTCCGCCGGGTCGGTTGTCCACGATCACATTAGGACGTCCAGGGATATACTTTCCCAAATGTTTGGCGATCAGCCGCGACACAATATCATAACCGCCACCTGGCGCGAACCCGACGACAATTGTAACGGTTTTTCCTCTGTAAAAATCAGCGACCGCTTTTTCATCGAAGGAGCGTTGAAACTGCTTTGCTGGCGCCGCCATGACGCTGGGCCTAGCCCAGACCATCAATAAACTAACCAAAATAAATGCTCTAAGAAAAACGGGGTTTCCGGGTTTGCTTTTCATCATTCTGGCTATCCCTCCGTGAATTAGATCTTGTCTTCTCCAACCTCTAGGACAGACCAAGCCGTTGAGCGTTACCTGTCAGCACCGCTTCCAGATCAGAAGTCGGCCATGGTCGAGCCCTCAGGGCGGCCAAAACATCTCTCGATGCATCGGGAACATGCGGCTCATCTGTACCAAACAGCAGAGCACCTGCTCCAAAGGTCGCGCGAGCACAGTCCAGCGCGGGTCCGTGCGTGCAAGCCGTGTCATAAAAACATTCCCGCAGATAGGAGCTAGGCGCACGCCGACATCTCTCGTAGCGTTTATAGGCTCGATCAAGCCTATCGACCATCATAGCGAGGGTTCCACCCAGATGTGACCAAACCAAACGAACTCCTGGACACTCCTCGAGCACGCCGGCCAAAACCAACCTTGTGGCAGCCATTGCCGTCTCCCCCAGGTATCCTGCCATCAGAAACTGCCCCTGGTCGCCGCTCGGCCCGTTGGGCGGATAGGTCGGATGGACCAAGACCGCAAGGTTTCGCTCGCTCGCCTCACGCCAGAAGTCAGTCAACTTCGGAGAATCCAGCGAGCTATCCCCTACTGTGGTGGTGATTCCTACGCCGACGGCGCCTAAGCTTAGGGCACGTTCGAGTTCTTTTACCATCTCTGCCCTGCTCTCGAACGGAAGAGTCGCAACGAAGCGAAGTCGGTTCCTGGCTTGCCCGCACACTTCTGCAAGCGCGTTGTTAATGCTACGGGCTGCAGAAACAGCTCGCTCCCCTGCCCAGCCGATGTTGAGAGCGCCGATCGATAGCACCTGGATGGCGATGCCCGCTTCATCCATCTTGGCGAGTCGCGCCCCCAGGTCATCTTGAGCCGGTGGTATAGACATGACAAAACTGCCACGGTAAGTAAGCTGCATTCCTCCCCGTCGTGAATCAATGAGACCGAACTCTGTCCGGCTTCCGATAATATCTCTGACGCAGCCTTGGGGGTACACATGGGCATGCACATCGATAATATCCGCTGAATCCCGTGACCTGTCTGACATCAAAGCGGCTCCAGGCATTTCCTCGTGCGAGGCAAAAAGCCCTCTATTAGACTTAAGACCACTGGCGACTCCGCCGCGCCAGCTCGTGCAGGTAGTCCGGTTTCATAGGCAGCCGCGTCACCTCCACACCCAGCGCGTCGGAAATTGCGTTCGCCAAGGCCGCGCCGACGGCGGTGATGCCTCCCTCGCCGGCCCCTTTCACACCCAAAGGGTTGAGCGGCGTCGGGAACTCTTCCGTCGAAACAAGCTGCGCTCGCGGCACCTCCATCGCCGTGGGAATCAAATAATCCATGAAGCTCGTGGACAGAGGCTGTCCATCGGCATCATAGACAAACTCTTCCAGCAACGCCCCACCGATCCCCTGAGCCAATCCGCCAGCCATCTGTCCTTCAATGAGCATGGGGTTGATTTTTTTTCCCACATCCTCCGCGATCAGATAATCCAGCACCTTGACAGTCCCGGTTTCTCGATCCACTTCCACCACAGCGACATGGACTCCGTACGGGAAGGGCCTCTGATCCGACGCGAAAAAGCTTTCTTCCGATAGGCCGGGATCAAAGCCTCTCTTCAGCGCCGCGCCGGGCAATGCCAGCTGGGCGATCTCGGCGTAACTAAGCGAACGCTCCGGGGCTCCACGGACGCAAACCTTTCCGCCGTGCAGGTTCAAATCCTCGGGATCGATCTCGAGCGCGGCGGATGCGATGCGGAAAAGCTTGTCCTTGACCTTTTGCGACGCCCCCAGAGCCGCGCTCCCCGCCATCACGGTCGTGCGGCTTGCATTGCTGCCGTGCCCATAAGGCACTTTGTCCGTGTCACCGTGCACTACGCGCACGTCGTCTATGGAAACGTGCAATTCATCGGCCACGATTTGGCTCAGGCAGGTGTCCACTCCCTGGCCCACAGAGTTGCAGCCCGAGTAGAGCACGACCTTCCCCGCATTGTCGATCTCGACACGAGCGTACTCCCAGGGCCCCAGACCGCTCGTCTCTATGAAGCATCCGATGCCTACACCGAGCGCACGGCCTTGTTGCCTTGCAGCCGCGCAGTTTGACTTCAGACTTTCATAACCGATCCGCTGCAGCGCGTGCTCCAACTGGGCGGGGTAATCGCCTGTATCGTAGATCATATAATGGAAGGGGTGCGGGCCGTTATTGTAGGGCATCTCCTCCGGGCGAATGAAATTCCGCCTTCTCACCTCCGCAGGGTCTAGACCGAGTCGGTGAGCCAGTAGATCCAGCATCCGTTCGCGCACAAAATTAGCTTCGTAGCGCCCTGGGCTCCGGTAAGTCCCGGCCGGCGTTTTGTTGGTAAGAATACAGAATACGTTACAGCGATAGTTTTTGATCCGAAACGGTCCCCGCAACATGGCGGAGGCCGCTATCGCAGGAACGCCTCCATGCGTCCGGGTATAGCCTCCCATATTAAACAGGATTTCGGCCTCCATCGCGACTATAGTGCCATCCTTCTTCGCGCCGATCTTGACGCGATGTTTCTGCTCCCGGGAATGATTCATGGCCTTGAGATTCTCCGAGCGATCCTCGATCCAGCAGATGGGCCTGCGAAAATGCATCGCCGCAAAGGGAATCAAAAAGTCTTCCGGATAAAACTCACCGCGGGCGCCGAATCCTCCGCCGACGTCGGGTTCAATGAAGTGAATGCAGCTTTGCGGAAGGCCCAGAAGCTCCGAGAGCATTCTCCAGTTGGTGTGGGTCATCTTGGTTGGCCCCCATACCGTAAGGATCCCGCGAGCTTCGTCGAATTCCGCTACAAGCCCGCGGGTTTCCATAGGTACCGCGCCGTGACGCTGCGCCGAGAACTCCTCTTCCAAAACCAGGTCAGCTTCGGCCAAAGCGCGCTCGATGTCCCCGACATTGACCTGAAAGTTGGCGGCGATGTTGTTCGAAACAGCCTCGTGAAGCGTGGGAGCCCCGGATTGTATCGCATCCCGCAGATCCGTCACCGCACCGAGCTGCTCGTACTCGACCTCGATCAGCTCAAGCGCATCTTCGGCGACATAGCGATCCTCCGCAACGACCACGGCGACGGGGTCGCCCACATAGCGGACTTTTTCCTTCGCGAGCGGAGTTTGTTGGGATCGTTCCAGTCCCGGGATTCTCCCGGTTCGCATGGGAATGGTCTTCATGGCCGGGATGTCTGCGGCTGTGAATACCCCAAGCACACCCGGCGCTTTGGCGGCCGGCTTTGTATCAATATTTAGGATCCGGGCATGGGCGCATGGACTGCGCAAAATGGCTGCATGAACCATACCCGTGAGGCGGATATCGCCGACAAATTTTCCCGCTCCACGCAGGAGCCTCCAGTCCTCCTTGCGTTTAACCCTTGCGCCGACGTAGGACATAAAACCTTAACCTTTAACGAATGGAGTCCGGCCCGGACCCCAAAGCCTATTTCCTTGCAGCCATTCTCCTGGCCGCTAACTGAATGGCAGTGACAATATTCTGGTAACCCGTACAACGGCATAAATTGCCGCTAATCCACTGCCGAATTTGGTCCTCGCTAGGATCCGGGTTCTCCCGCAGCAGCACATCAGCGGTCAACAAAAAGCCGGGCGTGCAAAAGCCGCATTGTAAC
>Ga0209211_10010704_pt1 | contig 11896 bp, 14 predicted proteins | sample RifGroA2_FD_183992 | JGI IMG/M metagenome (GOLD analysis project Ga0209211, IMG submission 183992) | Groundwater microbial communities from Rifle, Colorado, USA - Groundwater A2 (SPAdes) (version 2) | ecosystem: Environmental > Aquatic > Deep subsurface > Groundwater | place: Rifle, Colorado... | reverse complement strand
TGGCCGATTGTTTTGTGCCAATTTTTTGAGCAAGCGCTTCTTGGCTCAAACCGGCTTTCAAACGTTTTCTTATTATCATTTCTATTATGGCGTACTGAGGAGTCAATTCCTCGTAAGCTTTTCTTGTTGCTTTATCCTGTAGAAGTTTCTTTTTTAATTCATTGAAATTTTTCATACTGCCAATATAACATATAAATTATTTTTTGTTGTCATTAACGAATATGCGCAAATTTATGTATAATTTATATCACAATAATGAAAAAAATATTATACATAGCTTTGTTTTGCGCGATATTTTATTTTGCGTGGGTTTTTTCAGAAGGTCAGAGTATTTATGATTATCAGAAAATTTCTATAATAAAAGACGCTAAAAATTTCATCGCGTCGGTGTTTTTTACCGATAGCACCACGACGGAGGCGCTGAAAGAGCATTATTCTGGAGTTGAAAAAACAAAAAATAAAATAAAATTGCTCATCGTCGCGGGGCACGACGATGAGTCTGGCGGAACGGAGTTCAGAGGAGTGAAAGAGGCGAAAATCAATCTTGACCTGGCGCTAAATTTAGCAGAATTTTTTAAGGACAATGATAAATTTGAAGTCATTCTTGTCCGTAATAAAAATGGCTACAATCCGATTTTTTCCAATTATTTTGAAAAAGAAAGAGAATCAATAAAAGAATTTTCCAAGAAACAGAAAGAAACAATGTCCGAGCTTGTGCGCGCTGGCGATGCGCACAGCGTGGAAGGGGTAATTCATAATTCCGCTCCGGCCGAAACGGCCTTGAAACTTTACGGCATCAACAAATGGGCCAATGAAAATAATATTGATATTGTCCTTCATATACATTTTAATGACGATCCGACCAGGAGCAGAAAAAGGCAGGCGGAAGGAAAATATTCCGGCTTTGCCGTATATGTTCCCGAAGCTCAATACTCCAACGCCAAAGCGAGCAGGGCAGTGGCGGAGCCGATTTTCAGCCAACTGACGAAGTTTTATCCAGTGAGCAATTTTATACAAGAGCAGGATGGAATAGTGGAAGATCAGAAGCTTATTGCCATCGGCGCGCACAACACTCTTGATCCCGTCGGAATGCTTATTGAGTATGGGTACATATACGAATCGCAGTTTCTGAATGAAAAAATAAGGAAATCTGTGATAAAAGAGTTAGCTTTTCAGACATATATCGGCTTAATCAGATTTTTTGAGAGTGAGCAGAAAAAAAATATCGCTTATGATACTTTGCTTCTCCCGCATAAATGGGAAGATGTTATGCAAAAAGGCGCGAAAAACGAAGAGTCAATTCTCGCCCTTCAAGCCGCTCTTAATTTTGAGAAATTATATCCGCCGGAGGGTTTTGATAAGCGCGAGTGCCCGGTAACCGGGAACTTCGGCAACTGCACCTCGCTAGCTTTGAAAAAATTTCAAAAAAAATACGGTATCAACAATGAGACTGGTAAAATGGGGGAGTCAACAAAAAATAAACTCAATGAGTTGTATTCACTCTGAAAAAGTTGGGAGTTTATAAAATATTAAGATGTTCAAGTATTGACGCATTCTGTGGATATCAGATACCCACAGAATCGTTTGCGGGTATCTGATATCCACAGATTTAAAACTTCCAAGAGCTTTCCTTTTTTTGCAAATTTTTAATTCCTAACGATTTGCTCCAAGAATTTTAAGCGCTTGCTTCACTCTTTCGCTTGCGCCTGTGATGTTTTTGTCAACTTGTTTTAAAGCTTCTCTAGCTTGATTTTGGCTGTAACCAAGAGACTTGAGGGCTTCCAGCGCGTCAATCTCGTCTTTCAAGCTAATTTCGCCTGACTTTTCTCGGCCAAATTTGCCTTTTAGTTCCAATATTATTTTCTCGGCGATTTTTTTTCCGATGCCGGACACTTTTACGAGATGGGAAATATCTTCGGAGGAGACGGCCTTTTTAAGGGTCGGGATAGTAGCGGCGTTGATAACCCCGAGAGCGGTCTTTGGTCCGATTCCGGAAATGGAAATAAGCATTTCAAAAAAATCCAATCCCTCTTTTTCTTCAAAGCCGTAGAGGGTAAGAGCGTCCTCCCGAACCGCCAAATATGTCCAAAGCGAAATATTCGCGGACTCTTTGATTTTCTCAAGCTGTTCAGAAGCCAAAAATATTTTATAGCCGACCCCGCCGACCATAAGAATTATGAATTTTGCGTCCTTGTGCTCAACAATGCCTTTTAATTTGGAAATCATAGATAATATGATAACACGAAGCGAAAATCGAGGCAGGTCGGCGCGAGTGTATTTACTCACACCTCTCTTATGTCTCTTGTATTTCCTCTGTCATCCCCGCGAATGCGGGGATCCAGTTCGAGTCACGGAGGGGATGGATTCCCGTTTTCACGAGAATGACAGGGAGAGGTGTGAACAGTTACGCGCGAGCATGTTGATTTTTGGCAACAATATGCTAGCCTAATTTCAGTTCAATTTTATTTTGAAGTTCTTTTCAATTTTGAAGGAGGGAGATGTTATGAGTCCAGTAGCCCATGCAATTATAGAAATATTGGCAGATGGCTGTCTTATTCTTTTGTGTTTTAAGTTTTATAAAGACAAAAGAAGAAACTTGGAAAATGGTAAAATAGAAGTAAAATTTACCGAAGAAGATTTTGACGAAGAAACAAATGAAACTAAGTTCAAGTATTTAGTTTTAGAAATTAATTACCGTTTAATAAAAGGTTCAAGGCGCAACAAAGAACAGGCCGCCATAGAGATTGAGAGTTTTATTAGAAGTAAATGCGCAAGCAAATCTTTTAGGATCAGAAATAATAGCAAAAGAACTTTCAAAGAGATAAAAGATATCATGGGGAAAATTAGACCTTTGCTGTCACGCGAAACGGACTCCGAATTAACCGATGTAAACTATAGAATTTCCGAAAAAACAATTCCGCAGTGGTCGGAAGGTGTTTTTCTAAAGGCTTAGATAGGGGAAATAACATTCTCTGATATCAATTTTTCAAGGAGAAATAATATGAGTAAAGGAAGTAGCCCTCGTTTTACCAAAAGAGTCCGCAAAGATATTTTGGGAATTAAAGCAAGGTCACAAAAAAGTCAAAATTTATTAAAAATACAGAGGGAAAAGAGAATAATGATGGAAGCTCATCTTTTATTTCAATTGGAGTGCTTCTTGAAAGAGCTCCATTAGATTTCTGGAGAATATTTAAAGAAGCCTTTTATCCCAAGATAAAAGGCTTCTTTTTTTGGCAGACCTTGTTTTTTGCGAAAAGTCTGCTAGAGTATCCTAATAACAATAATTATTTAATTTCAGTCAGTTTTTTCCGCCTGAGGCGGATCCTCCATAGGAGGAAGATTTGATTTTTAAATTTTAAATTTGACTGAGCGAAGCGAAGGAACATGCCAATAACACAATCAGCAAAAAAAGCCCTTAGAGGCTCAAAAAGAAAGAGAGTTTATAACATCCGCAGAAAAGACACGGCAAGTGATTTTATTAAAAAAATCAAGAAACTTGTCGCCGAAAAGAAAGTCGCGGAAGCGAAAGCGATTCTGCCATCAGTCTATCAAGCCATAGATAAAGCCGCCAAGATCGGATACATCAAGAAAAACAACGCCTCCAGAAAGAAATCCAGAATATCGGCGCTCATAAAAAAAGCCGCTTAAATAAAAACCCCCGCATCGGAAAGATACGGGGGGTGAAGAGTTTTTCATATCCTCTTCAAGTTGTTTCTACTTGATCACCAACTGACTTTCAACCCTTTCAAGAACTTCAGTGTAAAAACGACGAGGTAATGACACCTCATCTTTTACACACCGATTATTGAACAAATTGATGCGGTAATTTACACTATTGACCCAAATATCAAGAAGTGGTTTATCCCGAACATTAGGGTGGACAACGAAATTCGGCGTATCATTTCCAGGACATCTCCACACAGTGCCATCGTGATGAATATACAGACCGTGAGTTAACTGATTGCACGGCACAAGTCCAATATAAGGGTGAACACCCTCAAGTTGCAACTGTTTTAGGCTCATAGCACCTCTTTCGATTGTCCAAAGATAGACTTGCACAGCCATATTAATGTAATCATTCTCAAATTTCGCGTCGTGCGCCGACTTCACCAAGTTGTGACCCTTGCCACTCACCATGGTAGGTGGAATATAAACAGGGATATTTCTTTCAACTCCCCACTTATATATTTCGAACGCGCCGCTGATGTTTTGGGCTGTGACGGGACTGCATATTATCGCCAACCTTTGTCGCAGGAGGTCTGCGTTCATGCCAGCGCGACAGAGTCTCTCTATCGCTATGTTACGCGCCTCATGATAGTTGAATTCCTCGCTAAACTCTCTTATGTTTTGGGGAATAAACTTTACATTCTCCAAAATTGGATCGAACGAGCGGCCGCCGACAAGGAATGTCGTATTTGGGTACGACAGAAGTCGTGACGTCAGTTCCGCTGAATCAATGCCGTGATAGTGTTTTGATAACGCATCATTGCCCATGACTGCTCCCTTGGTGAAGATTCCGATTACGATATCTCGCTTGACGAAGGCGTCGAGAATCTTGAAAAGCTCAGGATTGGCGAGGAGCTCACCTGGGCCGAGAAATTTCACTGATTCAAGGCCAAGCTCTTTGGCTTGGTCAATGACATTCATGACTTCGTCGAGCCTCATTATCGGATTATGCAATTCGGCGTTGTTGAAGCATCCTGGACACTTATGTGGGCAGGGGTAATTTTCACTGAAAAGGACATTAGCTTCTTCTGGGGTAGAGCCGGCATTGACTATCGCCGCAAAATCAGTGCGAGGAATATTGATATCCAAGGTAAGCATTTTTTTAATTTGCTGACCCCCAATAGTAACTATTTCGCCGATCCGATTTTCGGGATAACTCCATTTGTGAACCATCAATCTATACTCATTCGGGATCTTATCTTTGGGTGGCAAAATTGCCGGCACATTCGGGAATTCATTCTTCATTTTTTCTCTCCTTCCTTTCTCTTATTGTTTGTTGATTTCAAAGATCAACCCGTAGGTTACTTTGGGCCGTCTTCATTTGGCTAACTAGTAAAATGTTAGCATAGGTATAATATATTGTCAATATAAATCGTCGTAACTGTTCACACCTCTCCCTGTCATTCTCGTGAAAACGGGAATCCATCCCCTCCGTGACTCGAACTGGATCCCCGCATTCGCGGGGATGACAGAGGAAATACAAGAGACATAAGAGAGGTGTGAGTAAATACAAATCGTCAAATATAAATCGTCAAATATAAATCGTCAAATATAAATCGTCAAATAAATCCTATATTATTTTCACCAAAAATAAACATCTATGATAATAAAGTCATGATTACATCTTGGAGAGAAAAGCTGGGAATTATTATAGAGAGTATCGAAATCGCTGATGCTATGAAAAAAATTTACAGTCTTGCGTGGGAAGAGGCAAAGCGATTAAGCAATTCTTCCAAAAAATCGTTGAGTTCTGTGTTGATGCCCTCGGCAGGAATCGAACCTGCATTTCAGCCTTCGCAGGGCCGTGTCCTATCCATTGAACGACGAGGGCATTTATTACTGCCATTAATATATCCGCCATTAGCTATTTCAACAAGCGAGATCAGTATTGTCCGAATTATTTTAAAACCCCAAATACTCCGTTATCGTCTGAACAAGAGGTTCAGCCATTTCTTCTTCTTCAATGTGGCGAGATAAGTATACCCTTATTTCTTCAAGGTCAATTTGTCCTGCCGATATGGTCGTGTAAGGAAGAGCCTTTTTTAATGATTTTATAATTATTACATTGCCAGACTGTCTTTCATCCACCCAGAATTTTTCAATGTTTTGGTATGGATAAAGATACTTGTCAACAATGATTCCTTTGCCATTGAGCTCAATGTTAATAAGCGTCGGCTTTCTCGCCGCGTACATACTCAAAGTGAAAGCGCTCAAAATTATGAATATGGCGAAAATTGTATTGTTGAATATTACCGCCGCCGCGGCGGCTGAAAAAGCAATAATGCCGACAGCCCAAAACCAATCGGAGCTTTTCTCCCGATGATAATACTCATAAGCTTTCCATTGGATTATTTCTTCATTCACAAAATTTTATTTAAATAGGACTTACGGGGCCGGATGCAGTTCGAGGCGCGAGGTCGGCTTGCGACCAAGCTGTATTATTATACTGCGCGGAAGCAAACGAGTGAAGCAACGAAGAAATGCGCCGACCCCGTAAGTTCTATTAGATATTGAAAATTGCCGCGAAAAGACCCTTTATATTCAAAGGCGAAAGCGCCAATACGAGAACAAATTCCGTTACGCATAAGACTGTGGACACAAGACACCACGCGCACCACTCTTTAATCAAAAGCATTTGAACCATCACGAGGTAAATGGAAAACAGGAAAGCTCCAAGAGTCAGAAAATATAAAAATATAAAAGCAAAATAAAACATTCCCATAACTTCCAAAGGAATACCCAAAAATGTTGAATACCTGCTATGCACCACCGCATCGCAGTTTGAATCAAGCGGACAGACCAGCGTTTCTTTACGTTTCTTTTTTGTAAATATATAAAGAGCCAAAAATAATCCGCCTAGGGCGATGACGATGGGAAGAAATTGCAAGATTTGTTGAGTTGTTGTCATTTTTAAATCTTATCATAAACAAATTGAGGAATGAAATAAAAAAGTTGAAAATTGGCGGAGAGGGAGGGAGTTTCTCTTCTTACAGAAGCAGTATCCCGATTGGCTCGCTTGTTCGCGAAGACACTCCAAGCTCGGCTCAATCGGGCTTCGAATCCCTCACATTCTGCCCCCGGCAGAATTCCTCTCCGCATAAAAAAATCACGCCACAAAATGGCGGATTTTTAAATGCGGAGAGGGAGGGATTCGAACCCTCGAGGGACTTTTAAGGCCCCTGCCTCTTTAGCAAAGAGGTACATTAGACCACTCTGACACCTCTCCTAAAATCCTAAAACATTTTGTCGGACAAAATGTCCGGATTAAATGATACCTTAACACACGCCGCTGTTTTTTTCTAGAATTGCCTCAATTGATTCTCATTAGCGTCTGCTTCAGTCTTCTTGCTGCCTATAAGAAATATGTAGATTATGTCCAGAACGGCAAATGTTTGAACAATAAGCAACGCGATGAACCAGTATTTATGCCCATTTCTTGCCGACTTCCACAAGGCGACGCCTTTCCACGGCAAAACCCACAGCAGAATAAGCGCGAAAAACCAAATGTTTTGTGAGAAGATTAGCGGATCCATATGTTATTATAATAAAGTTATTTCAATTTATATTCAAGCGAAATTTATGGAAAGCTATAATAAATTAGTCAGAGATAAAATACCGGAAATTCTAGATAAGAAGGGGGTGCTTTATGAAAAGAGAATCGCTTCAGACGAAGAATACAGGGCGGAACTTATCAAAAAGCTTGGGGAAGAAACCGAAGAGTTTTTAAAGGACAATAGCCCTGAAGAATTGGCGGATGTCATTGAAGTGATTGAGGCTTTGAAAAAAATGACGGATTATGAAAATGTGGAGGAGGTCAGAAGAAAAAAGCTGGAAGATCGGGGCGGTTTTGACCAAAAAATAATCCTTAAAGGAGAAAAATAATATGAAAATCGCGAACGATAAAAAAGTCGGCAGGCTTTTGGGAATTGATTTCGGAAGAAAGAGGGTCGGAGTCGCCTTATCCGATGAAGGGCGAAAAATCGCTTTTCCAAAGACCGTGTATTCGAATGATAAAAAATTGGTCGGACGGATAGCGGATTATTGCGAAGGAAATTCAGTCATCGGAATCGTGCTGGGCGAATCAAAAAATTTTAAAGGCGAAGACAATCCCATTATGAAAGATATTTTGAAATTTAAGACAGAAATTGAAAATGCAACATCTCTGCCTGTCTATATGGAGCCGGAGTTTATGACTTCGTCCGAGGCGAAAAAGATGCGCGCCGAGGGCGACAGTGAAGAAATGGTTGACGCCTCCGCCGCCGCTATAATTCTTCAGAGTTATTTGGATAAAAACAGAAAGGGAGGATAACTCTTCGGAATTTATTCCTGCATATAGCGGAAAAAATTTGATAAGATGTATTGTAATAATTTTTTATGAACGCAATAACTAAAAAAAGAACTTTAGGACAGTTTTTCACTAAAAATGATTTTTGGATTAAGGATCATATTTTAGAATTTATCAAATCGACTAAAGCGATCATCGCTCTCGATCCTTTTGCCGGCGCTGGCGATTTGTTAATAGCCGCTAAAAAAATCGGCCTAAAGAAAATAGAAGGATTTGATATTGATAATTCATTAAATTGGAAACTGAACGACAGCCTTCTTCATATTCCCAAAATTGATAATTCCATAACTATCACAAATCCCCCATACCTGACCAATTACAGCGCGAAAAGAAAAGGAATTTACGACAGTGTGAAAAAATATTTTGATATTTGCGGTTATGACGACATTTATCAATTAGCCGTTGAAAAATGTTTGATAAACGACTTCGGAATAATGATTGTCCCTGAAACATTTATAAATTCAAAATTTCCTAAAAATAGATTGGTGAGCATAACAATAATTGAAGACAGGCTTTTCAATGACACGGAAAATCCCGTTTGTGTGGTATGTTTTGATAATAAAAATAAACCCTATGAACAGATTAAAATATATAAAAATGAAGAAATTCTTGGCAATTTTGGTTATTTTGAGAATATGAGAATGACTCCTCATAAAAATATCCAAATGAAATTCAATTCTCCCGCAGGGCAGATTGCTTTAAGGGCGGTAGATACAACAAACCCCCAAAGACCAATCTCATTCATGAGACCAAAAGATATAGATTACGATTTGGCTGAAATTAAACATAGTTCAAGATTGATTACCGTAATTCAAATGGAAGCCGAAAATGATATTATTGACAGTATTATAAAACACAGTAATAATCTGCTTTTTGATTTCAGAAAGAAAACTTATGATGTTCTTTTGTCTCCATTTAAAGGCAATAAAAAAAATGGCGAGAGGAGAAGAAGGCTTGATTATTTAACAGCCAGAGCTATTTTAGAAGATGCTTACGATTTGGCATGTCCTGATGCGAGATTAAAATTATTTTAACTTTATGAAAAATATAGATAATCTAAAGCTTTTTGAGTTTTCATTGGAAAATCCGGAACCGATTATTGACGAGTTTTATCTGAAAAATGGCGATCTGATTATTGCCGGAGACCCTAAAGAAAAAACTGATTTAATGAAAAAAAATTCAGATTTGCTTGAGAGTATTTCCGCTTATTCTTTTGCCAAGAAGAATAAAAATCAAACCACTGCGCGGAAAGCAATCGAAAAAATATTTGAAATTATTAAAACTAAAAATATCAACTATTCTGAATTCGTATCTTTTTGGCCAGTCGTTGATATTTCATACAGTCTTTTTAATGAAATGAACGATGGCGAGCAGAAGAAAATTTTAAAGATAATTGTTGAAAAATATATTGAATGGCGACATAACTTGTATTCAACTTATGGATACACTCCGACGACTCTACAGGTTGGTAAAGATGCCAAGGCGCATAAAGAAAGTGGAAGTCTCGGCATAAATAAAGCCTCAAAAATTTTAGATTTGGCTGGTTTTGGTAAGGCAAACTTAGAAACAGCGGAAGATTTCACTAAAGGAGATAAAAAATATATTGAAACAGACAAAAAAGGCAAAAAACTTTTCAAAAATTTATTAAGCCATTATAAAATAAAATTTTCTTGGAGCGCGGACAAAGAAGAAAAAATGCCGGACTTGCTGATAAGATATAAAGATCATATCTTTATCGTTGAACATAAACATGTGAAAGAGGGCGGTGGCGGGCAAAACAAGCAGATTAACGAGATTATATCTTTAATCGGCTTTAGCGAGAATGATAAGAAAATCCACTTCGTTTCATTTTTAGATGGAACTTATTTTGATCTTTTTGCGAATAAAAGACATTTGAATAAAGGAAAAACATTAAGTCAGATCAATGGCATTAGGGATAATCTTAAAATTAATAAACAAAACTATTTTGTAAACACAGCAGGATTTAAAAAACTTCTTAAAACACTCAAATGATTTCATACGAAGATTTTAAAAAGGTGGAGATAAAGATTGGGAAAATAATCAGTGCCGAGAAAATTCCCGATACGGATAAGCTATTGCTTCTGAAAGTTGATTTCGCCGAAGAGTCGCCAAGGCAGATAGTTTCCGGTATAGCGTCGCATTTTCCCGACCCGGCAAGTTTGGTCGGCATCAAATGCGCGTTTGCGGCGAATCTGGAACCGAGAACAATCCGCGGTTACGAAAGTCAGGGAATGATTCTCGCGGTCGGTGGCACTGATTCGCCTTTCTCTCTTCTTAAGGTCGATGAAACATCCAAAGAAGGAAGCAGTGTCAAATAATCTTAAAAATCTGTGAATTACGAAACGCAAAAATTTAAGTCCTCGGGTCGCAAAATCTCTTTATTTTCTAAATGTTTTTGCTCAACCAGACCATAAATTTTTGCGTTTCGTAATTCAAGGTAAAAATAAAAAATGGAAAAATTCAAAATAAAATTGCGCGACAGAATGATAAAGCATATAGAAGGTCCAAACGCGGGACGATGGCTTTTCCTGATCTCGTTTGCCGAGTCGTCCTTTTTCCCGATCCCTCCGGATCTGCTCCTTATGCCTATTGTCGCGCGACTTCGTTCAAAATGGTGGTATTACGCGGCGATCACAACCATTGCGTCCGTCATTGGCGGAATGTTCGGCTATCTTATCGGCGCTTTGTTTTTTAATTTCGTCGGAACGCTTTTAGTCAAAACTTATCACCTTGAAAGCGAGCTAGAGCATGTCTCAACGCTTTTTCAGCAAAATGCGTTTTGGGCGATATTCACCGCCGCGTTCACGCCGATACCGTATAAAATATTCACAATAGCCGGAGGGCTTTTCCGCATAGATTTTTTAATTTTTATAATCGCTTCAATTTTGGGCAGAGGAATGCGATTTTTCGCGGTGGCTTACTTGATGAAGCTTTTTGGCGGACACATCGGCAAGCTCGCCTTTAAATATTTCAATCTTCTCACTCTCGTTGTCGGCATCGTCATCATTGGATTTATCGTTTATAAATTTTTCTAGCCAGTTTCCATATCTCTTCAACCCCTCCCAGCCTCCCCTTGTCAGGGGAGGGGCTTAAGACATTGGTTTATCGCAAGAAGATTGTTATAATTAAAAAGAATTCAAAATCGCGCGCCGTGTCTGTCGGCGCGGATTGGAAAAGATTTTTCAATATGTCATTTAAAAAGAAATTTTTCTCCATATTTGCTCCGCCGCGCTATTTGGAAATGTCGGCGGCGGGATTGGACATATCGGATCAGGCGATTCGTTTTATTGAATTTTCAAAAAGCAAAAACGGACTTGTCCCGACCGCCTTCGGAGAAGAAAAACTCCCGCTGGGGGTGATTGTTTCCGGGGAAATAAATAAAAAGGACGAACTCATAAAAATCCTATCTTCTTTAAGGCGGAAATATCGCTTGAATTTCGTCAAAGCTTCATTGCCGGAAGAGAAAGCTTATTTTTTCAAAACGGAAATTCCGAAAGTGGAGGACGATGAAATCAGGCAGAGCATAGAATTTCGACTTGAAGAAAATGTGCCGGTGCGAGTCGGGGAGGCTCTTTTTGATTACAGCTTGATAAGCAAAGACCATAAGGAGAGCGACCATTTGGACGTCATCGTCTCCGTCATTCCGAAACGGGTGGCGGAAAGCTATGCCGAAGTGTTGGAAAAATCCGGACTAACCGCGGTTTCATTTGAAGTTGAATCAAAGGCGATTGCCCGCTCGGCGGTAAAAAACGGGAGCAGGGGGTCGGTGATGATCATAAACATAAGAGACCGCGTCACGGTGGT
>Ga0209211_10010703_pt1 | contig 11896 bp, 9 predicted proteins | sample RifGroA2_FD_183992 | JGI IMG/M metagenome (GOLD analysis project Ga0209211, IMG submission 183992) | Groundwater microbial communities from Rifle, Colorado, USA - Groundwater A2 (SPAdes) (version 2) | ecosystem: Environmental > Aquatic > Deep subsurface > Groundwater | place: Rifle, Colorado... | reverse complement strand
GCAGAAGGTCCTCAGACTGGACTTCATCGAGCGCCTCGGAGCCCTGCCTGCGGCTCGGCTCGCGGCCATCGCCGACGGCCTCCGCCTCGCGCTGGATCTCGACATCGATGGTCAGCTCGAGCGAGTCGCCTGCCTCGGGTTGCTGGAGGATCTGCACGGTGCGCACGACGCGTCCCGACGCGTCGCGCTCGACCTGCTGCTGGCCGTAGCTGCCGCGCAGGACGTCCTCGAACCTGCCCTCGACGCCGGTCTTGCCGATCTGGTCGTCGTTCAGGTAGCCGGCATCGGCCAGCTCGGCCAGGTCCTCAGCGGTCACCGGACCGGTGTAGCCCAGGATGTGCGAGACGAGCGGCCCGTACTCGTACTCGCGCCGGTCCTCGATGCTGACCTCCACGCCGGGCAGGCTGCGGCTCTCCTCGACGATGATGCGTGCCACGTCACTGGGAATGTCGGACGCTATGCGGACCAGCTCGAAACGCTGGCTGGCATAGCGATCGATCGCCTCGATGATGTCTGGCCCGTTGATGTCGAGCAGCGTCGACAGCCGGCTGACGACTGCGTCACGCTCGCTGAACGGCAGATCGGCCGGACGGACGAGCACCACGTACGAGGGGACGTTGATCGCCAGCGGCCGGCCGGCGCGGTCATAGACCAGTCCGCGCGTCGAGCGCAGCGGCTGCATCGCATTGCGGTTCTCCTCGGCCAGCCCGGCGTAGTAACCGCCCTGCACGACCTGCAGGTAGAACAGGCGAGTGGCCAGCAACCCCACGACGAGGACGATGACCAGCCCGAAGACGCCGAAACGTACGCCCAGCCGCGTGCGCGGCGGCTCGGGCTGGCCGAGCACGTAGTCATGCATTGGCGGGCGGGGTGTGGGTCACCAGTCGACTCGCTCGACCGCGCCGAAACGGCGCTCGATGGCACTGAAGATGGCCGCGATCACGATGGCCACCAGGCCGTTCATGAAAGCGGCCACGAGCACGACCGTCGGCTCGAAGGCAAGCGGAGCGTTCTCGGTCAGGACGAGCACGACGGCGAGCACCGCGTGCAGCAGGGGCGTCAGAACCACGGTCAGCGCCACAGCCAGCCAGCGCCGGCTGGGCCCGCCCAGGCGCGACACGATCATCGCCAGGCTCAGGACGAGCAGCAACGACAGCGTCGCCGCGCCGAGCGGGCGGTCGGGCACGAGCGTGTCGATCAGCAGCCCGCCCAGGAAGGCCGCCACCAGGCCATCCTCGATGCCCAAGACGATCGTCGCCGTGGCGGCGCAGACGAGCACGAGGTCAGCCGTCGCTCCGGCAAGCGGCAACTCGGGCAGCACGGTCGTTTCGAGCAGCGCCGCGATGAGCGTGATCAGGGCGGCGAAAGGGATGGTCAAGGCGAACTCCGATTTCGGCGGCCGGGTCCGCGACCGTCGACGTTCCCGCGAACGGCCCGAGTATAGGCTTGGCCGTCAGTGGCGCCGGCGATGCGGAGAATGAGACTCGCCTACGACTCGACGGTTAGCCACGCTTCATGATCCACCGATGAACTCGGTGCCGCGTTTCACGGGAAACTTGACGGTGAAACAGTCGGTCATAATCAAGCAATGAACATGGCAAGCAGCGAATCGGATCCAGCTGGCCTAGACGTCTTCTCTGAGGGTTTCTTCCTCGGTCTGTTGGTCGGTGAGGGACACTTCGGCGGCGACGGACGGCAGCCCCAGGTCACGGTGCGCATGCATATCCGACACGAGGGCCTCTTCCAGTGGCTTGTCGCCACGTTTCCCGGCGCGCGCTTGTATGGGCCCTACAGTCACGGGGGCAGGACCTACTACCAATGGATGGCGCGAGGCAGATACCTCCGCGACGTAATCGTTCCGATCGTCGCTGCCCATCTACCGTTTCTTGACGACCACGTTGCCACCCGTTTCCAGAACATGTGCTCGCGGTATCAGATTCCACTACCCAGCAGTTCGATCGCTAACGGAGGCGTCCCACCCCACCTGGTCGCTACTCTTGACCTGGACGGTTGACGCTTGCGCCCGATTCGCGCCGATAAGGCGTAGTAAACGCCGAGCAAAGCCGGCGTGAAGTCCACCCTCCCAAACTGGTTGAGCAGACCGCAGCGACCACGCCAGAGGGGCTCAACCGATAGAATCAACGAACGTGGATGCGCACCGCCTCGGCAGTTGAGTGGGCGACGTCATCGCCTGCGCGAACCAGAAGGGCGGCGTCGGCAAGACCACCACTGTCATCAATCTTGCCGCTTATCTCGCCCTCGCCGGTCAGCGAGTACTCGTCGTTGACCTCGACCCGCAGGGCAATGCCACGAGCGGCCTCGGCTTCGACCGCCAGGCCGGGGTCGGCTCGATCTACGCCGCCCTGGTCGATCCAACCATTGCCCGCGCGTTGGTTCAACCCACCCAGGTCGAGCGACTCTGGCTCATCCCATCCGGCCGCGACCTGGCCGGCGCCGAAGTCGAGCTGGTCAACCTGCCCCAGCGGGAGCGCAAGCTGCACGCCGCGCTGGCGTCGCTGCGCCTCGACTACGACTTCATCCTTCTCGATTGCCCCCCGGCGGTTGGGCTGCTCACCGTCAACGCTCTCACCGCGGCCGATGCCGTACTCGTTCCCATCCAGTGCGAGTACTACGCCCTCGAGGGCCTCGGTCAACTGCTGGCCACGATCGATCTCGTGCGCGACAACCTGAACCCGCGGCTCCGCCTGGCCGGCGTCCTGCTGACCATGTTCGATGCGCGCACGACGCTGTCGGCTGACGTCGCGGCCGAAGTGAGGCGCCATCTCGATGGCAGCGTCTATGACACTGTCGTGCCGCGCAGCGTGCGCCTCGCCGAGGCGCCTTCGTACGGCCGGCCGATCGCGCGCTACAGCCCCGAGTCGCGCGGCGCGCAGGCCTATCAGGCGCTCGCCCTTGAGGTACTCGAACGCCAGGGAGCGCGCTCTTTCGGCGCATCGCCATCGACGACGGTGGGTGCGTGACCGCCGACACGCGGCGCACTGGCGGCCTGGGGCGCGGCCTGGCCGCGCTCATACCGCAACGCGACGAGCCCGCGGCGTCGGTCGAACTGCCCATCGCCGCGATAAGTCGCAATCCCTACCAGCCGCGCAAGGCAGTCGAGCGAGACAGCCTGGCCGAGCTGGCGGCGAGCATCGCCGAGCACGGCGTGCTGCAGCCGATCCTGGTCACCCACAGCGCCGGTGGCTACCGCCTGATTGCCGGCGAACGCCGGCTGCGCGCAGCCGAAATGGCCGGCCTGGAACGTATCCCGGCCCTGGTGCGCAGCGCCGACGATTCGGCCCAACTGGCGTGGGCGCTGATCGAGAACCTGCAGCGCTCTGATCTCAACGCCCTCGAGGAGGCGCACGCCTTCCGCCAGCTGGTCGACGAGTTCGGCCTGAGCCACGAGGAGGTCGGCTCGCGGGTGGGCCGCGCGCGCTCGACCATCGCCAACACGCTGCGCCTGCTCGACCTCGACCAGCGCGTCCAGGTGGCGCTCTCCGAGGGAGCGATCAGCGAAGGTCATGCGCGTGCCCTGGGTGGCCTCGACGACGCGGCGTTGCAGGCCGAGGCGCTGGCTCAGGTAGTCTCGCGTGGGCTGTCCGTGCGCCAGGCCGAGGAGCTGGTCCGGCGCATGCGCACCAGCGCATCACGTATCAGGCGGGCCAAGCCGGCCCGGGGTCCGGACGTCGAGCGGCTCGAACGCGGGCTGCGCGAGGCGCTGGCGACGAAGGTCACGCTCAGCTCGGCACGCAAGGGGGGACGCATCACGATCGAGTACTACGACGACGAGGATCTGGAGCGCATCTACGAGCGCCTGACCGGCGGTGCCGGATGACCGATCAGGCCACTCGCTCACCAGCTCGCCGGGGTTCGGGCGACGGCCGACGCGCCAAGGGCGCAGCTTCGACGGCCGGGGCATACACCGCCGAGAGCATCCAGGTCCTCGAGGGTCTCGAGGCGGTCCGCCGTCGGCCGGGCATGTACATCGGCTCGACCGACGGGCGCGGCCTGCACCACCTCATCTGGGAGGTGGTCGACAACTCGATCGACGAGGCCATGGCCGGCCACGCGACGCTGATCGAGTTGACCATCAAGTCTGACGGCAGCGTCATCAACCGCGACAACGGCCGCGGCGTGCCGGTCGGCAAGCACAAGCAGACCGGCCGTGACGCCCTCGAGGTCGTGCACACGGTGCTCCACGCGGGCGGCAAGTTCGGCGGCGGCGGCTACAAGGTGTCGGGCGGCCTCCACGGGGTCGGCGTCAGCGTTGTCAACGCGCTGTCGGAATGGCTGTACGTCGAATCGTCCTTCGGCGGCAAGGTGTGGCGGCAGGAATACGAGCGCGGCAAGCCGACGACGCCGGTGCGCGCCATCGGCGCCAGCAACGGCCGGACCGGCACGCTGACCGCGTTCAAGGCCGACGCGCAGGTGTTCGAGACGCTCGAGTGGAGCTTCGAGACAGTCGCCCAGCGATTGCGCGAATCGGCCTATCTCAACAAGGGCCTGTGGATCAAGTTCGTCGACGAGCGGGCAACGCCGGCGCATGAGAAGAGCTTCTACTTCGAGGGCGGGCTGGTCAGCTTCGTGCGCCATCTCAACCGCGGCCGCGACGTGCTCCATCCGCGGCCCATCTACGCCGAGCGACGTGACGGGGCGACGCAGATCGAGGTCGCCATCCAGTACAACGACGGCTACGCCGAGAGCGTCTTCGCCTTCGCCAACAACATCAACACCGTCGACGGCGGGACCCATGTGACCGGCTTCCGCGCGGCGCTGACCGGCTCGCTCAACGACTACGCTCGCAAGCAGGCCATCCTCAAGGATTCGGATGCCAACCTGTCCGGCGATGACGTCCGCGAGGGCCTTACCGCGGTCATCTCGGTCAAGCTGACCGATCCCCAGTTCGAAGGCCAGACCAAGGCCAAGCTGGGCAACGCCGACGTCAAGGGCCAGGTCCAGGCGGCGGTCACCGAGGGCATCAACCAGTACCTCGACGAGAACCCCCAGGACGCGCGGCGGATCATCGAGAAGTCGCTCATCGCCGCACGCGCCCGCGAGGCGGCACGCAAGGCGCGCGACCTGGTCATCCGCAAGAGCGCGCTCGAGGGTTCAGCGCTACCGGGCAAGCTGGCCGATTGTCAGGAGAGGGATCCCGCGCGCAGCGAGCTGTTCATCGTCGAGGGTGACTCGGCCGGTGGGTCGGCCAAGCAGGGCCGCGATCGCCACTTCCAGGCGGTGCTGCCGATGTTCGGCAAGATGCTCAACGTCGAGAAAGCGCGCATCGACAGGGTCCTCTCGAGCGAGAAGATCCGGCCGCTGATCATCGCCCTCGGGGCAGGCATCGGCGAGACCTTCGACATCGCCAAGCTGCGCTACCACAAGATCATCCTGCTCGCCGACGCGGACGTCGATGGCGCCCACATCCGGACGCTGTTGATGACCTTCTTCTACCGCCACATGCCGCACGTGATCGAGAACGGCTACCTGTTCATAGCCCAGCCGCCGCTGTTCCGCGTCAGCACCGGCAAGGTCACGCGCTATGCCCACGACGAGCGCGATCGGGAGCTGGTGGTCAAGGAGTTCAAGGCCAAGAACCTGACCATCCAGCGCTTCAAGGGCCTGGGCGAGATGAACGCCGAGCAGCTCTGGCAGACGACGATGAACCCGGCCACGCGCACCCTCCTGCGGGCGGACATCGAGGACGCCGCCGAGGCCGACCGCATCTTCTCCACGCTGATGGGCGAGAAGGTCGAGCCGCGGCGCGACTTCATCAAGGCCCGCGCGCGGCAGGTCCAGAACCTTGACGTCTGAGGTCACCCAGCGCGCCCAGGCGCTCGTCGCCGAGCGGCTACCGCAGGCACGCGGCCTGGGCGAGGCGCTGACCGAGCTGATCGACGACCCCGAGCAGTTCGTTGCCGTACTGCGCGATGGACTCGCCGCGCTCGCCGACGCCGCGTACGCCAACGAGCAGGAACGAGTGGCGCCCGGTTCAGGTGCCGTCTTCGGCGTGCGCAACCCACTCCTGACGGCGATCTGGCGCCAGCTTCGGCCGGCGCTGCGGCAGGGCTCGCCCGCCAGCGCACTGTGGCTGGCCGAACGCCTGGCGATCGAGGATGAGCGCGAATTCGTGCTCTTCAGCCAGGTGTGCCTGCTGCGTTCGCTGCCCGACGACCCGGAACGGACGTGGCAGCTGATGCGCCGCCTGGCGCGCCAGGCGTGCGATTGGATCAGCGTCGACTCGCTCGCCGAGCTGTATGCCCGCGGCATCCTGGGCGAGCATTTCCGTTGGGCCGAGCTCGAGCAACTGGTCTTCTCGGCCGACCGCTGGGAACGGCGACTGGTGGGCTCGACCGTTGCCCGTCTGCCGTTCGAGCTGCCCCGTGGGCAACGACCGAGTCTGGCCGCGACGCCCGGTTTGACACTTATCAAATCACTGCTCGGCGACGACGCCGCCGACGTGCAGAAGGCGCTCTCGTGGGCGCTCCGTTCGTGGCTCGAGGTGGACCCGCGTGGCGTGCGCGAGCTGATTCGGGAGGAGGCGGATGTCGCACACCAGGCGAGCGACGGTCACCGCGCCTGGGTGCTGCGCGACGCGCTGACCGCACCGGCGATCGACCCCGGCTTCGCGGCCCAGATTCGGGCCAGTCTGGACGGCATCCGGCGTCGCGCGGACGAGCCGGCAACCAGCGCCGCTGCGGCGGTGGCAGGCAGTTTTGCCGGTCTCGATCGGCTGGCCGACGAGACGCTTGACCGGCAGGGCGTGCGCCAGGGCCGCGCACCGGTACTGAGCGGCAGCAGGGAGGCCGCGCGCGGTGGCTGATCAGGTCGGACGGATAGTCCCGATCCGGATCGAGGACGAGCTGCGCGTCAGCTATCTCGACTACGCCATGAGCGTCATCGTCAGCCGCGCGCTGCCCGACGTGCGCGACGGGCTGAAGCCCGTGCACCGCCGAATCCTGTACACGATGCACGAGATGGGTCTCACCTCGGCGTCGAGCTACCGCAAGTGCGCCGCCATCGTGGGCGAGGTGATGGGCAAGTACCACCCGCACGGCGACGTCGCCCTGTACGACGCCCTCGTGCGACTGGCGCAGACGTTCTCGCTGCGCTACCCGCTGATCGACGGCCAGGGCAACTTCGGCTCGGTCGATGGTGACCCGCCAGCCGCGATGCGCTACACCGAAGCGCGCATGACGGCGATCGCCGCCGAGGTGCTGGCCGACATCGACAAGCAGACGGTCGACTTCGTCGAGAACTACGATGGCACGCGCCAGCAGCCGTCGGTGCTGCCGGCCAAGCTGCCCAACCTGCTCGTCAACGGCTCGGCCGGCATCGCCGTGGGCATGGCGACCAACATCCCGCCCCATCACCTGGGCGAGATCGTCGAGGCCACCATCGGCCTGATCGATAACCCGCAACTGACCAACGACGAGCTGTGCAACGTGGTCAATGGGCCGGACTTCCCGACCGGCGCGACGATCTTCCGCTACGACCGGCGGCGCAACAGCGTCACCGGCCAATGGGAGCAGGTCGACGCCATCCGCGATATGTATGCCCACGGCCGCGGCCGGATCATCATGCAGGCCGCGGTGTCGTTCGAGGAGACGCGCAGCCAGCGCATGGCCATCGTCGTCACCGAGCTGCCCTTCCAGGTCAACAAGGCCAGTCTGGCCGAGAAGATCGCCGACCTGGTGCAGGGCAAGAAGATCGACGGCATCGCCGACCTGCGCGACGAATCGGACCGCGACGGCATGCGCCTGGTGATCGAGTGCAAGCGCGACGCGGCGCCGCGCAAGGTGCTCAACAACCTCTTCAAGCACACCGCGTTGAAGCTCGCCTACAACATGAACATGCTCGCGCTGGTCGACGGCCAGCCGCAGACGCTGCCGCTCAAGCAGGTCCTCCAGCACCACATCGACTGGCGGCGCGAGGTCGTCCGGCGGCGGACCGAGTTCGACCTCGGTCGGGCGCGCGATCGGGCGCACATCCTCGAGGGTCTCAAGATCGCGCTCGATCACCTCGACGCTGTGATCAAGGCGATTCGCGAGTCGGCCGACGTCGATGCCGCGCGCACCAACCTGATGAGCCGCTTCGAGTTGACCGAGATCCAGGCCAACGCCATCCTCGAGATGCAGCTGCGCCGGCTGGCCGCGCTCGAGCGCAAGAAGATCGAGGACGAGTACCTGGCCACGATCAAGCTCATCGCCGAGCTGGAGGACATCCTGGCCAACCCGGCGCGCGTGCTGGCGATCATCAAGGACGAGTTGCGCGAGCTCTCCGCCAAGTACGCCGGCGCGCGCCTGACGCGCGTCCAGGAGGACGCCGACCGCGAGCTGACCGACGAGGACCTGATCGCCGACGAGGACGTGGTCGTGACCGTCTCGACACGCGGCTACATCAAGCGCCAGCCACTGGCCACCTACCGACGCCAGATCCGCGGCGGCAAGGGCATCATCGGCGCCAAGACGGTCGAGGAAGACGCGGTCGAGCATCTGCTCGTCGCCGGCACCCACGACTGGGTGCTGTTCTTCACCAACCAGGGCCGCGTCTTCAGCTCCAAGGTTCACGCCTTCCCGGCGCCGACCGAACGGACGTCGAAGGGCATGCCGGTGGTCAATCTCGAAGGCGTCCAGCTCGAACCGCCCAACGAGCGCGTGCTGGCGATCGTGACAATCCCCAACTTCGAGCGCGGCTGCAACATGGTCATGGCCACCCGGCGCGGGATGATCAAGAAGACACCCATCGAGCAGTTCGAACGCGTCCGCTCAACCGGTATCCGGGCGATCACCGTGGCCAGCGACGACGAGCTGGCGTGGGTGGCCGTCTCGTCGGGCGACGACGACGTGCTGCTCGCATCGGCCCTCGGCCGCATCGGCCGCTTCTCCGAGCGCGAGGTGCGGCCGATGGGCCGCGACGCCGCCGGCGTGATCGGCATCCGCCTGGCCAAGGCGGCCGACCAGGTAGTCGGTATGGGCATCATCAAGCCGGGCACCGATGTGCTCGTGCTGACCGAGACCGGCTATGGCAAGCGCGTGGCGGTGTCCGAGTTCCGGCGCAAGCACCGCGGCGGGCAGGGCGTGACGCTCATCCCGATCGAGGGCTCCAAGACCGGCCGGGTGGCCGCCGTGGAGCTCGTGGCCGAGCAGGACGAGGAGCTGCTGCTGATCAGCCGCGAAGGCCAGGTCGTGCGCACCGACGTGATGAGCGTCAACCGCTACGGCTCACAGGCGCGCGGCGTCATCGTTATGCGCCTGAACGAGGGCGACGTGGTGGCCGGGATCGCCGTCTTCCGCGCCGAGGACCGCGATGGCGGTCGGCAGGGGCTGACAGACGAGGATGCGATGCCCGACAATGGCAGCCCGGCGGGAGGGTCCTCGTGAGCGCATTCGGCGGGCGTGCCGCGACCGTCTACAGCGACCAATACGACCTCTACACAGGCAACTCCAACCCGGAGCTGGCACGCAAGATCGCCAGCTACCTGGGCCGCGAGCTGGGCCGCGCGGAGGTGTTCGAGTTCGCCAACGAGAACATCTTCGTCAAGATCGAGGACAACGCCCGCGATCGCGACGTGTTCATCGTCCAGCCCACGTGCCGGCCGGTCCAGAAGTCGATCATGGAGCTGTTGATCATGATCGACGCCTTCAAGCGCGCCAGCGCGGGCCGGATCACGGCGGTCATCCCGTACTACGCATACGGCCGGTCGGACAAGAAGGACCAGCCGCGGGTGCCGATCACGGCGCGCCTGGTGGCCGACATGATCAGCGTCGCCGGTGCCGATCGGGTGCTGACGATGGACCTCCACCAGGGCCAGATCCAGGGCTTTTTCAACATCCCGGTGGACGAGCTGACCGCCGTCCACATGCTGTCCAACTACTTCAAGCGGCTCGATCTCGAGGATCTGGTGGTGGTTACCGACCTCGGCTTCGCCAAACGCGCCCGGACGTTCGCCGAGATCCTCGAGGCGCCCCTGGCGGTGATCGAGAAGCGCCGGCCGGGCAACCTCGGAACGGCTGAGCTGCTCAACGTCATCGGCGAGGTCCAGGGCAAGCGGGCGATCATCGTCGACGACGAGATCGACACCGGAAGCACGCTGATGGAGATCGAGCACGCGCTGATCCGCGAGGGCGTGACCGAGATCTACGCCTGCGCCACGCACGGCGTCCTGTCCGACCCGGCGGTCGATCGGCTGCGCACGTCGGAGATCACTGAGATCGTCCTGACCGACACCATCCCGCTGTCGCCATCACGCCGTCTGCCGCAGATCAAGGTCTTGTCGGTGGCGCCGCTCATCGGCGAGGCTATCCGGCGCATCCACCGCGGCGAATCTGTCGGCGCGCTGTTCTCGAGCGACCTGCAGCTGGTCCAGGAGATGCTGCTGTGGGACGAAGAGCATCACGATCGCGCGGCCGACGGCGACGACGACGCCGATGTTGCACCGGCGATCTCTGACCAGGCGCAGGTGAGCACGCCACGTTGAGCCTGAAGCTGTACCGACCCACGCCCACCGGCCTCGAGCCAACCCCGGTTGAGCAGCGCACCTGGCGCAGCCGGCTCGTCTCGCGCCGCTGGAAGCCGGCGCCGCTGGCCAACGCCGAGATGGCGCCGACCAGTTACCGCATGGCGGTGCTGTTCTGGGTCGGGCTGGCCGTGCTGACCTTCGTCGTGCTCGTTGTCGGCTACGGCATCGGCTTCTGGGGCCCGATCAGCTAGTCGATCACCAGCCGACCCACGTCCAGCCGAAGAGCTGGCCCTGGGCGAACTTGAAGATCCACAGCACACCCCACAGGTTGACCAGCACCGAGGCGCCGATCAGCACCAGTTGGTAGCGACGCACGCGACGAACCATGATGACCACGAGCAGGAACAGGAAGGGCACGAAGTCGAGCCCGTAGCGGTACCCGAACTGCGACCAACCCGTCGCTGTGAACATGAAGTCGAAGAACGCGATGGCCAGCACAGCAGCCCAGCAGGCGACCACCAGCCGATCGCGCATGCCGATGGCCAGACCGATGGCCAGCGCGATCAGCAACCAGAACGGCGCAAGGTGCAGGCCGAGCGGGACCTGCGCCGCCGTCCAGGTGTTGAGACCAAGGCGCTGGCTCACCGCGCCGATGAGCATCAGCCCGCCCGCCAGGGCGACTGCCAGGGCGGCCAACCGGGCGGCCTGCGTATATCGCCGCAGATGCGCGAACAGGCCCAACAGCAGCGCCGGCGAGGTGACCCAGATGGCCAGCCCGGCCCAGGATGGGTAGACGAATGACCCCTGGTTCGAGAAAAGCGGCATCTGCTCGAGGATGATCGCCACGTGGCGGCCGATGAAGTTGATGCTGAAGAGCCCGTCCTCATAGAGGTAACTGAGGTTCGTCTGGTAGACCTGCTCGCCATAGCTGTAACCCGATTCGAGCGGGTTGCCGAAGCGCAGATAGTTGACCGCGCCGTTGAGCAACACGAACGGAGCCACACCGAGGGCGAGTTCCACGAGCGGCCGCAACCGAATCCGGCGCAGTAACGAGGTCGCCCGGCCCTCGGCCGCTGGCAGCCACACGTCGGAGAGCGCGACGAGCGGGAACAGGGCGGCCAGGATCGTTGACGGCCGGCACATGAACGCGGCGCCGATCATCGCTCCGGCGACGAGCGGGCGACGCAGACCGACCGTGGCGTAGATGGCTGCGAACAGGAAGAAGACCGCGGTGGCGTGAGCGAAGTACCAGACACCGCCATCGGCCGCGGCGTACCACAGCGTCGTGCCGAACATGGCCAGCACGGTCAGCGCGATCTGCGTCCGCAGATCGCGGCTGAAGCGGCGCGTGATGGCGAAGACGAGGACGGCCGTAGCCGCGCCGACAAGCGCCGAGATCAGCGTCTGGCTGGCGTCGAGCCCGAAGACGAGGAC
>Ga0209211_10010701_pt1 | contig 11899 bp, 9 predicted proteins | sample RifGroA2_FD_183992 | JGI IMG/M metagenome (GOLD analysis project Ga0209211, IMG submission 183992) | Groundwater microbial communities from Rifle, Colorado, USA - Groundwater A2 (SPAdes) (version 2) | ecosystem: Environmental > Aquatic > Deep subsurface > Groundwater | place: Rifle, Colorado... | reverse complement strand
TGCCTCCGGCGCAACATGCATTGCGTACGAGACGGTCGAACTTCCGGATCGCGAGCTTCCGCTGCTCATTCCCATGAGCGAAGTTGCGGGGAGAATGGCGGTCTTGGAGGGTGCAAAATATCTGGAGAATCGGTACGGTGGTCGGGGTGTCCTTTTGCCAGGCGTACCCGGCGTAGCTCCGGCAAAAGTCGTGATACTGGGCGGGGGCGTCGTCGGTTTGAACGCCGCGAAGATGGCTGCGGGACTGAAGGCGGACGTTACCATTCTTGATACGTCCAACGAGCGTCTCCGTTATCTCGACGACATCATGCCGAACGTGAAGACCGTCGCCTCGAACCGCCAGCACATTCTTGAGCAGATCAGGAATGCCGATCTGGTGATCGGCGCGGTGCTCATTCACGGCGCCAAGGCTCCCAAACTCATTCGTCGGGAAGATCTGAAGGCAATGATGCCCGGCGCTGTTATCGTGGACGTTGCAGTGGACCAAGGCGGATGCGTGGAGACCATTCATCCGACGACGCACGAAGATCCCATATATATTGTCGATGGCATCGTGCACTACGGCGTCGCGAACATGCCCGGACAGTTTCCGCGCACTTCGACCCTCGCGCTCACGAATGCAACCTTCCCGTACGTTCTTGCGCTTGCGAACAAGGGATGGAAGCATGCGCTCGCAGATGACCCTGCTTTGCGGAAGGGTATTAACATGACCGAAGGAAGTGTGACGTATCGCGGTGTTGCCGGTGCCTTTGAAATGACCTGTTTTGATCCAGAACAATTTTTGAGGACATAAACCTCAAACGTCCCGATCCGCCGACTGGTGGACCGGGACATTTTTTGGGTTTCGAAAATGATACAGTGGCTATATGTGCGGCATCTTTGCGTATACCGGTAATAAGGGCAAAAATGCCTCGACTGTCCTTTTGGACGGTCTCTTATCGCTTGAATATCGCGGCTATGATTCCGCGGGCATGTACCTGCCCGAATCGGGGAGCGTACGATCGACGGGTGCCGTGAGTATGTTGCGCAAGAAAGTGCCGAAGAATTTTAAGGGGCACAGCGGCATCGCGCATTTGCGGTGGGCGACGCACGGCGAGCCGACGGAGAAAAACGCGCATCCGCATCAGGATTGCTCCGGCAATGTCTGGGTCGTTCACAACGGCATCATCGAAAATTTCAAAGAACTGAAAGTGGGACTCGAAGCGAATGGACATACATTCCGGTCCGATTCTGATACGGAGGTCATTGCACATCTGGTGGAGGAACATTTAAAGAAGACGAAGGATTTTGAAAAAGCAGCACTGAAAGCGCTGCGGGAAATTCGCGGTACATACGGTATCGCATTACAGTACAAAAAAGAACCCGAGATGGTAATCGGTGCCCGGATGGGTTCGCCGGTCGTTCTTGGATTAGGCGAAGGAGAACATTTCATCGCGTCCGATCCGTCGCCGATCCTTCCGCATACGCGCACGGTGGTATTTCTCGAAGACGGCGAAGTGGCGGTAATAACACCAAAGAAGCACACTATCCACAAACTCGCGGGCGATCCAGTGAAGCGCAAAGCGACAAGGATAGACTGGAGTGCCGAAGAATCGCAAAAGGGCGGCTACGAGCATTTCATGCTCAAGGAGATAATGGAAGGACCGGAGGTGCTTCAAAATACGGTACGCGGAAGGCTCTTGCCCGATAAGGGCCTTGCAAAACTGGGCGGGCTCGAGAGCGTCACGAAGCAATTGGCGCGCATCAACCGCATCATCATCGTCGGCTGCGGTACCGCATATTACGCGGGGCTGGTGGGTGAGTACATGCTCGAAGAACACGTCGGTATTCCGGTCGAAGTGGAGCTCGGAAGCGAATTCCGGTATCGGAAACCAGTCATTAACGACCGCACTATCGTGCTCGCGATATCGCAATCGGGCGAGACTGCCGATACGCTCGAAGCTATCCGCGAAGCGAAGCGTCGCGGCGCGCTCGCGCTCGGCATCGTCAATACCGTTAGTTCGACCATCGCGCGGACTACGGATGCCGGTGTATACAATCATGCGGGCCCCGAGATAGGCGTCGCGTCCACCAAAGCTTTCATCTCACAAATGACCGCGCTCGCGCTCCTCACGCTCTTTCTCGGTCGCCAACGGGCCTCCGCCACGCCGGAGCAGGCTTCGGCCTCGCGAAGGCGGGAGATGTCGGTAGTCGAAGGGCGCGACATCGCTCACGCATTGCAGGAGTTGCCGCAAAAAATGCAAACAATTCTCGATAACCGGAAGGCGATAGAAAAACTTGCAATAAAATACGCAAAAAGTCGCGATTTTCTGTACATTGGTCGCAAATACAATTATCCGATCGCGTTTGAGGGTGCGCTCAAGCTCAAAGAAATTTCATATATTCACGCCGAAGGATGCGGAGCGGGGGAGATGAAGCACGGCTCGCTCGCGATGATCGACGAGCATTTTCCCACCATGGCAATAGTGCCTGCCGATAGTGTGTACGACAAGATGCTTTCAAATATCCAACAGATCAAAGCGCGCAAAGGGCCCGTCATCGCGCTTGCGAGCGAAGGGGATACCGAAGTCGGAAAAATAGCCGACGATGTCATCTATGTGCCGCACACGATAGAAATGTTGATGCCGATTCTCAACATCATCCCGCTTCAGCTTTTTGCCTACTACTTCGCGCGGGAAAAAGGTCTCAACGTCGACCGTCCGCGCAATCTCGCGAAATCAGTGACGGTGGAATAATTACGGCCAAAGCCCGCGCAATTTGGCACAATCCGTCACTGTTGAATAGATTTTAATTTCCCCCTATCCTTCACGGCCGTGAAGGATAGGGGGAAATCGGTGATGGCAGAGTAAATAAAAGTCCTCATCTGAAATTCGACGAGGACTCGATCGTTCAAGAACTACGAGAAGTATGGAGCATATATCGAGTATGCGACACATGTCCACAGACAGAGACCCATTGGCCATAATCGCCCCTCCTGTCGTGCAGGAGCATTGGTATCTTGTATGAGAAATTTCGGTGCTTTTTCGAAGCAAGCGACAAAAACTGCGAAACCCACGAATCTCATAAATACACTACCCGTCGGTAAAGCTGAGACGAGGGCCAAAATGCCAATAATCAGCGCAATGTTTGAGAGTGACCTATTGTTGAGAACCATCACTGATCTCCCGGAGCTAATGCGCACTCTACAATGAATGCGTATTTCTACAAAGTGTGTTATCTCCCCATCCCGAAGAAATTCTCGTAGATTTGCAGCACGCGGGATTCGACATCGTTTGGAATATTGTTTCGTCAAGCGGAGAAACAAACTGGATACAGGTGATCGCAAAAAAGACTTATATCTTTTCGATCTGCTCCCACGAACGGCCGGCGACGCCGAAGTGGCCGTAGGCGGCCGTTTCGCGGAAGATGGGGCGACGGAGGCCGAGGCGTTCAATAATAGCGCGCGGACGGAAATCGAAATTCTTTGTGACTATCTTCGTGAGATTTTTTCCCTTTTCGTCAAACGCTTCCACCATCACCGGCTCAACACGGCCGATTGCGTAGGCTACCGATACAAGGACCTTTTTGCCGTAACCATTGGCAACGAGATTCTTTGCGACGAAACGGCACATATACGCGGCAGAGCGGTCCACCTTGGTCGCGTCTTTGCCGGAGAACGCGCCGCCGCCGTGTGGCAAGAGGCCGCCGTAGGTATCTACCATTATCTTTCTTCCGGTCAAACCAGCGTCCGCGGTGAATCCGCCGATCTCAAATTTCCCTGTCGGATTTACCAGTATCTCAATTCCTTTGGTCGAGCCGAGGATCGGTCTAAAAAGATTTTTTACGAGGTCCTTTCGTATCTGTTCTTGTGACACTTTTTTTGCATGTTGCGTCGAGGTAAGAGCGGTGATGACCTTGCCGTCGCTGATCGTTACCTGCGTTTTTCCGTCGGGACGGAGCCAGAGGAGAGTTTTTTCGCGACGCAGTTTTTCGAGACGGCGAGCAAGTGCGTGAGAGAGCACCACGCCGAGCGGGAGCATCTCTTTTGTTTCATCGGTAGCATATCCATACATGATGCCCTGATCGCCGGCACCTCCGGTGTCTACGCCCTGTGCGATATTGCCGGATTGATGCGCGACCCTCACGAGAATGTCGAGTTTCTCCGTGTATCCGATAGAGCTGTACACGTCTGCTGCGATCTTTTTATAATCAATTTTTGCATTTGTCGTTACTTCTCCTCCTATCATAAGCGTGCCATGGCTGCCGAATGTTTCGACGGCAACACGGCTCATGGAGTCTTGTTCGAGGCACGCATCCAATATCGCATCCGATATCTGATCGCACACTTTGTCTGGATGGCCCGACGTAACGCTTTCCGTCGTGTACCTGTTTAAAAGATGGAACATATGTATATCAACCAATAATCTTCCCGACGGGAGATTATTGATAATAGTATCTTCCCGAAGGCCGGATGGAGCACTTTGCCTTTCGGTAAGTTGCTGGTGGTTCGCCGAGCCGGAACTCTCTCCACGCTCTTGATACGATATTTAGTTGTGAGCTCATAGTAACAGCTCCTTTTTTCTTTGCAAATTTCACATTGCGCACAGTCAGAAAATGATGTAAAGTTGGCTTATTATATGAAGAAAGTAGTCACCATCGGAGGCGGCACCGGCTCTTTTACGGTGCTTTCTGGCCTTAAAAACTACCCTGTTTCCCTTACCGCTATTGTCACTATGGCGGATGACGGCGGTTCCTCGGGGGTGCTTCGTGATGAATTCGGCGTGCTACCACCCGGCGATTTGCGGCAGTGTCTCGTCGCGCTCTCCGAAGCAGATCAGGTCATGCGTGAACTTTTCAATCATCGCTATTCGTCGAGCGATCTTCAGGGACACAATTTCGGCAATCTTTTTATTTCAGCTCTCGAGCAGATTACCGGCAGACTCGACCTTGCGCTCGATGTTGCGGCAAAGATTCTCAACGTGCGCGGCAAGGTGGTGCCGGTGACGCTCTCCAAGGTGCGCCTTGTGGCGGAATTGAAAAATGGAAAAAAACTCGAGGGCGAAAAAGAGCTCACGGCATATCAACTGGTCTCGAAATTCGGCATCGAGAAAATGTATTTGCAGCCGCGCGCCGCTGCGAATCCGCGCGCCATACAGGCGATCAAAGAGGCGAACGTCATCATCGTCGGCCCGGGCAACCTCTACTCGTCCATCATTCCGAATTTCCTCGTTGCCGAAGTGAGCAGGGCCTTTGCGGCTTCGAAAGCAAAGAAAGTGTACGTGGCCAATCTCATGAACAGGTACGGTCATACTGATGATTTTACGGTGATGGATTATGTGCGCACGCTTGAGGGTGTCATCGGGAAGAAAAACGTGTTCGATACGGTCGTCTACAATACGAAAATGCCCCAAAAAGCGCTCGTGCGAAAGTATGCCGACGAGGGTGAACCGCTCACCGTCGGCAAGGACATGAAGAAAAACGGACGAACATTCATCGGCGCTGACTTACTTGCGGAAGGCATTGCAAAAACATCCAAGAAAGATTTTTTGCGCCGCACCCTCATTCGTCACGACGCGGGCAAGCTCGCAAAGGTGCTGGTGAAATTATAAAATACCGAAATGATAGAAAATGAACGGCTGGCGCGGGCGCGGAAAATCGTCGCGTATTTGAAGAGGGTGTACCCGAGACCAAAGAGTGAACTCCACTACGAGACGCCATTTCAATTTATGGTGGCGGTGATGCTCTCGGCGCAATGCACGGACAAAGTGGTGAATCGCGTCACGGCGACATTGTTCAAAAAATATAAAACCGCCCGTGACTTCGCCCGTGCCAAGCCGCGAACGTTTGAGAGCGAGATCGGCCAGGTCCTATTTTTCAGAAATAAAACGAAGGCGATCATTGCGGCCGCCAAAATCGTCGCGGACGATTTTTGCGGCAAAGTCTCGCGCGATGCCGCGCATCTGCAGTCACTGCCTGGCGTCGGCTACAAGACGGCCCACGTGATTATGGGTGAATTGTTTGGCATGTGGGAAGGTATCCCGACCGACACGCACGTGAAGCGGTTCGCGCACCGTTTCGACCTCTCGAATCATCGCGACCTCAAAAAAATATCAAAAGATCTTGAAGCGCTGGTGCCGAAAAAAGATTGGAAATACGTGAACAACGGCCTCGTCCTCTACGGCCGCTACATCTGCCCGGCGCGCCTACACGACTGTGCGCATCACCCACTCACCAAGCTCTGGCCAGCCGCCGCCAAGCGCTGGCCGAAAGCGAAATAGTGTCGCAACTGTTGAATATTTGTGTACCATAGTGACATGGAGAAGAAGCGGAAAGTTTACCCTGAGCAACGTCGAAGGGTGGCGGTGTTTGATGTGGACGGGACGATTTTTCGTTCGAGCCTTTTGATAGAAGTCGTCGAACAGCTGATACGCGACGGCGTTTTTCCCGAAGAGTCGCAGGCGCTCTATGCAAAGCAACACCAAAAATGGCTCGACCGCGAAGGTGACTACGGCGCATATATTGATGCGGTCGTCGCGGCATTTAGGTTACACCTGAAGGGCGTGCACTACGGAGCGCTTGCCGAGGCGGCGAAAAAAGTCGTCGCGGCGCAATGGAAGCATACCTACAGGTATCCACGGGCGCTCATCAAGCTTCTCAAGTCGCGCGGGTTCTATCTGCTTGCCATCTCGCATTCACCGAAAACCATTTTGGATAAATTCTGTCCGCGGCTCGGTTTTGATAAAGTCTACGGAACCATCTATGAGATGGGCGAGGATGAGAAATTCACCGGAAATGTCATCGACGAAAAGCTGGCGAAGGACAAGGCGTACATCATTCGCCGCGCGATAGACAAAGAATCGCTCATGTTGACGCACTCGATAGGCGTCGGCGATACGGAAGGAGATATTCCGTTCTTGGAGATCGTTTCAAAACCGATATGTTTCAATCCCAACAGCAGACTCTATACTCACGCGAAGCGAAAGAAGTGGAAGGTTGTCGTGGAGCGCAAAGATGTGATCTATGAGCTCTGACCGTATGACGCTTGCAAATGCGGCCGCGTCGGCAAGCGTCATATCGAAATTTCGACGGGAAGTGTGGGCATATTGGAAAAAGCATGGTCGTCATGATCTGCCGTGGCGGAAAACAAAAGATCCATACAAAATCATTGTCTCCGAAGTAATGCTGCAGCAGACGCAGGTGCACCGGGTAATCGGAAAATACGGAGAATTTTTGGAAAGATTCCCGAATGTCCGCGCGCTTGCGCGCGCAGAACTCTCTGATGTTTTGAAAATGTGGAGCGGGCTCGGATACAACAGGCGCGCGAAATATCTCAAGGATGCGGCGCGACATATTGTTGATGAAAATGGCGGTCGCGTTCCGAAGGCCGTAATTCTTTTGCAAAAACTTCCCGGCGTGGGGCCATATACCGCTTCTGCGGTGCGAGTATTCGCATTCAATCTGCCGGACATTTTGATCGAGACAAATGTGCGGGCCGTGTTTATTCACGAATTTTTCAATGATAAGAAAAAAGTGAGTGATGCGCAGATCACCCCGCTTGCGCATGAGGCGGCGGAAGGGCAAGACCCGCGTCTATGGCACGCCGCCCTTATGGACTATGGCGTACATATCAAGAAATTTCATCAAAACCCAACGCGTAAAAGCGCACACCATGGCATGCAAACGCCATTCGACGGTTCGCTACGGCAGGTGCGTGGCGCTGTACTGAAGCTGCTCCACATGGGCTCGCACGGCGACCTTGCGCTCGCGAAGAAACTCTCATTCGAACAATCCTACATTCATAAAGCACTCGAAGGTTTGAAAAAAGATGGACTTGTGACAAATGATAGAGGGGTGTGGCAGATTTCGTGAACCGTCCTCTCGTATGCGACGCCTGCTTGCCGGTAGGCAGGGCCTCATCCTCTCGGAAAAAGGAAGTTGGAGGATAGTTTCGTAATATTTTTAAAGATTCGCCCTCCGTTTTTTCTTCAAGGCAATAATTCTTCCTAATCAATGGTGTTGAAAATCGACTTTACTTTACATTTTAAAAGAGTATAGAGAATGGCAACGTGGTAACACGCTGATCTTTGAGATCCCTATTATGGGAGGAAACAATGGGAAAAAGAACAGCCTTCGACAAATATCTTGCTCAACTCGAGAAAGCAGCCAAGGTTCTCGACCTTGATCCGCGAATATACGCGCGGCTTCAGGTACAGGCTCGTCTCGTCCGCGGGACTGTCCGCATTGAAATGGACGACGGGTCTTTCAAAGAATTTCCCGTGTATCGCTGCCAGCACAACCACGCGCGCGGCCCCACGCAGGGCGGCACGCGCTTCGACCTTGCGGTGTGCGAGAGCGAAATAAAGTTCCTCGCCGCAATGATGACGATGAAAAATGCCATTGACGACATCATGCACGGCGGCGGAAAGGGCGGCATTCGCGTGGACAAGTTCGCCCTTTCTATGGGCGAACGCGAACGCTTATGCCGCGGGTACATCCGCACTATCGCGCCGTGGATCGGACCGCGCGTTGACGGCCCGGCACCCGATGTCGGGACTGGCGCACAAGAGATGGCATGGTTCCTTGATGAGTATGAGCGCATCATCGGTGGTGAGCACTGCTTCGCGGCGTTCACCGGCAAACCGGTTGTTCTCGGAGGTTCTCTGGGGCGCAGCGATGCCACAGCGCTCGGCGCCGTCTATGCCACGGAAGCGATGATGAATAAGCTCGGTCTCAAAGGTCAACAGACGGTCGCTATTCAAGGTTTCGGCAATGCCGGTGACTTTTATGCAAAGTTGATGAAAGACCGCGGGCATACAATCATTTCTGTTTCCGATCGTAGCGGCACGATCTCCGACCCCTCTGGTTTCGACCTTTACGATTTGCACAATTTCTGCCATGACGAAAGTGGCAAAAAAATCCGCAAAGTCACGGAGTATCCACGGTGGGATCGAAGTATCGATCCGTTGCGCGTTGCCTTGAGTGCGGATATTTTTGCACCGGCGGCATTTGAAGACCTCATTGACGCACACATGGCGCGCGAGCTGCAGTCAAAATTCATCGTTGAACTTGCCAATGGTCCGTGCACCGAAGAAGCCGACGAAATCCTCGCAGGGCGCGGCATTCCCGTCATTCCCGACATCTATGCCTCCGGCGGCGGAGTGCGGGTGAGCGCTGCGGAAAAGATCCAGGGATTGGAAAACCAAAAATGGCCGGCGAATCGCGTACACACATGGCTCAAAGATCAAATGTTCAAAGCTTTCGATGACTTGAAGAAAACGAAAGAACGATATCAACTGCGATCGCTGCGTGAAGCGGCGATGGTCTTTGCGGTCGGCGCCGTCGCAGAGGCAATGGCCTGGCGCGGCGGATTCGAATATAAATACGGCGAAACAATCGACGTCCCGACTGTGACGGTCTACAAAGACCTTTCCAGCAAGGGTCCGAAATTGGTACACCGAAAAAGCGCATAACAAGAACAACAAAACGCCGGAAAAAAACCGGCGTTTTATTTTGACAATAATTTATATACTTACAGTTACTCCCACTTTTTGTTCCAGATTCCGACGATAAACGCGATAAGACCAAGGCCGCTAAAAACATATGTGAGCATGCCCCACGTATTTGCCGCGGCAGGAGTGTATTGCAGCATCACCTCCGCTGGAATCGGCCACATAATGTTAACTATATTTCCGAGAACAGCTGCAATCACAAACGATAGCGACGACAAGAAAAACGGCTTTTTCATAGCAAAATTAATTAATCCTAATGAAGTAATTATTCTCCTCGTGCGTCAAAAAACAAGGAAAGGGTGGGGATTGCATAAAAAATCCGCGGCAAGGCGAGGCCTTGCCGCGGATCTCGAGAAAGGTTTCCTTGAAAAAAGGTTCCTGACACCTTTATTTGCAGCCGGGGGAGTAATAACAGGCACCGCGCACGATATTCGTCCAGAGATGGTCAGGATCGAGATACCAGCTCCATACGAGACAAACGATAATTCCAACAATGCACAGCCCCATAAGTCCCCACAGCGAGTTGATAAACCATCGGGGCGTGTCGTTACCGCAATTGCAGTTGCTGCATTTCTTATACATCACGACGACTCCTCTGCCGAGAATTCAACTAGTCGCTAGTATCAGTGTATGCGCCGCCCTTGTCAAATGCTCACAATAACCGGAATCACTATCGGGCGTTTCATGGTGCGCTGGAGCAAGAATTGCGAGACGGAGTCGGCGAGGTCTTCACGCGCGGCGTCGAGGTCGGCGGCGCGCGGGTTGCGGAGTGAGGTTTCCACCGACTTGCGGATGATGAGGCGCGTCTGGTCCATGAGTTCTTTGTTGTCGCGGAGGTATACAAAGCCGCGCGAAATAATATCGGGTGATTTGTGAAGTTTGCCGGTGCGTCTGTCGATGGTCGCGACGACGACACAGAATCCTTCCTGCCCGAGCGCTTTTCTATCGCGCATGAGGACGTCGGAGAGTTCGCTGACAGTCGTACCTTCGACGACGCGCAATTCCGACGGCGCCTTCATCGCGTGCTTCGATATCTTCTCGCCATTCTTTATTTCGATGATAGAGCTGTTGTCGGGAATGCAGATGTTTTCCGGTGCAACGCCCATCTCGACGGCGACATCGGCGTGTACGCGGAGCATGTAGTGGTAGCCGTGCACGGGGATGAAGAATTTCGGCTTGATCTGCTTGTGGATCCACACCGCCTCTTCGCGATTGCCGTGGCCGGATGCGTGCACGTCGGATGCGTGATAGGTGATGATGTGCGCTCCTTGGCGCGAGAGGTTGTCTTTGAGTTTCTGCACGGCGCGTTCGTTGCCCGGGATGACGGACGACGAGAGGACGACCGTGTCGGTTTGCTGCAGGCGGATGTATTTGTGGGTCTTGTTGCCGATGCGCGCGAGCGAAGCGAATTCATCGCCCTGTGCGCCGGTCGCAAGAATTATCATTTTCTCCGGCGGATATTGAGCCATGTTTTCGACCGCGACCACGGTGTCGTCTTTGTATTTGATGAGTCCGAGCTCGCGTGCGATCTCGATATTGGTGCGCATGGACCTGCCATCGATGACTATTTTTTTGTTGTACTCCTCGGCGAAATGCACGACGCGGATGAGACGCTCGAGGTGCGAAGCGAACATGGCGACGATGAGGCGCCCCTTGGATTCTTTGATTATCTTTTCGAGCGTGCGATACACATTGACCTCTGGAATGGACCATCCCGGCTGCCATACATTGGTCGAATCCATGAGGAGCGCGAGGACGTTCCGATCTTTGAAGATACCAAACTCGCGCTTCTCTTCGTCGGACGGTTCACCGTCAACATGCGAGAGCTTGATGTCGCCGGTAAAGATGATGTCGCCCCACGGCGTCTCGATGATGATGCCCATCGCATCCGGCACGGTGTGCGTGACGCCGAAAAATCGGATGGTCGCTCGCCCTAATTTTATGACCTCGTCCTTTTCCACTTCACGGACCACGACAGGCGTTGTTTGCGCAAATTCTTCTTGACGCTTCGCAATCATTTTTCCGGTGAGGCGGCGCGTATAGATGGTCGGATTACCGATGCGATCGATGATGTAGGGGATGCCGCCGATATGGTCGAGGTGTCCGTGCGAAATAAGCATGCCGCGGATCATGTGGCGGCGCTCTTCGAGGTAGCCGGTGTTCGGTAAAATATAATCGATGCCTGGCGTGTCGTCTTCGCTGAATGCGAATCCGCAATCGAGAATGAAAATGTCGCCGCGGAATTCTATCGCGGTCATATTACGGCCGATCTCTTCGACGCCACCAAGCGGAATAATGCGGATGGTGTCCTCGGCGGGCGAGGGGATCGGTCCGCCATTTGGTCTGCGCAGGGTGGTCGCCTGGTGCGAGACGCGTGACTTGCCGCGGCGTGGCGGATGCGAGAGGCGGCC
>Ga0209211_10010693_pt1 | contig 11903 bp, 17 predicted proteins | sample RifGroA2_FD_183992 | JGI IMG/M metagenome (GOLD analysis project Ga0209211, IMG submission 183992) | Groundwater microbial communities from Rifle, Colorado, USA - Groundwater A2 (SPAdes) (version 2) | ecosystem: Environmental > Aquatic > Deep subsurface > Groundwater | place: Rifle, Colorado... | reverse complement strand
AGCAAAAGAGCTCGGAGAGTGGTACTTGAACGCTTCTGACTACGAAAGAGGCAAAGTATTAGGGCAGATTACGGAGAAGGTGGCAGAGGGGTATGTGGTGGGAAAGGTGGCGGGAAAAGTGGCGGGGGGTGTTAAGAACTCTAGTAAAGCACCTGACGAATTTGACGATATAATGAAGTCAATGGATGATTATTTAGGCGAGGATATAAGGGTTAAAACAACTAAAAGTGGGGAAGATATGATTTTGCAATCCAAAGACGGCATGCGAGAAATCAGGTTTGACTATAATGATCCATCACCTCATGTAGATCCGCATATTCATGTTATAGAGTATAAACAAGTTAAGAATACAAAAACTGAGGTCAGAAATAAACGGATATTTCCGTCGAAATCTTCCAATTAGTATAAAGTTATGACCATGATCAGCGAAAAAAATATAAAAAAGATGATAGTGGCGAAGGTTGAGCAAGGATTGAATAAATTACCTAAACATTTAAAAGAGTGGTCTGCAGAACATTTGATTAAGCCTAGAAAAATTATTTTTTATTCTCATTTGGATATAGGGGAAAAGGATTCTGCGTGGCTTGTTACTGACCATATAGGTAGACGAGATTCAAGTTACCGTGTTATATACAACAAAGAACTCGACATGTTCGGATTAGTTGTTGATCTAATAGGCGGAACCGTACATTGTTTAGGCTACTCTGGCGATTTTGATAAAGCTATAGAGGGAATGTAAGGACCGAACGCGTGAACGTCAAGAGCGGTTCGTTTGACACACATTTCACATACACTGATCAGGAGCGCGACGACGAATCCGGGCTCATGTACTACGGCGCCCGCTACTACCACCCCGCGCTCGGACGATTCACACAACCCGATCCGTCAATCTTTTCCTTAAATACTCAAACACTCGCAAATCCCCAACTTCTTAATCCTTACTCATACAGCTTAAACAATCCTCTGCGCTATAACGATCCTGATGGAAAGAATCCGGCAGAAACAGTTGGAGGATGGGGAGTTGGAATAGCTGAAGGATTAGGGAACACAGCAATCTGGCTCTTTCAAAAAACAACACATCCCATTCGTTCAACACAAGAAGCCGGAAACATGGTGTCTAAAGCGGGAGATGAAGTGTTTAGTATTCTTCAGAATCCAGGGATCGCAGTTAGAGAAGCTGGACAAGGATACGGTATACAAGCAAAAGAGCTCGGAGAGTGGTACTGGAACGCTTCTGATTACGAACGAGGAAAAGTCTTGGGGCAGATTACGGAGAAGGTTGCGGAGGGTATCGTGGTGGGAAAGGTGGCTGGGAAAGTTATGGGGAGTTTAAATAAGAATAGTAAAGCAAATCCACTTGATGGGGCTCAATATGGTACAAAGGTACTTAAGCAAATGCAGAAGCAGGATGATAAATATCACAGTTTTCCCACGTCAGTGGATAAACTTGCAGGGAATGGCATTACTACACACATAACAGGTGGTGATGGTATTGTACGCCAGCAGGTTGACCTAAAAGGATCGATTAATGGACAACAAGGAACTTATCGTTGGATTATAGAACCGGACAGGTCTATTAGCCACCGCCAATTCCATCCCCACACTTAAAGCGCAAAATATGTATGACTACTAACGAAATAATAAAAAGTAACATACCCGAAGAAGTACAAAAAAGAGGAAGGTCTTTAGCTAAGGATGTAGGGGTGCTTGAAATTGCATGGAGGCGTAGCGATGTAGAAGAAATACTACAAGAAATTAAAGGAAAAAGCATTGTTGTTTTAGGAGGGGATGTGTATTATGAGGACCAAAACAAAATTGTCCCTACAATGGAGAACTGGTATTATGATTTCGGTAATAAAAAGAGAATGGTAATACTTGCAGATATAGAAGAAAGCATAAAAAAAACTTTGGGATATATTCAGAAATATCCAGTGCCTGATTTTGGCACTACTTGGTTTGTATTAGTTCTTGAATTGGTGGATGAAGGAACAAGGCTTGGTAGCGAGCCAGTGATAACTTGAGCTTAGACCATAACATTCGGCTCCGAACGCGTGAACGTGAAGGCTGGCGCGTTTGAGACGAGGTTCGCGCGCATCCCATTGACCGACCACTTTTGCCTTGTTATAGTAACATCATATGACTAAGAAAAAATCACCTCTTACAAAGCAAACAATCAATCAACTTGTTCAATGGGAAAAGATCGTGCCAAAATCAGTATTGCCGATTGAAAAAACTTCTCGCGCCGGTGTTATTGTTGATAGAAACGGCGCTCCTCACTTCTTTATTTTTGACGTCTTTGCGTTGCTTGATGTCTTATCCGCCATAGACGAAAAACTTGTGGATCGTCTTTCAACTGAAGCGTATCATTCAAAAACTATTAACCCTGCCGGCTGGCTTATTGATCATATTGAAGAGCGTCTACCGCTCAATCCTGTGTATATACAATCCCTACGGGATGCAATCACTGATGCTCAAAAGAAAGGGTGGATACCTTTTAATGTAATCGAACAGGAGTTGAAGCTTAGGTCCTAACCGTATGTATCAGATCGCCTTCACTCCTCATGGTGAACAAGAACTTGCGGCATTGCCTAAAAATATACAGCAACGCATTCATAAAAAACTTTGTGATAATTCTACGCTTCCCAATCCATTAGTGAGAGCTCGCCATCTTGTTGACCTTCCTCCAGCGACGCACCGTTTCAGAATCGGTCAATACCGAGTTTCTTTTTTTATTAAAGGGAAAACTATCTTTGTAGAACGCGTAGAGCTTCATGGACGCGCGTATCGTCGCTAATAATCTACAATTCACATCTTTCGCGCTGGATTCCGCCGGAACAGTGGCGCAGAAACTTGACTACCTTCCATTCGGACAAGAACGCGTGAACGTACAGAGCGGTTCGTTTGAAACGCGCTTCACCTTCACGGATCAGGAGCGCGATGACGAATCCGGCTTATTGTACTACGGCGCGCGGTATTATCATCCAACACTCGGACGATTCACACAGCCGGACCCGGTTATCACAGACATCGGACGCAAGGAGTTCGCGATGGCGATGATGAGTCCGCAACTGTTGAATGGGTACAGCTATGTGGGGAATAATCCGATGAAACACGTTGATAAGCAGGGAGAATTCCTCGTCCTCGCGCCGATCATTGGTTATGCTCCTGTATGGATTCCGGCGACCATCACAGCAATCGGCGCTGTTGGAGGATCCATAGCCGCGTGGTACTATGGCGGCGCGCTCGGGTACTACGCGGAAAAAGATTACGCAAGCGGAGACGCTTCTCTTGACACTTCAATCTTTGTATCAACCACAACTGCAGAGGTTGCCGGAGGACTGGTTGTGATAGGAGATGCGTTTGGGGCGGGGGGAAATAGTGGACAAAATAATAATAGAAATACGACACAGCAAACACAAGGCACGAAAAATAGTTTGCCTGATAGCGCTTTGTGCGTGAGAGGAGGACAATGTACAGCAGAGCAATTTAGAAACGCTTCTGGAGTTACGTACAACAAACAAACGAACACATTAGAAGATGGTGTTTCAGTGAATAGCGCTCCAAATAAATCTGTTGAAGAATTATCAAAAGGAATTAAGAATGGCCAAATTGGGGTTACTACCGTGGGGGATGTCCGAAAAGCTGGAGGAGATGTAATCCCTTCGCAAAGTGGGCAGAATCCAAACCATGCAACGTTACAAGGAATTACACCTGAACAAGCCCAAAAATCGTTTCAACCTACGAGGCCAAACCCTACAAGAGTAAAAAGAAAATAATATGGTAAATAATAATAATGAATATCTAAAATCATTACCTATGGTTGAGGTATCGTTTCAAGATCAATTTTGCGGGTGTGAAGATGAAATTATTAAAACACCTTGGTATATTTTAAGTAAGTTAAACGAGCTTGGGAAACAACCTAAAATCGGGGATAAAATATTACTTTATGAAAAAGATGTAGATGAAAATAATCAATATTATTATTTATGTAACACTGGAGAAGTAATTGAACTGAACGAAAGTGAAATTAAAAAATATTTGCCTTTAGAATCAGAAATCTCATGGTCAGATTTTTGCTACATAGACAATCAACCAATTATGGTAAAGATTGATAAAGACGCTTATCTTGATTTGTCTTTAGATTCAGAGGTTTTTGTCCATTAAACCGTAACCATTGCATAAGTACTTGTGAGTAAAAGAATTATAAAAGGAGCAAATAAGATGACGAGTAAAAATTCTGGAAAATCTATAAAAATTAGAGGACAATAAGTTGTATCACATGATTACAACAGAAATTAAATTAAAAGAATTAAATATAGGCTTCAGTTCTGATATAGGTGCGCCAATTCCTGTGGTATTGGCCAGTGAATACAAAGTACATTTACTTTTTTATATTTCAAAACAAAATCCTGGCTTTGATGGCCTATCTGTTAATATTAGAGACGAGAGTGAAGATATAGATGTGGCGTTGATTACTTTTACTAACTACGCATCTTATAAATTTGGGATGCCAAATGATGAGGCAATAGAGGGTCATCCGTATTATGCCTTTGGACTATCGCCGTATAGCTTTTTTGAGGTAAAAAATTCTGATTGGATAAAACAACTAGAACAGATTAATAGCGTGCACGAGCACCATAATAAAGAGCTGTTTAACAAATATAAACATTTTATTTTTTTCTTCCATGATAGTAATTTTGAATGTGTTGCTGAATCGTTTATTGTTGATAAGTTAGATATGACAATGAGGCAAGCCGTGGAAAAAATTGCCTGTGAGTTATGTATTTTGTAGATTGTTACAATCCATGCCCACCCCCTACTACTCCAAACCTCGCTTCACACTCTATCACGGCAATTGCATGGATACTCTCGCCGAGCTTCCAGAAAATTCCGTTGACATGGTTTTTGCCGATCCGCCGTATCTTCTCTCAAACGGCGGTTTCACAGTCCACGCCGGACGGCGAGTAAGCGTGAACAAAGGCGAGTGGGATAAAAGCAACGGATTGAAAAAAGATTTTGAGTTTCATCTTGAATGGATACTAGCCGTCAGGCGCGTCCTGAAACCGCACGGCACGATTTGGATTAGCGGGACATATCACTCAATTTATCAGTGCGGCTTTGCGCTTCAAGTGAGAAAATTTCACATTTTGAATGATATAGCATGGTTCAAGCCAAATGCTTCTCCAAATTTGAGTTGTCGTTTTTTCACTGCGAGCCACGAAACTCTGATTTGGGCACGTAAAGATAAAAAGGCAAAGCATATTTTCAATTACAACTTGATGAAAAACGGAAAATGGCCGGAAGATCAGCTAAAAAAGCCAGGGCTTCAAATGCGTTCTGTTTGGGCAATGGGAACACCAAAAACGATAGAAAAAAAATTTGGCAAACACCCAACGCAAAAACCGGAGAATTTGTTGAAGCGAATCGTGCTTGCCTCAACAAACAAGGGTGATTTAATCATTGATCCGTTCACAGGAAGCTCAACGACCGGAATTGCCGCGTATCTTTTAGGTAGAAGTTTTATCGGTATTGATACTGATAAAAAATATCTGAATTTATCTATAAAACGATTTGAAGAATTACATAGAAATCTTAAAAAAAAGTCATCGCTATGAAAAATTATATTCCCACTCAAAAACACTGGAAAGATATGTTTGCGCAGTATTCTTTTTATACAGTGCTGGAAAAATTTCCAATACAACAAATCAAGAGGAAGAAACTGCGGAATGACACAAATTTAAACGATGTACTTTATATGCTGACACATTTTGATAAAGATGCATGGATGCCGGTAACTTTAGATAAGGAGTATTGTTTAGTTGATGGTCAGCATCGACTAGCGGTAGCTGACCAGATGCGTTTAGAGTATGTTGATGTGGCGATTCTGTTAGATGATCGCTATAAATCATCATGAAAATATGAAGACAAAAGGAACAGGCGGAGGAAATACAATTACTGGCCTTAATTTTGAAAGAGGACGCGATATTTTATCTGTCCTTAATACAGTAGATGGCTATTCAGTAAAAGGTCATATTATCTTTTACCGTGAAAAAGAGGTCGCGCGTAGTTACAAAAAGTACGGACTGTACAGATTTTTGAGCTCAAAAGGTGTTGATTGGACCAAGTATATTTCAAAAAAACTTCTACCAGATGAAGCGTTATATGTGATTATAAACAACACGCTTTTCATCATTGAGATGAAATTTCAAATGGTTGAGGGCTCTGTTGATGAGAAGCTCCAAACTTGCGATTTTAAGAAAAAGCAATATAAAAAGTTGATGGCTCCATTAAACATTGAAGTTGAGTATATTTACATCTTGAACGAATGGTTTAGAAAACCGCAGTATAAAGATACGCTTGACTATGTTATATCAGTCGGGTGTCAGTATTATTTCAACTACTTGCCTCTTCAGAAACTTGGGCTTCCTGTGCCAAAAGAATGTTGAATTGCCAAATACTCTATGTACCAAATAAACTCAAAAATAATCACATTTATTCCGTGGGAAAAAATTGAGGAATCAGCGAGGAAACAGATTGAAAACACTTCGCAAGTTCCATGCCTTTTCCATCACGTCGCAGTCATGCCTGATTGTCATTTTGGAATAGGGGCGACTGTTGGCACGGTGCTCCCGACAATCGGAGCCATTGTTCCAGCCGCGGTTGGCGTTGACATCGGGTGCTTTACGGGTGACACGCTTGTGCCCTTGATTGATGGAAAATCCTATTCGCTAAAAGAGTTGGCAGAAATGGATAAAGAAATTATCGTTTATGCCTGCACAGCAAGCGGCAAGGTTGTTGCGGCAAAGGCAACCGCTAAAATAACACGCACAGATGCTGAAATTGTTAAAGTAATTCTTGACGACGGTGCGGAAATTCGTTGTACCCTTGAACACAGATTTATGCTCCGAGATGGAAGTTTTGTTGAAGCAAAAGATTTGAAAGCGGGTGAATCATTGATGCCGCTTTATCGTGAAACTGACAAGGATGGATACATTCTCGTTCAGCAAAATTATTCGGGCAGAATGCAAAAAGCGCATTGGATTGTTGCCCGAAGCGGTTTACTTGGCAAAATTCCGCGATTTGAATACGAGAGAAAGGAAATCGCTAATCGGCTTTATAACTGTGAAACTTGCGGAGAAAAGGTGAAAAGTGGTATTGGTCTGCATAACAATCGTCGTTATTCGCATAGATACAATCATAAAGTTGTTTCCGTCGAATCAATCATTGAACGCGAAGACGTTTATTGTTTGACCGTTCCCGAATATCACAATTTTGCATTGGAAGCGGGAGTTTTCGTTCACAATTGCGGTATGATCGCGGTTAAGACAAATCTAAAACGCACTGACCTAAAAGACCTTTCCTCTATTCGCAAAGGCATTGAGCGCAGAATACCGATGAGCGCGGGAAAATTTAATCAAAAATTAACAAAAACCGCAGACGAAAGAATTTGCGCGCTCAAAGAGTTGGCGGAAGGAAAGGATTATACTACTTTTGATAAACACTGGGAGCTGTCCTTGGGAACTCTTGGCGGTGGAAACCATTTTATAGAAATATGCGTTGATGAAGAGGACGTAGTGTGGGCGACGCTTCATTCCGGATCTCGCGGCGTGGGAAATAAAATCGGCAATCATTATATAAAAAAAGCAAAAGCGCTGATGGATAAATTGCGCATCACTTTACCGGACAAAGACTTGGCGTATCTGCCAGAGGGCGCAAAAGAATTTGACGACTATATTTTTGATCTTCACTTCGCGCAAATGTTCGCTCTCGCGAACAGAGAAGAAATGATGGACAGGGTTCTCGCTGAACTTTCAACAGCTATTTTTGGAGTTCATACCAAAGCGCGAGAATTAGAAGCAGAGCGAATAAACTGCCATCATAATTTTACGCAAAAAGAATATCACTTTGATAAAAATATCTGGATTACAAGAAAAGGCGCTGTGCAGGCGAAGAACGGAATGAGCGGGATGATACCGGGGAGCATGGGAACAAGAAGCTATATTTTTAGCGGGCTTGGCAATAAGGATTCTTTTGAATCGTCTCCGCATGGAGCTGGAAGGAGAATGTCGCGCGCGCAGGCGAGAAAAGAGTTTAGCATTGCGAAACTTGATGAGACGATGAAAGGAATTGAGTACAGAAAATCGGATGTTTTAATAGACGAAATACCTTTTGCGTATAAAGATATTGATGAAGTGATGGAATACTCAAAAGAGCTTGTAAAAGTTGAACATACCCTGAAACAAATCATAAATTGCAAGGGCGATTAGTTTTTTTATGATCACACACCATAGCGTCCATCATGTGCCCGCGCATTCGCAGGAACACCGCTCGTCTGTCTCGCCTTTCAAAATCGTCGCATGGGTTATAATGGCCCTTACGATTGCGATGCTCTGGATTGACTGGGCCGCAAGGCTAACCGGCACTAATGAGTTTGCATCTTATGATGATGGCAAGGAACGCGCGTGCAATGTCGCGAAGATTGCGCTTCATGGCGCGCTTTCAACTTACGAGGATTATCTTATTGATCCATCGTCCGGCTCTGAAATTAGAGCAACGTCCGCTGATTCTATTTTACGCCGCATTCGCGAGAGCGAGGAGAACGAATCAATCAAGGCGATTATTTTTGAGATTGATTCCTACGGCGGCTATCCTGTTGCCGCGGAAGAGGTGGCAAACGCCCTTAAGCGCGCGAATAAGCCTACGATCGCGTTTATAAGAGACGCCGCGACTTCAGGCGCGTACTGGGCCGCAACAGGAGCCTGGCATCTCATTTCCTCGGCGAATTCCAATATCGGCGGCATCGGAGTTACAATGTCATATATTGAAAACTCGGAGAAGAATAAACGCGAAGGATTTTTGTATCAAGAAATTTCCTCCGGCAAGTTCAAGGACTACGGCGATCCGAATAAATCGCTTACAGATGAAGAGAGATCGCTTTTACTGCGCGACACGCGAATAGTCCACGACAATTTTATCCGCGCGATCGCGAAAAATCGCGGTCTTCGCATAGACAGTGTCCGCGCGCTTGCAGACGGTTCAAGCATGCTTGGAGTGATGGCAAAAGAAAAAGGACTGATTGACGCGTTAGGCGGTGAACAAGAGGTAATCGAATATCTCACGAAAAAGATCGGCGAGCCCGCGAAAATTTGCTCTTCTTGAAGAATAGAAAATTATCTGCTTTCAGAAAAAGTTTTTTCCATTAAGCGCATCGCCTGCAATTCGGGTGATTTTTTTGCTGACTTATGCTAATATCCATCATAGCGCAATAATAATTATGACGCGCTACAGCCGTCGTTAGTCAAATATAATCAGCCGATTTTTCGCTTAAAATAAAGTAAAAAACTTATGCGACGGCTTTCCTAAGCGACGGCTCTACTTTATGTGGATAACCGAACCATTCAGAACAGTCTCGTTTTATTTTCTTGTCAGGCGCCTGCGGCGTTTTGGCGAATACTCCTCTGAACATTGGCGGAGGCTCCGCAAACGCGAAGGTATTTTTCATTCCATAATCGTATGGGATTTTGAATGCGTGCGCGAAGCCCGTGGATCAGAGGGAATGAAAGAATTGCGCGATGCCATGCGTTTTGCGCGTGATCTGCATTATATGAATATCCTTTTTGCCGCGAACCGCCGCAACGACAGCATGATTTCAAAATGGGCGGAAAGCGCGCATCTCACAAAATATCTCACCGAGATTATTGTGCGGAAACATAAGCGGCTCAAAGACGCATACGGAATCGTCAAAAAATATAACGCCGATTTGGCCGCAAGTTTTCTCATAAGTTCGCGCCTTGCGCCGGACATTGGTTTTGGAAATTTTTTGGGCTTTCACACTGTGTGGTTGCAGGGCGGGAGAGAGCCGGATCAGCCGTTTAATTTTGAAACTCGCCCCGAGATTATCTTGCAAACCGCGAACGACTTTCACGATTTGCTGGAGCGTTTTGCTCGCACGCGCGTGGCCGCGATCACAACCCAAAAACCGCGCCTACCTAACGACAGTCAGGGTTGAGTTTTTGATAAAAGAGCGTATACTTCGGCTATATGGACATAACCATTCACATCCCAACACTTCCATTCCCGCCGATCTTTATTCCCATCGGCATTGTAGTGGTAATGAACCTTGCCCTCGCATATCGCACATGGATCGGAAATAAGCGGCATCCGACCAATATCTTCTTTGCGCTTACCGCGCTTATGGCCGCGCTGTGGACGGTCGGGGTTTCAAGTTTTCAGCAACCTCAATTCCAGTTGTTGAATGGTATACTTGTTCGTATCTGTTATCTTGCCGCGTCATTAATCGCACTGTTCTTTTTTCTGTTCTCATATCATCTTGGCCGTCCAATTTTTACACTAAAGCGTTGGCATATTCTTACACTCGTTATAAGCGCAATAGTGATATCTGTCATTATCATCGCGCCAAACGTGTTTCTTGCATGGACGGTTCCTCCTGACATATACCTCAAACCGGAAATCAGTGTATTCTGGCATATCGTTTTTGCGATCTACTTTACAACTGTTATGTTGCTTGCGTTTTACGTGTTATTTCTCAAATCCAGGAGACTTGACGGATTTTGGAAGAAACGAGCAAAGCAATGTTTTATCGCTACGGCTGTAGCATTCATCGGCGGAACCATCTTTAATCTGTATTTTTCTTTAATTAAAGATAATTCACTCGGCTGGGTCGGACCCATTTTCACCATTTTCATGGTCGCCTACATCTGGTACCATATTTTTTGGGTGCCCGGCAGGATTCCCGAAAGTTGCCGACAAAGGCGTTGAAATTTATGCTCACCATTCCTTCGCAAACTTTTAACTTTATCTTGACTTTTTGTAGGAAATTTCTTACACTTTCGTATGGAAATTAAACCAAGAGAAGTGCGTAATTATGTGTCCGAAGACGGACGCGAACCGTATGAGGAATGGGTGAATACGCTTGAGAGAAAAGTAAGAGCGATAATCCGAGAGAGGATTAACCGTTTACATCTTGGGAATTTCGGAGACTATTAGGAGATTGACCGGAGATTTATATGAACTGCGAATCCATTACGGTCCGGGTTATCGCGTGTATCTTGGTAATGCGAATGTGGTGATTGTAATTATCCTTTGCGCAGGATTAAAGAAAACGCAACGCCGCGATATTCAAAAAGCAAAAACGTTATGGGAAAAATTTAAAGATAGAAATATATGAACCGAGAAACCATACTCAAAAATACAACCAGTTTCAAAGCTAATCTTTTGAAAGCGCTTCGGGACCCAGATGAAGCGCGGGCGTATTTGGAAGTTGCGCTGGAGGCGTACGAGAAAGACAGGAACACTGATGCCTTATTACTCGCCATGCGCGATTTGGCGGAGGCGCAAGGCGGGATCGGGAAACTCGCAAAGAGAACAGATGTGAGCCGTGAACATTTATACGATATACTTGCGAGTAAACATACGCCAAGGTTAGATACCACGATTTCAATACTCTCTGCGCTTGGTTTTCGTTTGCGTTTAGAGCGACAGAATCTCTCTTCACGGCGGACAACTACGGCGCTGAAAGAGAAAGCGCCGGCATAAATTATTTGACAGTTTTTGCCGATGAATAAAACCAAAATCAAATACACAAGCACCCTCTCGTTTCACATCCTTCTCATCATCATCATCGGGTTCTTCTTCTTATTCTCCTCCAAAGATTTCTTGTCCTCGCAAACCACAAAAGCAACCACATCCGCCTCCGAAACCTACCGATTCTCGCCAGGAGGAAAGATACTTTACAAAGAAGGCGTAGGAGAATATGAGTACAAAGACCCGCGCAATCCTCACGCTCCAACTCGCGCCGGAGACACTGTTTACACCTACGACGGCGTCGGTAGCCGCATCAGCGAAAGTCGTAACGGAGAGACAACGACCTACAAATACAACGG
>Ga0209211_10010690_pt1 | contig 11903 bp, 10 predicted proteins | sample RifGroA2_FD_183992 | JGI IMG/M metagenome (GOLD analysis project Ga0209211, IMG submission 183992) | Groundwater microbial communities from Rifle, Colorado, USA - Groundwater A2 (SPAdes) (version 2) | ecosystem: Environmental > Aquatic > Deep subsurface > Groundwater | place: Rifle, Colorado... | reverse complement strand
CAAGCCCCTTGGTGACCTCCTCTTCCGAAGAGCCGGCAAGAGGCTTGCCTTGAGCGAAATCGAAGGGTTCGGTCTTCTGGTCCACCTTAATGCCCGCCAAAATCCCCCGCCCGCCAAGCAATTCCGCAAACGGCCGTCCATCACCGGCTTTCTGCCTTATTGTTTCATCAACCAGAATAACACCGGAAAGCTCCGATTCAATTTCGGGCGTTGTAAACAAAAGTTCCCGCCATACACGACGGGTCTCGAGGGTTTTAGCAATACCATACTTATCAAACCGTTTACCGCACGTACCCTCGCTTTCATCAGCGGCGAGAATGCCTTTGCCTTTCGCAACCAACTCCGCCGCAAGCTCATGTAAATTGTTTTTCATACTATTTAAAACTTATTGAATGTCTAAAAAGTTACCGGCCCGCGCCAAAAAGTCTGACAAGCGCGAGTTCAATCGGCAATGCCGGAATGTAGGCGCGACCGACGGCGTCGTACGCGACCAAAAGCTCCGAAAGAAGCACGGAAGAAATGCTTGAATCGGCGGCACTCGCGAGTTTTTTGATAAAAGCAAAATCGTCCGGCGACACTTCTTCGCTAATTTCTTTTTCCATTTCCTTGGCATATTTCAAAAGTAAAACTAGACGCAATTTCTGAAGCACTAGTTTTAAAAACACTTTAGCGTCCACGTTCGCCGCGAGCGCTTGATGCAAAGAGGCAATCGCTTGGGGCAACTTTTTGGCCTCCAAGGCTTCGATAAAACCGTTCACGATTTCACCTCGTGGCGCGCCCGTTACCATTTCCACCTCCGCGAGAGCGACTTTTTTGTCTTTGGATGCGCTCAGTACTTTCTGCAAAATACCCTGCGCGTCGCGAAACGAACCGTCGCCCAAAAGCGCGATTAAATCGGCGGCGCCCGCGTCAAGCGTAAAACCTTCTTTTTTGGCGACAACCGAAATGCTTTGCTTCAAAATTTCCCTTGTGGGTTTTTTTAGCTGGAACACCTGACAGCGCGAGATGACCGTCTCCGGCAATTTATCGATTTCGGTCGTCGCAAATATAAAAACCACATGCTTAGGCGGCTCCTCCAAGGTTTTCAAAAGCGCGTTAAACGCCGATTTTGAAAACATATGCACCTCGTCGAAAATGTAAACTTTGTATGTAGACTCCAACGGCAAAGTGCTCACGGCTTCGTTCAATAGACGCATTTCGTCCACTCCGTTGTTTGAGGCGGCATCAATTTCGTAAATATCGTTCACGGAAGCACCAATTTCCCTCGCTACAATTCGGGCAAGCGTGGTCTTACCAGTGCCGCGGGAACCGGCAAAAAGATAGGCATGAAAAATATTACCGAGCTTTAACGCCCCTTCGAGTGTTTTGACAATATGCTCCTGACCGATAACGTCTTTAAAAGCTTTCGGTCGATATTTGCGATAGAGGGCGGTTGGTTCAGACATGACCTACAGTATAAAGTAGAAAGCCCAAAGTAGAAAGTTGGAGAAATAGAAAATTGAAAAATGAAAAGAGACGAGTTGATTTGACTCGTCTCCCGAAGGGAGAGCTTACGACAAACTTTCAAGGCGGTCTTTCAGCCGTCGGCTGTGGCTCTGACGAATCGAAATATTCACGCAACTACGACACTCAGGGTACAACTCAATAAACCGTCGAACAATCTCCTCATCCGTAGCCCCAGCCGCGCGCAAATTAGCAAGTTCCGACTCGACTCCTTCACCGTGATGAAACAGCCAACCTACTATAACAACTGAGTCTACACTCATAATTTGTTCTTTCGTCGTTGGAAACGTTGAGATCGAGAGTAACTTTGTTAATGATAGAGTAACCCCGCACAATAGCAAGTGAGTAGAAAGCGACCTCATGCTTGCAGGACAACTACACCGGAAGGGTCTTCCCCGACAACCCGATAAGTTTTGCGCCGGCCCCTCAGACGAAGGGTGGCGTAAACCCGCCGCACAATCGCCGAGTGCCTTCGCAAAAAGGCAAAAAGCAACGCTTGATGCTTGTCTTTTCTCGCCATTACCAATTTCTCTGCGATAACCTCTTGAGCGTTCTCAAAATATGCAATGGTCTTCTCCGGTTGGCACACCCTTTCAGCCAATGAAATAACCGCCCTCTTCTTCGCTTCTAAACTCATAAACATGGCCAACCAGACGCTAAAAGGGGCTTCGGCATCATCCAGCTCTTCAAGCGCGTCGATTGTTCGCCTTTCGTTTAAGCATGTTTGTTGGGCGTGGCACACCACATTACCAACCAAGGTTTCAACAATAGTTTTCATAGAGCAATTATCATTTTGACGTTTAAGGACTCTCTTGAAATGAGACCTTAACCGCGTAAAGTGGCAATAGGAAAAAATAAACAAGCGCACCTCACATTACAAAGTTTTCAAGAATTGACCGATAATAACTTGAACCTCGGCGGTATTCTCCGCTTCCATAAGTTTAACTCTTAATTCCTTGGCACCATCGAAACCTTGAACATAGGCCTTGTAGTGCTTTTTCATGACGGCAAAATTTTTCACGCCCTTAAACAATTCCTCAAATAGTTTGGTATGTTCAAGCATTACGCAAAGTTTCCTTCTCACTCTTTCCTCCTCCGAACTATTCTCTAATTCGCGCGAATTAGAGAATAGTTCGGGAGTACCGAAAATTGCCCTACCGAGCATTACACCGTCCGCGCCGGACGCAAGCGCTTTGGCCCGTGCGTCTTCCAGATTAAGCGCGTCACCGTTACCGAAAATTAAAGTTTTTGAACCGAGACGGTCGCGAATAGCCACCGCCTCGGCGACATGTTCCCACCGCGCCGGTACATCCGACATTTCTTTGCGGGTACGACAGTGAATAGTAACCACCGCGGGCTTTTCGACGAGGAGTTCCGGTAACCATTTATCCAGCTCGTTTTTGTTATATCCGATTCTGGTTTTGACCGATACGGGCAGATTCGGCGCGCCCTCTTTGGCCGCACGGATAACAGCCCGCGCGAGCTCCGAATTTTTCATAAGCGCGGCACCCGCGCATTGTTTTTCAACCTTACGATCGGGACACCCCATGTTGATATCAAGCCCGTCAAAGCCGAGCTCCTGCACCAACTTCGCCGCCTCATACATCTTTTCGGGATGTCCGGTAAAAAGCTGGGCCACAATCGGCCTCTCGCCTTCGGTGTACGACAAGTCAATCAAGAGTTTTTCTCGCCCCTTGGGGTGACACAAGCCGTCCGCTGAAACGAATTCAGTCCACATAACGTCAGGCTTGCCATACTTAGCGATAATGCGCCGAAAAGCCGCATCGGTAACATCCGCCATTGGGGCCAAGACCATAATGGGTTCAACCCTTTCGACAGGCTCAGGGAAATCACGCTCACCACGAGTCGGCTTATTCAATTTTGACCAAAAACCCGATTCCATGCCCGCACTGTAGCATATTTAGAACGTGTTACAAAAAAGCCCACTGATTTAGAAAAAGCACAAGTTGGCTTTTCGGGTTTCAAAGCATATAGTACGGATAGTTTTGACCTCTTCACTAAACCCCAAAACCCAAAAGAAAGGACTCTCATGGAAAAAGATTTCATGACTCCTCTTGGAGAAGCGCGGCTACCGAACGGCAGCAGGCTTCTGTTCTGTTATGGGGTAAAAGATTTTTCACCCCTACCGAGCTTGCCTACGTTAGAAAAAATTGCGCTTATCGCGGTTGAAATCTTCCACCTGCACAAAGCCGGTTACGGAAAAGCTAACTTTTCTCAAGTGAGCGAAAGCAGCTGCAGTATTCATTGCCCAGTTTGCGGAATGACAGAGGGAAACATGCGAGGCGACGTACGCACGATTGGCGATTTGGTAAGAGTGTTCAAGTCAACACTTGAACTACCACGCGGTCAGGCGCCAATTTAACCCCGACTAATAAAACAGTCGGGATTTTCATAATTACGCCAATTCGGCTTCGGTGAGTTCAACCTTTGAACCGCTCGGGGCTTTACCTGAAATAATTTTCTCCGCGACTATTTGTTCGACTTTTTCTTGAATGGCTCGGTTCATCGGACGCGCGCCGAATTCGGGGTCGGTGCCGGCCGCCGTCACCGCCTTCAAAAGAGCGTCATTTACCACAAGCTCAATCCCCTTCGCCGCGAGTCGTTTCTGCAACTTTTTAAGCATAAGCGCGGCGATTTTTTGCAAATCTTCGATGGAAAGCGGGTGAAACATAATCACCCCGTCAAAACGGTTCAGCAGCTCTGGTTTGAAAATTCCGCGATTGATAATTTCGGTAATAATGGTTTGCTTCTCATCCACCAATTTTTTGCCTTGACGCATCAAGTTCCAAACAAGGTCGCTACCCGCGTTTGAGGTGGCAATAATAATGAGGTTGCGCGCGTTCACTCGCTTGCCCGAACTATCCGAGAAAAATCCTTCATCAAGAATTTGGAGAAACAAATCAAGCACTTCTTTGTTGGTTTTTTCAAATTCGTCCAGAAGCAAAACGCCGTAGGATTGCTCGCGAAGCCTTGAGGAAAACACTCCCGCCTTGCCGTCTTCGAATGAACCGATAAGGCGCTTCAGCGCGTCGTCGGTGCGGTATTCAGACATATCAAGTCTGATAACCGCGTCCTCTTTACCGAAAAAAGTGGCAGCCAAAGCCTTGGTGGTTTCGGTCTTACCGACACCTGTGGGTCCCAAAAAGAGAAATGAGCCCATGGGGCGTTCGGGATTCGTGATATCGGAACGAGCGCGGCGCAAAGCTCCCGAAATCGCCTTAACCGCCTCGTCCTGACCGATAACTCGCTCTCGAAGAATGTTTTCAAGATTAAGCAGTTTATCACGCTCAACAGTCGTCACTTCGCCCGTGGGAATGCCGGTTTTGGCTTCAATCAAATCGAGCACGTCGGAACGCTCCACGAATGTTTTTTTCTTGGCCATCATGTCGGGAACGATTTCAGCCAACAGGTGAAAAGCTTTGTTGGACGATACTCCTTCGGTAAAATAACGTTTGACACCCTCCGCCACGGCCGAGATACTTTGGTACGTGAAAAAAATACGGCTCTTGCTTTCTTCAACCAAAGCTTTGTCTTCCAAAACCTTCATGACGGATTTTTCGTCAGAATCCTTGACCAAAATCTTTTCAAACCTGTGAACAATTTTACTGTTTCCCTCAAGACCTTGGTGGAAAGCGCCCGGATTCGTCATGGCAACCAACTGAAAATCCGTCGAGGTCAAATACGGGTCAAGGATGGCGATAAGGTCGGACCCCAAACTTTTGGCGCTTTCGATAAAATTCGGAAAATCACCGACAACCAGAATAATATGACCGGCACGAACCGACTCGTTCAAAATATGAAGCAGTTCGGATTCGAATTTCGCTTTGTCTTTGGCAAAAGCGATAAAAGAATTCACGTCGAACAAAAAAATTCTCTTGTGCTCAAGCGGCGGCAAAACGTTGCCGTGACTGATTTTTGTCCCCAAGGCAAAAACAATATCCAAGGCCTCCTCCCCCTCATCCGCGACCAGCAAGGCATTGGCCTCTCCGGTTCTGGCAAGCACCGCTTCAAGGGCGTTTTTCTCGGACAAATGCTCTTCCGGACCGGCAGTGTTTTGGCTTAACATACCCGTCTCGGTAATATCGTGGGCGAACCGCAGAAGGGCGTACGGCGCGCCCACAGACCAGTCCTTACCGATACCGCGAATTCTTCCCAAAACATCTCTGCCCCAAAAACGTTTCGAATGTCTATACATGATTTCCGTCCGTTCCATCCAATCGGCCGCCCCAGCAAAATCTTTCGGTGTCACAGCGTGAAGGGCCAAAAATTTAAAAAGTTCCGCGTCGGCCGCGACGATAGCGGCCGCCACACCTCCAAAACCGAGGGGCTCCGTCGCGCTTTGCCTCGAAAATTTGAAGTCCGATGGGAGAAATACGTGGGCCCTGTCTGACATAAACCGTTCAAGCGATTGTTGAGAAACACCCAGACGATTAAAAACATACCTCCCCAACGACGAACGAATAAACCCTCCGGTGAAGTCACCGCTACTCTGCCCCAAAAATATCGCCTCCGCCGCCTCAAAAGTCAAAACGGGCTTAACGGACGAAAGATCGGCCTCGGGAAGAATGGTGGACAAACCAAAAAAATAATAGGAATCGTAAAAGGCTTGAAACGCCCGCATTACCAGACACAGGGCCAGTGTTACCAAAATCATTCCCAAAAACGCCGGTTGCCAATTCTCAAGAAAATTAACGAAAGAAGAACTTTGCGCGGAAAAAGTGTCGGAAACTCTTAGCAGATGCGCCATCAAAACCAGAACGATAAAAACGACAAGCACCCAATCCAAAATTTTCTCAACCATCGCGCGGATTTCACGACCGATAACCCTGTCAAAAACAAGGGCGGGATAAAAAACTGCGACGGCACTTTTTAGTTCGTCTTGATTCATCCCGTTAGAAATAGGACACGGACATGCGCATGCCGCTCCTAAAATTACACTTTGATAAAATTCGACTTGATATTACATTCATATACTTTTTTGAGTCCGTAATTTCTAACGGGATTCATATAATCGAAATTACGTATCCGAAACCGGCCGTGAGAAGAAAAAACACGACAACGGGAAACATTAACCACACTATGGCACCGAGGCAACTTATGGCGACAGTAACAAGAAGGCTGAAGAAACCGGCGATAATGGTAGCGGCCCGTATACCGAAACCGACAAGGCGCATAAGTGTGTTGATAGCCAAAACGCCAAAAAAACTGTCCTCCTTACCTTTGCCTCCGGAGATGGCCAGCCTGCGCCACGGCGAAAATAAAGTTCTGGACAAAAGTGCGATTGAGAAAAAGTTGCTCACAAACCAAAGATAATTACCAATGACCCGAAACATATCGGACCATGCCTTGGTGTAATGCCAAACAATATAGTAGTAGAGAACCTGCACGAATCCCATGCTTGTATTATAGCCTGCCACGGAGATTTTGTGACGTGTATAACTCTAAAAAGCTCAAGGCCAGACCTTGAGCTTTTGGCTTTAACGATTTTAGGTGCTACTATTAAAATCGGTATAGGAAAGGAACATTCGCATGAAAAAAATTATGAATTGGCTCAGCTATTGGGACCGTTGGCTTTGCGTACACCTTCCGTTTCACCGGCTTCGAATTTGGTGGCAGGAACTCTGGATTCGTAATGATGAGTTCCACGTGTCGTACAACCTTGACGCGAACGCGATCGTTTTGATGGAGAGCAGCGGCAACAAATCCACCTACGACTTTTCTTTCGGATTTGGCCACGTAACGGAAAGAACCGCAAGATACCTTTCGCACCTCAATAGGCGACGCCAAATCGCCCACCAGCGAACACTTTGAGCGGCGAACGTAAGTCCCCTAACGGCAATACTAATGCCGTTTTTATTTTGATTTGACTCGGACAAACTTTGCGATATGATATAAAGTACGGAAATTGTTGCGGCAACCAACCGCAAATCTGCCTCTACGGCGGATGGCGCAAGCCCCAATCCATGAAATTGAGTGTCCGCCGATGAGGCGGGAAGCTCGGTGGAACCACGAGCCCGCCATAGGCGGACCGCCCGAGCAAGCACGTGAACGTATGTTCGCGAACTTGCTCGGGCGTTTTACGTAAACCAAAAAATTATTTAATAACGTTAAAACTATGTCAGAAACAGAAAAACTCGCTCACGTTCGCCACTCACTCGCCCACCTGCTCGCGGCGGCAGTTTTACAATTTCAGCCGAATGCCAAAAACACTATCGGCCCCGCCATCGACAACGGCTTTTACTACGATTTCGAATTCAGCGAACCGATTTCCGACAAAGAACTACCGAAAATCGAGAAGAAAATGCGGGAAATTCTCAAAAGCTGGGACACTTTTTCGCACAAAGAGGTTTCGGAAAAAGAAGCGAGAGAATTTTTCAAGGATAACCCGTACAAACTGGAACTCATTGAGGAAATCGTCGCGAAGAAAGAAAAAATTACTCTCTACACCTGTGGTAAATTCACCGACCTCTGCCGCGGCGGTCACGTGGAAAACCCAAAAAAAGAAATCCCGCATGATTCTTTCAAGCTGGAAAGGACTGCCGGCGCGTACTGGCGCGGGGACGAGAAAAACAAAATGCTCACCCGCATTTACGGACTGGCATTTGAATCAAAAGAAAAACTCGCGGCGTACGAAAAACAAATCGAAGAAGCAAAAAAACGCGACCACAAAAAATTGGGCAAGGAACTGGAGCTCTTTATGTTCCACGAAACCTCACCTGGCATGCCCTACTGGCTTCCAAACGGCCTGGTTCTTTATAACGAATTGGTGAATTTCTGGCGCACCGAACACACCAAGTGGAGATATCACGAGATATCAAGTCCTTTGGTCAACAAGGCGGAATTATGGCAAACCTCCGGTCACTGGGAACACTATAAAGACGATATGTTCATCGCCGATATGGGAGAAAACGAGGTCTACGGTATCAAACCGATGAATTGCCCTAATGCCATGGTGGTATTTCAGTCACGGCAAACAAGCTACAAGGACCTGCCATACCGACTCTCCGATACCGACCGCCTGCATCGCTACGAGCGCTCTGGCACGCTTAACGGTCTTTTCCGGGTGCGCTCTTTCCAACAGGACGATTCCCACAATTTTATCTCCGAAGACATGATTGCCTCGGAATACGAGCACATCTTCGCCGTCTGCAAGGAATTTTACGGTATTTTCAACATGACATATTCATTCCGCCTCGGCACGCGCCCGAAACAATTCCTCGGTGAAGCGGCAACCTGGGACAGGGCGGAAGCGACTCTTCGTAAAATTCTCAAGGAGTCGGGCATAACTCACACGGTGGCGGAGGGTGACGGCGCGTTTTACGGACCGAAAGTGGATATTTTGATGAAGGACTCGCTTGGACGCGAATGGCAGATGGGAACAATTCAGCTTGATTTCCAACAGCCGATTCGTTTTGAACTGTTCTATACCGACAAAGACGGTTCGAGAAAAACTCCCGTCGTTATTCACCGTGTGATTTACGGTTCGCTCGAACGGTTTATCGGCATTCTTATTGAACACACTGCGGGCGCTTTCCCTCTCTGGCTCGCTCCGGTGCAAGTGAAGGTGATTCCGATTGAGGAAAAGCATTTTGAAGCCGCCCGCGCCGCCGGAAAAGCGCTTAACGCGGCGGGACTTCGCGTTGACCTCGACCTTTCCGACGAGAGCTTCGGTAAAAAAGTCCGTCACGCCAAACAGATGAAAATGCCTTACTTTCTAATTATCGGCGACAAGGACATCGCGGCGGGAAAAGTCACGCTTGAAAGCCGCGACAAGAGAAACTTAGGACAACTTGACGTTGAAGAGATAACACAAAAACTCTCGACGGAAGTTAAAGAAAAAAAATAATTTACTCTTCACTTCTTTCTACCCCTTTAAACTTTCTTAAGTTTAAAGGGGTATTTTAGCGAGGATAGTTCTCTGAACGGGTCAGCGGCGCGAACGTAGAAAGTCAGGAGGTGGTTAGGAAAATGAAACTGTTTGAGCGGGTCGGCGAACGAGTTTTTCATTTTCCGTAAAAACCATCGACTGGATTTTCAAGATAACGAAGCGCTTTAGTGAAGAGAATTATCCGAGCGCCTATATATCGAGATTGGCTAGCTTCGCGTTCGATTGAATGAAGGATTTTCGGCTCGGCACATCGGTACCCATGAGCATGTCGAACACTTTGTCGGCATCTTGCGCGTCTTCGATTTTGACCTGTTTTAAGATGCGACGAGCGGGGTCCATGGTCGTCTCCCAAAGTTCCTCGGCGTTCATTTCACCCAAACCTTTGTAGCGTTGAATGGAAATTTTTGCCTGCCTTGAAACATTCTTGGCCTCCTTGCCCTCCGGAGTTTCTTCCTCGATTTCGTTGACCGTCTCAACTTCCTCAACCTCCACGACGTCAGCAGTCTTACCTAGAGCCTTGGTTTTTTCCTCATCATTATAAAAATACAAAATTTCTTTCCCGCGCTTTACTTTGTATAGCGGTGGCTGGGCAATGTAAATAAAACCTCCCTCGATAAGTTGACGAAAATGCCGATACAAGAGCGTCAGAATAAGCGTGCGAATATGCGCGCCGTCAACGTCGGCATCCGTCGCGATAATGATTTTGTGATAACGGAGATTATCAATATTAAACGTATCCCCGATAGCCGTGCCAATAGCTACCACCAGATTTTTGATTTGCTCGGAAGCAAGCATCTTATCCAACCGCGCGCGCTCAATATTCAAAATCTTTCCTCGAAGCGGCAAAATGGCCTGAGTCTTTCGGTCGCGTCCTGTTTTGGCGGTACCTCCGGCAGAATCCCCTTCCACAATAAAGAGTTCCGATTCACTGGCGTCCTTGCTCTGACAGTCGGCAAGTTTGCCGGGAAGCGTCATGCCTTCCAAAGCTCCCTTGCGAAGTACCGAATCCTTGGCCGCCTTGGCCGCCTTTCTGGCTTTCAGGGCCAAAACAACTTTGAAAATCATGGCCTTCGCGTCATCCGGATTTTCCTCAAGAAACGCCGTGAATGACTCGCCGAACACCGTAGCAACGGCACTTTGAGCCTCAACACTACCGAGCTTTGACTTGGTCTGACCTTCAAACTGAATTTCGCGGAGCTTGACCGATACCACAGCCGTCAAGCCTTCCAACACGTCTTCACCGGTAAAATTGTCCTCACTCTCTTTAACTATATTGTTCTTGCGGGCATAAGTATTAAGCGTACGGGTAAGAGCCGTCTTAAATCCGGTGATATGAGTACCCCCCTCGCTGTTATAAATGTTGTTCGCGAATGGCAAAATACGCGCGGAAATATCGTCAACGTATTGGAGCGCGATTTCAACGGACTCGACACCCTCCACTTTTTTCTCAACGTAAAAAATATTTTTGTGAATCGGCTTCTGAAGCTGATTGTAAAATTTCACCAAAGACAGCAAACCTCCCTCAAAATAAAACGTCTGCGATGGCGCGTCGAGCTCAAGTTCGCGAAGATAGAAAATGTCCGCGGTATCAATCGGATATTTCACCTCGCGGGCGTCAATGACGGAAATGCGAAGACTCTTCACCAAGTAGGCTTGCTGACGCATGTGAGTTACCACGCGATTGAAATCAAAAATAACACCTTCCTTGAAAATCTCTTTGTCCGGTTCGAAAGTGACAATAGTGCCGTGCAAATCGGACTTACCGATTTTTTTTACCAGTGCCTTGCGCTTACCCTGCTTGTATTCCTGAATATAGACACCGCCGTCCCGATGCACCACCACTTCCATGTAAATAGAAAGTGCGTTTACCACCGATGCTCCCACGCCGTGAAGACCGCCGGAAACTTTGTACCCCTCGCCGCCGAATTTACCTCCGGCGTGAAGCGTGGTCATGATGGTTTCAAGCGCCGATACTTTGCTCTGCTTGTGCGTGTCCACCGGAATACCGCGCCCGTTGTCGACGACACGCACACGATTATTCGGAAGAAGCGCAATCTCAATGTCGTTACAATACCCACCCATCGCCTCGTCGCGGGAGTTGTCGAAAATCTCGGTAATAAGGTGATGCAAACCGTCCGGACCGGTCGTACCGATGTACATACCTGGGCGCTTGCGTACCGGATCCAAACCCTCAAGCACCTGAATAGACGAAGCGTCATAATGATGCCCGCTTCCGTTTTCTTTCTTTGATTTTTCAGTCTTATTTTTAGCCATAAAATAAAAAAGCGATACGCTTCTTTTACCCGACTATTCTACCAAAAAACCCCGAGAAATGAAAGCTTTTTTCTTTGTTCCGTGTGGATAAAAGTAAGCTTAAAAAAGTTGACATTTTCAGCAACTTTATGTCAATATTCGTATCAGTTCCCAACCCCGAAACTCTAACCCAATATCCCTTATGACCAATAACACGCTCTGTGATAAATGTGGTCTG
>Ga0209211_10010685_pt1 | contig 11908 bp, 5 predicted proteins | sample RifGroA2_FD_183992 | JGI IMG/M metagenome (GOLD analysis project Ga0209211, IMG submission 183992) | Groundwater microbial communities from Rifle, Colorado, USA - Groundwater A2 (SPAdes) (version 2) | ecosystem: Environmental > Aquatic > Deep subsurface > Groundwater | place: Rifle, Colorado... | reverse complement strand
TCACTGAGACGAAGAGCCTCTTCCGCCTTGTTGCGCTCGATGATCTCGAGGTTGAGGTCCTTCGTTCGCTCCGCGACGATCTTCACCAGCTCTTCTTCCCGGTGCTTGTGGCGGTGGGTCCGGGAATAGTATGTCGCATACCCGATGAACATGATGAGCAACACGCACGAAGCATAGAAATAAGGAGTTTGATAAAAATAAGGTTGAATGGTCAGGGCAACGGAAGCGCTGCTTTCGCTCCAGACCCCGTCGTGGTTGCCCGCTCTCACCCGGAAGACATACTCCCCCGATGGAATATTTGTATAGAATGCTGTCCGCCGCGGCCCCACATCCATCCACTCCTGTTCGAGCCCTTCCAGCCTGTACTGGAATTGCACCCGTTCCGGGGCATTAAAACTCGGGGCCGTGTACCGGATCTCGAGCCGATCAATTCCCGGGGGGAGGATTATGGACGGGGCCGGGAGAATGGTGTTGGTCCCGGAGATCACCGCCTCCACCACCACGACCGGAGCCTGCTGCTGCACTTTAATATGGCCCGGGTCGATCGAAACGACGCCTTTGATGGTCGGGAACCAGAGAAGGCCATTCGCGGCTTTCCAGGCCGCAGGCTGGCGACGTCCATTGCATTCACTGCTGGGCATCCCGTCATGCCTGTTATAGGCGATCGACCGAACCCGGCCGATCGTTCCATTCGCAAAGGCGTTGAGTTCCTCTTTGGACACGCGGAAGATCCCTTTGTTGCAACTCATCCAGAGGAAACCAAATCCGTCTTCGAGGATGGAAAACACGACATCGTCGAACAGTCCCCCTTTGGAATCGATCACGGAAAAGCGGCCTCCGGCATACCGTACGAGTCCACCCCCATCAGTACCAATCCAAAGAGCCCCATGCTCGTCTTCAAAAAGGGCGGTGATATAATCGGTTGGCAGACCGTGTTCCGTCGTAAAGAAAGACATGGACCCTTCCCGGTAACGGACCAATCCCTTCCCCTCCGTCCCGATCCAGAGTCCGCCATCCCGGGATTCCCGTATCGCAATGACCGCGGGCTGGTTGGAGCCGTCAGTGAGTTTCAACGCCCGGAACCTTTCACCCGCCCGAACATTCAATCCGCTCATCGTCCCTACCCAGAGAACACCGGTTGCGTCCTGAAACAACGCGGTGATGAAGTTGTTGGAAAGTCCGTGGCGGACCGTAAAGGTCGTAATCTTCCCGGCATCCATCCGCGACAATCCTGCCCCGTATGAGCCCACCCACATCGATCCTGCGCGATCGGGAAGGACCGAGGAAATTGCATTCATGGGCAACCCCTGGGACGTCGTCACGGAAATCACCTTGCCGTCCTTCAGTCGATTCAGGCCGCCGCCGTAGGTTCCAATCCAGAGTGCACCCTGGCCATCTTCGCAGACAGAGAGAGTGAAGTCATGGGAAAGTCCTTCTGCGCGCGTAAACCGCGTAAACTTTCCGTCGGTCAAAAGGTTAACTCCCCCTCCGTATGTTCCCATCCACAAATTCCCTTCGCGATCCTGGAGAAGTGAACGCACGAATCCGTCGGAGAGCCCTTCTTCCACGCCGAATCGTTCCTGAGCGCCATTCTTGATCCTCAAGAGACCGCTCCCTGTCGTCCCGATCCAGACCGCACCGAGGCTGTCCTGCAACATCGAAAGAGCGACGGCTTTGACCTTCCGGTTTCCCGAACGGTAAGGGGAAACCACGCCGTTCCGGATGATGTTCACACCGCCGTTTGTCCCCACCAGCACCGACCCATCGTTCAGCTCGAGTATGGAAAGGACGGTATGGTCAAACAAACCTTCCTTCATGGTGAATCGTTCAAATGTTCCCTGCCGGAGACGATTCAATCCGCCGCCATTGGTCCCGATCCACAACGCCCCCTGTGAATCGTTCAGCAGTGTGTTCACTTCGTTATGGGCTAATCCGTCCTCCGTGGTGAAAACCTGGAAGGTGCTGTCGGCGTACATCGCAAGTCCACGGGTCGTTCCTATCCAGAGGCGGCCCGACTGGTCGAATTGCAATGTGGTCACATGATTGGAGGGGAGACCGTCGTTCATCGTGAAGGCGCTGCACCGGTTGTTTTTGTTCCGGTACAAGCCTCCCCCCTGCGTGCCAAACCAGAGACTGCTATCCGGACCCTCCACGATTGTCCAGATATAATTGCTGGTCATCTCCGTGAGGTGTTTCTTGTCGAAGACGAAAAACTTGATCCCGTCGAAGCGCACCAACCCTTCTTGCGTACCCAGCCAGATGTATCCGTGGGAGTCTTGCAGGATCGCATTGACGGAGTTCTGCGGCAAACCATCTTCTGCCTGCCAGACACGGTGTGTGTACTGCGTAATGGATTTTTGGGGATCAAGTCCATCAGGATGATCCGGGAATGCATTCAGGAGTGGGAACATCCATGAGAGCATTGTAACGAGATGCAGCGAACGGCGAAGAAGTGGGTGAGGAAACAGGAAGAAATGGTACAATCCAGTTTACTCCGGCAAACCAGTGGCAGGGAAATGGAAGAACCGTCCTAATATACGCTTTTTTGAGAAAGATGCCCGAAATGGGAATGGAAGGGATGGATCTTCCCCGGCAGTGGCGGTCTCTCGGAGAAGCGGGATTGAGAAGATAGGATGAAGCGGGATTATTTCAAAAGGACGAGGCGCTTTGTCGCAACGAATTCACCCGCCTCCAGGCGATAGAAATAGACGCCGCTCGGCATCGAGGCGGCATTCCAAGTCGTTTGGTACGTGCCCGGGTGCAGCCGTTCATCGACCAGGGTCTGAACCGAAGAACCAAGGAGGGTGTAGACCACGATCCGAACGGAAGACTCTTTCGGCACGGAGAAGCGGATGGTTGTGCTCGGGTTAAAGGGGTTGGGATAGTTCTGATGCACCACAAACTCTCCGGGTTGCCCGGTTTCGACAGGCTCCACCGATGTGGCGGTTGACGATGCTGTGAAGACCCATTCACCGGACCAGTCACTTTGTTCCTGGGCCGAATTGGCCCGCACGCGCCAGTAGTACCGCTCGCGTTCGGTCAGGCCGGTGACCGTTAAAGATGTCGCCTGTAGGTTGTTGTTATCGACGATCAATGTTCGGAAGTTCCGGTCCGTCCCGACCTGAATGGCGTACGAGGTGGCGCCGGCGGACGGGTTCCAGGTAAGAGTCGCGTTCAAGGGAGCCTCTCCCCCGTCCGGCGGAGTAACAAGGGCGGGAGTCGAAAGTTTTCCGGTGCCGGTTTTGAAGCTCCACGCTGCCGACCAATCGCTTTCCGATGTTGTGTCCCGCGCCTGAACGCGCCAATAATATGTCTCTTCCGGAGCAAGTTCGTTCGGCGTGAAGGAGGACCGCGTAAGGCCGGTGACTTCGACCATGGCCTTATTGAAATTCTGGTCCTTGGCGATTTGCAGGGCGTACGTCATTGCACCCGGTGTTGGCGACCAGCTGATGATGGGAACGGTGGAAATGCCCGTCGCACCATCGGAGGGGGATAAAAGTACAGGAGACGCAAGCCGCCCCGATCCGGTGGCAAAGGACCACTCCACCGACCAATCACTCAATCCACCGGTTGAATCAGCACCACGAACACGCCAGTAGTAATCCGTTTTGGGAGTAAGGGAAGATAACCCGACCGACGTCTCTCTGACATCAGTCATCTCCAGAACGATCGTCCGGAATTGCCTGTCGCTGGAAAGCTGCACTTGGTACGAAGACGCACCCGCAACCTGCGCCCAAACGAGCGTTGGGTACGTCGAGATTCCCGCTGCACCATCGGAGGGGGAAATGATAACCGGAGCCGCCAGCAACCCGGAACCGGTGGTGAAAGACCATTCGGCCGACCAATCGCTTCCCGTGACCGTGTCTGCCGCACTCACCCGCCAGTAATATGTTTCCTTTGCTCCCAATGCCGGGATTTTCGCGGAAAGTTCACGGATGTCCGTGAGTTCTACGACGATGGTCTTGAAATTTTGATCCTCAGCCACCTGCACCTGATACCGTTGTGCGCCTGTAACAGCGTTCCAGATCAACATGGGGGAGATGGATACCCCCTTTGCATCATTGGACGGTGCGACAAGCTGTGGTGCCGCCAGTTGACTGGAACCGGTCACAAAGGCCCACTCCCCCGACCATGGGCTCGTGCCGGCAGAGTCAGAAGCATTCACTCTCCAATAGTATGAAGAATTCGATGCCAGGATCGGAGGTTGAAAGGACGGCCTTTCAAGATTCAAAACTTCGGCAATCAGTGTTCTGAAATTTCGATCCGATGCGACCTGGACGCCATAGGTCGAGGCCCCGGGCATCTCGCTCCAGGAGAGGGTCGGCACAAGAGAGACACCCGTGGCGCCGTCCGCCGGGGCAATGGGAGACGGAGCTCCGAGTTTTCCCGTCCCTGTTTCGAAGCTGAACTCCACCGACCACTCGCTCTGACGGCTGGAATCACGGGCCATCACTCTCCAAAAGTATGTTTCCTCCGGGGTAAGTTCTTCGAGCGAGGTCATCGAGGTAACGATGCCTGAAATCTCCACAACATCCTTGCGGAAATTGCGGTCGGTCGAGTATTGCACCGCGTAACTTTGCGCCCCCGGTGAAGTAACCCACATGAGGATCGGATTCGTGGAGACCCCCTGTGCTTTGTCGGAGGGGGAAATTAACACAGGAGCCCCCAAGGCCCCCGTTCCGGTTTCAAAACTCCACTCATCAGACCAGGGACCCTGTCCCAACGTGTTCACCGCGCTTAACCTCCAGTAGTACGTCGAGGACGGATTGAGCCCGGTGTAAGAAAATGACGGAGATGTGAGTCCGCTCTGTTCAGTGGCAAGCGTTCTGAACTGACGATCACTTGCGATCTGAATGGAATAGGACAGGACGCCCTGCAAGGGTTGCCATGAGAATAAAGGATTGATCGAAACTCCCTTCGCCTCGTTGGAGGGGGATACCATTTCCGGTGCAGCCGGCAATCCCGTGCCTGTTGTAAAACTCCAGTCACCGGACCAAGGCCCGGTTCCGGCACTATTCGTTGCGCTGATGCGCCAGTAGTAGATTGTGCTGGCCGTGAGGCCTGTTGCTTCGAACGTGGTACCGGTGAGACCGGTTTGTTCGACATCCACAGTCTTGAAGGTTCGGTCTGTTGAAAGTTGCAGGTTATAGGATTGGGCACCGCCAACACCGATCCAACTCAAGGTGATGGTGAAAGGGACATTCGTCGCTTTGTCGACAGGGAGCGAAAGCGCCGGTGCTGTTGGGAGAGCCGATGCGGTTTCAAAACTCCATGAGCCCGACCAGTCCCCTGCCCCGTTAGGGCCATGGCCGCGCACGCGCCAACGATAGGAGGTATTGCCCGACAGACCGTTTACCGCGTACGAACGGGTTGTAAGACTCTCCGCCTCAGCAACGATCTGGTTAAAATTATTATCTGTCGCCACTTGGACGCCGTACGAAAGGGCACCCGTAACACCAGCCCATTCGAGTGTCACGTCCAAAGGAACATTGCGCGCATTGTTCGAAGGAGAAATCAACGAGGGGGCTGCGGGGCGACCGGTTTCAGTCTTGAACTCCCAGACAGCCGACCATTCGCTGACACCGCCCACGGTTGTACTCCGAACGCGCCAATAATAGGTCTTGTCGTACGCAAGTCCGCTTAGGTCAAACTGCGTCCGGTTGGTTACCCCTCCCCCCACGACCGAGCTGAAGTTTTTATCTTCCGCGACACTTACTTCATACTCTGTAGCATTCGGAACGTTTCCCCAGAGCAGGGTTGTGTTGATGGAAACAGACGCAGCCCTGTCGGACGGAGAGACCAGGACCGGGGCGGTTGGACGTGTGGAGATGGTTTTGAAGTTTACTGTTGAGGACCATGGCCCTTCGCCCGCATCGTTGTCCGCCCTCACGCGCCAGTAATATGTTGTTTCTCCCTTGAGTCCGGCCACGCCCGTCGATGTTCCTGTAAGACCGCTGCTGGAAAAGATGACAGGATTCAGACTCGGCTTATCTGAGAGTTCGACCGTATAGGTCTTGGCACCAGCCACCGGGCCCCAAGCCAGCGTCGGTTCAATCGGCACATTCGCATCACCGTCTGACGGGGAGATGATGGATGGGGCGACACTCGGCTTGCTCACCAACGTTGTGAACGACGCGGAAGCAGGGGCGCTTCCACCCGAATCATTTTTTGCAACCACCTGCCAGTTGTACGTCGATCCTCCCGTCAATCCGGTGACACTGACAGACGTGCCGGTGGTGTTGGAGGGGTAGGATGGGCTCCCCGGTCCTGTGACCTGGAGATCATAGGACTTCGCGCCGGTACTCGCGTTCCACTGCAGCGTTGCCCCGGTTGCAGTAACATTGGTCGAGGACAAACCTTCGGGAGTTGGGGGAGGACCGGAGGGGGGCGGTGGAGAATCGGATTCGGTGGTGAAACCGGGACCGTCTTCAAAAGCACTTGTCCTATCGCCAACGACAGTTTGCACTCCCCAAGAGTAAGTCTTTCCCGGAGTAAGATCGGATATTTGTAATGATGTCGATGTGGTATTCAGGGATGTAGTGTCTGTTCCCGAAACCACCTGAACATTGTAAGAGTCGGCTTGATTCACACCATCCCAACTCAGGGTCACAGAAGTCCGCCCAATGTTCGAAACAGTCAGGTTCTTCGGAGCAGGTTGAGCAAAGGTAACTTGATGGAAGGAAACCAAAAAGAGAACAACCCACACCACTCCCCATCCGCGCATCGAACGCGGGGAGGCAGAGACAAAAACCCTCTGAGGGGAGGTGGAGGTCATGCCAAAAGATCTTTCTGAGAAGCTTATGGATTGGAAGGATTTCCCTTTTCACCGGAGCAATCTACGTGGTGCGCCGCCCTTCAATCATACCCCGACTTATGAGGGAAAATCTGATACAAACTTAGAAAAGCATACATCGAATGTCAAGAAAAGTGTCTCGTTTCAGGCCAAATTGTGCTTCGCGTCACCCCCATTCGTGTGCGTTTTGTCACATTCATACAAGGGGAGGTCCAACTTACCTCGTTTCGGGGTGGAGGTAGGTCCATGGCCACATATCCCAAGATTGGGTCAAACCGGCGTTAACGCCTTCCCTTCCGAAGTTGGAGAGGAACATCGACCCATCGTGGAATCTTGAATCCGATCCGTTGCGCGCCGACATCGATGACGATGGAATCTCTCGTCACCTGCTCGATCGCGGCACGGTCCAGATCGGTCTCGGGATGAAGCGGGTCAAGAAAGAGGGTCAACTGCGCAAGGCTGTCGGAGCGTTCGAGGAGAGCGGGGACGCTCTCCGGGTCTTTGCGTTGCCTTGTTTGTTGCGATTGTGGTAGATCGGCAAGCGGACGCTGGATCAATTGAAGGCCTTCCTGTTGGTCGATCCCTTCCTCCATTCGGGCACCCTCCTTTGACCTCCGGGCAGCCGACATCTCCGCCGCTTTCCTCTTTGATTCTTCTTCTGCCCGATCCTTTCTCTCCAACACTTGCGAGGGGAGGGTCTCTCCTTCAAGGATTCGTCCCTCCAGCCAAACCTCAGGGTTCTTTTGAAGCATCATGACTGTTGAGGGGACGGGCTTGGCAGACAACGAGTAAGGTTCAACAGGGCCTCGCGGAGAAAGAGACTCAGCTACCGGAGCGGGAGTACTTTCGTATTGCATCTGGCGTTGGGGCACACTCTTCCTTTGGTCAGGAGCACCAGCCGAGGCCCCCTCCGATTGTTGCCGTGCTTCCTCACCTTTCTGATCCATAGAGATTCGTTCATCTCTTTTCTCCGCATCGTCCTGTTCTTTCAGGGGAAGTGATTGTTTCTCCTCCATCATGTCAAGAGTCTCCGGGGATCGTTGTACTCCATCGGTCATGAACCACCGGTTGTGGACACCGACCGTGATCAGTACGACGATCGCTGCCGCAGCCCCGGCAAGCTGGTACCATGAAAACTCCCTTCCCTGCCCTGTCGCCACCCTCTCCTTCAGACGTCCTTTGAGGGCAGCGCGACCATGCGCCCGTATGCCCGCAACGAGGACCTCCTCGTTCCGGACAACGCATACACAATCTTCACAGACCCGAAGGTGGTCTGCGAGTTGTGAGCGCTCAGCCGAATCGATACGATAGAGCACGTAGCGCTCAACCAGATCGGGATCGGATGTCCAGTGAGGATTCTGGTTCTGCATGGTCGTTTTCATCACTCCTTCATCACTCCAGCCAGAATACGTTCAAGAGCTTTCTTGCACTGGTACTTTTTCGATTTTACCGTATCGGCGTTGGCAAACCCCATCCTGCCGGCAATTTCCTCCATCGACAATTCCTCCCAATAAAAAAGGAGCAACAACTGCCGGCATTGTTCGCCGATGGTCATAAGCGCTTCCTGTACCATGGTCGCCTCCTCACTCTCTATCAAACTCTCCAGCAAAGAGATCCCCCCATCAGGATGAGAGTCGGGGTCGAGGATTCCGGGAGATTCCCTCCTCTGCTTCGCGAGGCGTCGCATCCACAGATTTTTGGCCGTTGCAAACAAAAAAGTGCTGAGCTTCGCGGAGAATTCGAATCGCCCCGCCCGGACTCGCTCCCACAAGACCATCAAAGCATCCTGCAACAAATCTTGGCCGTCGTCTGCCGTGCCGTTGTTCCGGGCTGCATAGGCCATGATCATCCTCCGGTTTGCCTCATAGAGCATCACCAGGGCCTCCTCATCCCCTTTCCTGATCAGGTCCAGGATCTTCGCATCGGTATCTAAAAAAAAGAGGGGGGCCTTCATTTACCTTTCAAGAGTTCATGTCATGAATGGTCAAAAGGTGAATGCTGTAACGAACGAAAATACGAAGAACGGCGACGTTATTCAAACCTCAACACCTACAACAAACTCGGGGGACTGTATGGAACAACGGATCATTCTCATTCTCATCGCTTTTGCTCTCGGATCGACACCGGACGCACGTGGACAGCAGGAAAAGGAATCGGCAGCCGGTGAACGAACCGGGGTCGAATTGACCATCTATAACCAGAACCTCTCCCTGGTTCGGGAGGAACGCTTGATGCGGCTGGCCAAAGGAATGAGCCGTCTGGCGCTTGCCGATATCCCTTCGACAATCGACGCCACATCGGTCTTCTTCCAGAGCCTGACGGATCCGAATGGCGTGAGAGTACTGGAACAGAATTATCAATACGACCTCGTCCATCAGGCAAAACTACTCGAAAAATATCTGGGAAGAGACGTGGAGTTTGTCCGGCAGGACCCGGAAACAAAACGCGAGTACTCGGTAAAAGGGAAACTGCTTTCCACAGGGTATCAGACTCTCCCCACGTACGGAGGGAACATAATCAACTATCAATATACGGGCGGCATGATCGCAGAGATCAATGGGCGGATTGAAATCAACCCGGAGGGAAGGCTCGTCCTCCCTGCTCTCCCCGAAGGGTTTATCATCAAACCACAACTTCAGTGGCTCATGGCGACCACCAGAGAGGGGGAGCACCGGGCCGAAGTCAGTTACCTTGCCGGCCAACTCTCGTGGAGTTCCAACTACGTTGCGTTGTTGAGCAAGGACGATGCGAAGATCGACCTGACCGGTTGGGTGACGCTGACCAACCATTCCGGCACAAGTTTCAAAAACGCCGGACTGAAATTGGTGGCCGGGGACATCAATGTCGTGCAGCAACAATTCGAGAACGATGTACAGTTCAAGAGATCCCAAGCCGTGGCGGACGCCACCGCCCCACAATTCACACAAACGGACCTGTTCGAGTACAAACTCTACACGCTCCAGCGGCGTACCGACCTGAACCAGAACGAAACGAAACAGATCGAGTTGGTCTCCGCTCACTCCGTTCCGGCAACGAAGATCTTTGTCTACGATGGACTTGCGGACTCCTGGCGAGGGTGGTACCGGAATCACTCCTACCGCTCCCAGGGGAGCTTCGGCCAGCAATCAAACACCAAGGTCGGCGTCTATGTCACATTCAAAAATGACGCGACCTCCGGCATGGGCATGCCCCTCCCCAAAGGAAAAGTACGGGTTTACAAGCAAGATGCCGACGACAAACAGCAGTTCGTCGGCGAGGATACCATCGACCATACACCGAAGGACGAACCCGTGCGCCTTTACCTGGGGAACGCCTTCGACCTGGTCGGGGAACGGGCGCAGAAGGATTTCAAGTCGATCGCCCCGGGGTACATCGTGGAAGAGACCATCGAGATCAAAGTCCGCAACCATAAAGACGAGACAACAACCGTGCAGGTGTACGAACATCCATGGCGCTGGAGCCAGTGGGAGATCGTGAAAAGCAACACCGAATGGACCAAGGTCGACCAGACGACGCTCAGCTTCCCTGTGAAAATCAAGAAAGACAGCGAGGCGGTTATTACGTATACCATTCGGTATTCGTGGTAGAAGAATTTACCCGCCCCGCCAAACTGACTGCGTCAGCAGTCGGACGGGGAATCTTCACAAAAGAAGTAGTACTCATTGCCTTTCCTGAGCCTTATGATTCGCGAAGATTAGGGAAGATTCGAAACAATTCTCTCAAAAAACTCACTCAAACTCTCAGGAGGATTCACCGATGAAAACCACAATCATATTCTTCCTGGCGGCCCTGGCGGTCGCAAGCATCCCGGCCATAGCGGCAGGGGCGCATCAAGGGGTCACCATCGATGGAAAGCTGAACTGCCCGACGATCTCCACGCTTGGCGGGAGGGCCTATCTGCACATCACAATCGAAGCCCCATCCATCGCGTCGTCGAAGCGGCGCCCCATGAATCTTGCCGTCGTGCTCGACCGAAGCGGCTCGATGGGCGATCAGGCGAAGATGGAGTATGCGCGAAAGGCTTTGAATTCGCTCATCGATCAATTGCGCGAAGGGGATATCTTTTCCCTTGTCATCTATGACGATGTGGTCGAGGTCCTGCACCGGGCGCAACGGGTCGGCAATACTGAGCGACTCAAGGGACTTGTGGAACGGGTCTCCCCGCGCGGTTCCACGAACCTCGGCGGAGGCATGGTTGAAGGGTTCCGGCAGGTGGAACGCCATGCGAGAAAGGAATTTGTCAATCGTGTCATCCTTCTTTCGGACGGGCTTGCCAACCAGGGGGTAACCGATCCTCACGAATTGAACAGGATCGCCCGTCGATACAGGGGAAAATCCATCTCCCTCACAACGATGGGAGTGGGGGTCGATTACAATGAAAACCTGATGGTGGGTCTCTCGGAAAGCGGCGGCGGCAGTTATTACTTCATTGAAAGCCCCCGCACTCTCGCCTCGATCATGCGGAAGGAATTCAACCTCCTTTCGTCGGTCGTTGCACAGAATGCACGCATCGAGCTGCGCCCGGCCCGGGGCGTCTGCTTGGTCGACGTCATCGGCTACGAACACAAAATCGAAGGGGACCGGCTCGAAATACCGCTCGGCGATCTCTACGCCGGCGACCGGCAGGAATTGACCGTGGAGCTCGATATCCCTGAGGGAAGCGGTACCTTCACGGCGGTGCGCGGTTCTTTGAGGTACGAAGGGACGGGCCTCTTCGAGAGTTTCCCAACGTTTGCCGCGGCCGTTCACTATTCGAGCGATATGGCAGTCATCGAAAAACACAGGGACAGGGAGATCCAGGCAAAGGCGGATATTGCACTTTCCACCCGCAAGGTGGAACAGGCGATGCAAGCGATGGACCAGGGTGATATGGAAGAAGCCGCCGTCGAACTGAAAGCTGCGGAGACAATGATTGCCGCTTCCATCGCCAGCGCCCCTTCGGGAGCCGGAGCGGGGGTCCTCCTGCAACAACGGTCGAGACTTGAACAATACCAGCAGATGCTGAAAGACAGCGTCGACGACGGACGCCGGGCAAAGAAAGCCATCCAGTACGAGAACTACAGGATGTTGCGAAATAAACAATAAGATCGACTACTCTGATATCGTCTCCTGGGC
>Ga0209211_10010679_pt1 | contig 11909 bp, 11 predicted proteins | sample RifGroA2_FD_183992 | JGI IMG/M metagenome (GOLD analysis project Ga0209211, IMG submission 183992) | Groundwater microbial communities from Rifle, Colorado, USA - Groundwater A2 (SPAdes) (version 2) | ecosystem: Environmental > Aquatic > Deep subsurface > Groundwater | place: Rifle, Colorado... | reverse complement strand
AGAAGACCAGCCTATTGAGCACAAAATGATTACCAAGGCTATTGAGAATGCACAGAGGAAGGTTGAGGCACATAATTTTGATATAAGAAAACACCTCCTTGAATATGACGATGTGATGAATAAACAGAGGGAGGTTATATACGAGCAGAGGAAGCAGGTCTTAGAGGGTGAGAATTTAAAGGAGATGTTCTTTGAGATGCTGGATGAGGTATTGGACGAAACGGTCAGTATCTATGCCGACGAGGGGAGGCATCCTGAAGATTGGGATATGAATGGCTTGAGGGATTCTCTAATCAGGCAGTTCTCACTAAATATAACATCTGATAATGGGATGGTATCTATTGATGGAGGAAAGAGTCTTGATAAAAAAGATATTAATCTTGAGTTACTAAAAGAGGCGATCAATGAGGCATTGGAGAAGAAATATGAAAAGAAGGAATCAGAGCTTGGAAGCGAGATGATGAGATATCTGGAGAAGATGGTCATGCTCCAGATTATTGATAACCAGTGGAAGGACCACCTCTTTGTCATGGACCATATTAAAGAGGGGATAGGTTTCAGGGGCTATGCACAGAAGAATCCGTTAAATGAATATAAAAAAGAGGGTTTTGATGCCTTTGCAGCAATGATGCAGAGGATAAAGGAGGAGATAACAGAATATGTTTTCAAAATCCAGCCTGTCCGAGAGGCAAGGGCTGAAATAACCCAAAAGAAACAGAGGATGATTGAACACAGGGGTGAAGGAGCAGGCGGAGGCGGGACGCCATCACAGGCGAAGAGAGACGGGGAAAAAGTTGGCAGAAACGACCCATGCCCCTGTGGAAGCGGAAAGAAGCATAAGAAATGCTGCGGTGCATAAAAACAAAATTATTTAAGGGGAAAGGGAGAAAAATGAGAAATGGGGAAAAAATTAAAACAATGGTTGCTTTTATATTTGCCATTCTCCACTTCTCCATTTCTCCTTAATCTTTTGTTTTATGGTCAATGTATCTGTTGTAAATGGTAATGAGGCAAAAGAGGAATGGAACCAATTTTTAAATGAAAGCGAGAATGCGTCTTTTGCGTCCCTTTTTAATTGGAAGGCAATTTATGAGGAAGTATTTGGTTTCAAGACCTTTTACCTTTTAATAAAGGATGTTAGGAAAATCAGGGGAATCCTCCCCATTGTCCTAATAAAAAGTCCACTCATAGGTAAAGGTTCTTTTCTTATTTCTACACCCTATCTTACACAATCAGGTCTCTGTTTAAACGGCATTAGTTTTGATCCGTCTCCTGTAATTAATACCTTAAGTAAGTTAATAAAAGAGTGCGGTGTTAGATATGTGGAGATAAGGCAGATTGTCCCTTTTACCCCACCCCTACCCTCCCCTTTAGAAGGGGAGGGGAAGGGGGGGGTATTTTTTACAAGGAAAGATAACTTTACTTTCCAAATAGACTTATCCAAGGGTGCAGAAAAACTATGGGAGGGATTTACTCCTAAAGTAAGAAATCAAATAAGGAAGGCACAAAAATCGGGTATTGAAATCATTACCGGAAAAGACCGATATTTTATTAATGGTTTTTATCAGGTTTTTTCAAAAAGGATGAAAGAACTTTCATTTCCTGCATATCCAAAGAGTTATATAGAGTCAATAATCAAAAACCTTAATAATAATTCAAGGATACTTCTTGCATTATATAAAGATAAGGTAGTTGGTGGCATGTTACTCTTATCTTTTAAAGATACAATAAGTAATCCCTATGCAGCAACCCTTGTAGAATATAATTCTTTATGTTCCAATAATCTCATGTATTGGGAGGCAATACAGCAGGGGGCGAGAGATGGTTTCTCTATCTTTGATATGGGCAGAAGTCAGGAGGGAAGGGGGACATACAATTTTAAGAAACAGTGGGGTGCCGTGCCAATTCAACTATATTATCAATATCTTTTTGCTGAAGAGGAGAAGGGGAATGAAGAAAAATTTTTTAATTTAGAGGGGAGTCCGTTTTTTAATATTTACTCTTCTGTCTGGCGGAGGCTCCCAACCCCTTTTGCCAATCTTATTGGCGGCTACCTTGTAAAACAGCTTTATACCGCATAAAAAGAGGAAAAAGATTAAGGAGAAATGGAGAAATTGAGGAAAGGGAGAAAAGAAGTACTCTTTAAAAGAATATTTTTCATTTCCCTATTTCTCCCCATTCTCCATTTCTCCTTAAGGTTTTTATAATTTTCTTATTATGAATAAAAAAATCTTAGCAATAGTCCCTGCATATAATGAAGAAAACTCCATTGCCGGAGTTGTAGATGATATAAAGAGTCATCTTCCAGAGGCAGATATAGTGGTTATAAATGATGCCTCAACCGATGGCACTGCCAATATAGTAAGGTCAAAAAATGGCGTGAGGTTGATTGACCTTCCAATAAACCTTGGAATAGGCGGTGCAGTTCAGACAGGATTTCGCTATGCACTAAATGGCAGCTATGATATTGCTGTCCAGATAGATGGAGATGGCCAGCACATGGCATCCGAGGTAAAGAAGGTATTGATGCCTGTCATAGATGATGTTGCCGATATGTCAATCGGCTCCCGCTACTTAGAGAAAAAAGGTTTTTTATCGTCACCGATGAGAAGGCTTGGAAATTTTATCTTTAAAGTTGTAAACTCCACTTTGATTCAACAGAGGATAACAGACAACACATCAGGTTTCAGGGCATATTCAAGGGAGGCTATAAAATTTCTTACCCGTTACTATCCAAGCGACTATCCTGAACCTGAATCAGTTGTATTGCTCGCAAAAAACGGATTCAGAATCAAAGAAGTCCCTGTTATAATGAAGGAAAGGACTGCGGGTGAATCTTCTATAACTCCGTTGAGGACTGTTTACTATATGTTCAAAGTAATGCTTGCAATATTTGCACGCTTCAGCCGGTAAAAGGAAATCATAAAAATCATTTAAGGAGAAAGGGAGAAGAAGATGGAGAAATGGAGAAAAATATTTTAATGTTTTATTATTATTTTTTCTCCCTTATTCTCCATTTCCCCATTTCTCCTTAATCTTTTTCTTTTGTTCTGTGGAGGTTTGAAAATTTGAGAATTGAATTTCTTGGCATAGGGGTATCAATTTTTCTCTTTATTTTTGTCTTTAATTTAATCAGGAGACAGAAGATAAGGGATGAGTATTCCCTCATCTGGTTTGCTGTAGCCTTGTTCTTTCTTCTAATATCCATCTCCCGTCCCTTAATTGATACAATTGCAGCCTTTCTTGGAATTGAGTATGGTCCAGCCGCACTCTTTCTTATTCTTATTACTGTAGTCATATGGGTATTAATTCGCTTTTCTATATTGTTATCAGAACATGAGAATAAAGTAAGGACTCTGATACAGGAACACGCCATCCTTAAAGAGAAACTTGAGGCTTTTGAGATTGCTTCCCCTCGCAATGACAATGTTGAAAAAAAGGAAGAGAATAAGTGACTCCCCTACCATACGGACATCTAAATATTCTGACCTTTGATATTGAGGATTGGTATCACATCAATTATCCTAAGCTTGATTTCAAGGCTTATGATGAAAAGGAAGACCACTCCTCACTTTTATCAGCAGTAAAGAAAATACTCTCCTTCCTAAAAGGAAAAAATACTAAGGCAACATTCTTTATCCTCGGAAGGATAGCCGAAAAGAAACCTGAAATGGTTTTGAGTATTGCTGAAGATGGTCACGAGATTGCACTCCATGGGTATGAACACTATTTGCTGAAAGATATTGGAAAGGAGCAGTTTAAAAGGGAAACCGAAAGATGTATTAAAATCTTTGAAGGGATTACTGGAAGAATACCGAAAGGCTTCAGGGCGCCTTCATGGTCTGCCACCCCTTGGCTTTTCGGTGTATTAAAGGAGATGGGGTTTGAATATGATGCCAGTGTGTTTCCTGTAAAAACACCTCTTTATGGAATCCCTGATGCACCGAGATACCCATTTTTTATAGATGGTAATCTTTTTGAGATTCCTACTTCTGTATATCGCATTTTAGGAAAAAATGTGGCATTTTCAGGAGGTGTGTTCTTCAAGATGCTCCCGTGGATTGCAATTAAAAAGGCTATAAATAAGAATAAAGAGGAAGGACTGCCGGTAATTTTTTTCTTCCACCCATGGGATTTATGGGACAGGCCCGGAAATCTGCCTGGATTTAAGACAAGGTTTATGTTTGATTTAAAGATTGGCAATGTAGAAAAGAGATTCTTAAGACTAATAGATAACATTTCCATGGTGCCAATTGCCTCTGCTTTAAAAGATTTAAAAAATGGGGCTATAGTTAAGGAGATTAAATTTTGAAAAAAGCATGTAGTGAGCATAGCGAATCTAATAGAACACTTATTTATCTTATCCTTATCATTATTTTCCATTTATCCTTCTGGTTTGCTATCTCATCAAATCTAACCATTCATCCTGATGAGGCAGACCATTGGGTATGGTCACAGCATCTCTCATGGGGTTACTTTGAACATCCGCCGATGATTGCCTTTGTTATAAGGTTTTTTACCGATATTTTCGGGGATAGATGGTATGCAATAGAACTCTGCTCCCAGTCCATGTCCCTCCTTACAATTATATTTTTGTTTATCCTGTCTAAGGAACTTTTTGGGCCGAAGGCGGCACTGCTTTCAGTAATAATAACTGAATCCATGCCAATGTTTTTTATAGGGAGTACGATTTTGACAATTGATAACATCATGATTGTCTTTTGGATAATGACGACTTATCTGTTTTTGAAAGGATTAAAGGAAGATAAAAAAGGTTTCCTTTTGTTATCAGGTGTTACATTTGGTCTTGGTCTGATGTCAAAGTATACAATGATACTCCTTCCTGCCTCTATGTTCTTATACCTTATTTTCTCGCCAGACCACAGAAGCCTTCTTAAAAGAAAAGAGCCGTATTTATCTTTTTTAATAGGGCTGATTATTTTCTCCCCTGTCATCTTCTGGAATGCACAGAACGATTGGCTATCCTTTAAATATCAATTTACCAAAGGGCTTACAGGTGGAGAGAAGGGGGGGCAGTTCTTCTTCTTCATTGGAAGCCAGTTTGTTATCCTTGGGCCAACCATGTTTCCATTTTTCTTATATTCATTGTATAAGGGGTTTCGGGATTCGTGGTTAAAATCTTCCGACCCATCCACTGGATGGGTGCCCCGCAATCTTCAATCTTCAATTCTTTATCTCTCTATTCTCGCTTCATTTCCCTTTCTCTTTTTTGCCTTTGCAAGCTTTAGGTCAAAATACACAGATGTAGCCTGGAGCGATGTGGCATTGATAGTCGGTATAATACTTATGAGCAAGGTATTAATTGATATATATAGGGGAATGGATATAAGGAGGAAGATTATTGTATCTTCAGCCCTTTTTATGCCTGGATTTTTGCTTTCTGGTTTTCTTGCTATCCACTCTGTCAAGCCCTTCCCCTTTATTCCAAAAAATGTTGACAAGTCACTTGAGATGTTTGGATGGGATGAGATTGGTGCAGAGGTTGAAAAGGCATTTAATAAATATTTGCCTGATGAGAAAAGAAGATATATAATTTCTAAAGAGTATCAGATGGCAGGCTCACTCTCATTTTATACCCCGTCACATCCGATTCCATATTCCTTCAATAAGTCTTTTAGAAATATCTGGATGAAGGTAGAGGATATTGGAAAGGGGTCGGCACTTATGGCATGTGCCGAAAAAGATGAAAATGAGTGTGTTGAATCCGCAGGGAAGATTTTTAATGAGGTGAAAGAGGTAGAGAGGATGGATGTAAAAAGGAGAGGGGAAGTAGTGCGGTCTGTGAAGATGTATATCTGCAGGGAGATAAAATGAGGAAACTGATTTTTACAATTTTTATATTCATATCCTTAGTGGGGGTATCCTGTAACAAACCTGCTGAGAAGAAAAGCGTCAGTTCTGATACTGTAGCTAATCTTATGCCTGATATGGCTGGAGAGTGGAAGACTGAAGGAGAGGTCAGGTGCTACAAGGGTGAAGAGCTTTTTGACTATATGAATGGAGGTGCGGAGCTTTATCATGCATACGGATTTAAGAGGGCATGTGTGCAGGATTATAAAAAGGGTGAGAATCTCTACACCATGGAAATTTATGAAATGGAAAATTCCCCAAAGGCATTTGGCATCTATTCTCTTGACAGACAGGGTGAGCATCCATCTATTAAACAGGATGCAACATATCAGGAGGGTTCATTAAATATTTGGAAGGACCGTTATTATATACGCATTTTCATTCCACAGAAGAGATCTAATATAAAAGAGGAAATGCAATCTCTGGGAGAGAAGGCAGTGTCACAAATTAAAAGTGAAGGTGAAATGCCGTCACTTGTTAAGCTTATTCCTGCAGGTGCTAAGAAGGATTCACCAGCCTCTTTCTGGCAGATGATTCCGATGAACAACATCTTTTTTATATCCCATGAGAATCTTTTAAACCTTACAGGAGATTCAGAAGGGGTTACATTTCTCTATCAAACAGGCAAAGGAGAGATAAGGATAATCCTTATTCGCTATTCTGATTCTAAACAGGCAAAGGACTCATTTGAGAAATTTATCAGTGGATATTTTTCACAGCCTTCGTCTCCAAAAGGGGGAGATGAGTATAAGGGGAAAAAGGGTGAGAAGACGGTAATTGCTAAGGTTAAAGATAATTACCTGCTTTTATCAGCAGGAACTGATGAGGTTGAGACTAACAAGGCTCTCCTTGAGTCCTTAAAGCTTGTAGTGAGCGAAACAAATCTATCAGTGGAGGCAAAATGAAAAAGGCATTGATTCTTTTCATTGGAGGAGTGGCAATTGCTGCTATAGGCCTTTTATGCGGCTCACTTTTCTCCAACAGGCTCATAAAATGGGTTATTGTAGGGGCATGTATCAGCACATTCGCACATGGCTACAATAATCTCAATATGAGATTAATCTTTGCACCTGTTATCGGGGGCATAGCAGTTGTTTTAGGATGGTTTCTCGGAAAGTATATTGCCTATACAATGGTTGTATGGCCCCTATTTGGATTAATTGTAGGTACTGCAGAGTTAAATAAAATAGTATTTGCTGAAAGGATAAAAAAGGCGCTATTCGGATTCGCAGGCGGATTTGCAGGGTCTCACTTTTTTCCGTTTTTATTTTTTATTGTATTCCCTTGGCTTGGTATTCCCTTCATGGCATGGAATATTGAAAAGATGGGATTAATTTTATCAGGCGGAACCATAGCACTATCAGTTGCACTTGGAGGCAAGAAAAATGAGTGATAATTTTAAGAATTTATCCCGCAGGGATTTTCTTAAAGGAATGGCATACGGGGCTGCTGCCCTCTCATCCCTGCAGTTGTCATCATGTTCATACGAAGTTAAGCCTTCCCGTTCCGGGGCAAAAGGAATCTTTGCACAGGAGGGGAAGCCTCTCCTTGTTGCGGTAGAGGGTGATAACCCCCAGAAGATGTTAGAAAAGGCACTTGATGCCATCGGTGGCCTTAATCCCCTTCTTGTCAAAGGAAAGAAAGCCTTACTTAAAGGGAACTTTGTTTTTGCACAGCCATTCCCTATTACAACTGACCCCCAGATTGCCCTTTTATTCGGGAGACATCTGAAAGATTCGGGTTTTGAACAGGTAAATGTATTTGATGCACCGGGGACATATCTTAACGATTCAAAGGAAAAGACCCTTGATATGCACAAACTCAAGGAGCAGAAGAACCCTTATGGGATTGGTTTTTATGTAGGTGATGCAGGCGAGAGGAGCGAGTTTATAATGACCCAAAATCAGCAATGGCAGGCATATCCGGAGATTGGAGTTCATAATGATATATACACAACCCCTGTCATCATAAATATGCCCTGCCTAAAACGTCATCATACATCTTATTTGACCTGTGCCTTAAAGAATAATTTTGGTGCCATCTATGGGCCGCAGAGGTGGGATGCCCATTTCCGCGGTGAGGGGATAAAGAAGATGGCACGGTTAAAGGCTGAGAAAAGGCAGGCAGATAAATTTAAAAATATCTATCACTTTATGGATGCGATAGCAGAGTTTGCCGATGCAGTCCGGCCGGAGCTTACATTTGTTGATGCGAGGTCGATCCTAACACGGGGAGGACCCACAGCAGGGATTGGAAAGATTAAAACAGGAGTTAACCTGTTTATTTTGAGTCAGGACATGGTTGCAGTAGATGCCTACTGTTCAAAGTTGATGGAAAAGCACGATGACTCTTATTCAACAGAGATGATACTCCCCTATTTAAAGACAGCAGAAAAGTTGGGTCTTGGGACAATGGATTTGAGTAAGGTAAAGATAATGGAACTTTCTGTGTAAACTAACGAAAAACCTTATAGATTGTTAACTATAATATCCTCAAATAATCCCTGTGTTAACATCTTCAGATTCAATAAATACTCAATGTAATTAAATGTTTCCTCTAATGGCCTGCTCGTAGATTGCCATCCAATACCATCTGTAACCCAAATGAACTTATGTCCATCCTTAGAAATAAAGTCATAGAGGGCTTTATACTCTCCTGCAGTAGATTTTAACTTGGAACCACCACCGCCATAGTAATTTGACTCTATGAGATAAAGTTTTTTGCCGTTATATAATGCAAAATCAAATCGTCTGCTTGATTTATCAATACTTAGTTTTAAACCCCATTTATCAAATACTTTTTCAGAAGTTGCCTGAATCACATAGCTAAAACCATGAGAATTGCAAATGCCTTTGATATAAGTTTCTATGATCTTTTCCATAGCCGTACCGCCCCGATTTTTCCGCCCATTGCTGTCAAGGCCAACCTCAATCCCTATAGTATAATCAACAACATTTTTAATAGTTTTATCTTTGAATAGTTTTAGCAAACCGCTTTTACTAACAAATCGGACAGCTTTTGAGATTTCTTTATCAGTAAGACTTTTCTTATCTTCAAATGAGAAATCCTCATATTTGAGGTCTTTGATAGAAAGGTCTGTAAGAATCTTATAATTATGCTCTCTACAAGCAATAAGAATAGGAATTAGTCGTAGAATCTTAGGATGCCTTTGTAGGAGATATTCAAATTCCTGTTCAATCTTTTCTTTGCCAATTAAATAGTTGAGAATATTCAGATCTACTTCTATGTCCCTTATATTGCCAATAACCTTTTTCCAATTTACGAAATAATCCCAACTTCTAATAGAATCATTGAGGTTTGTGATTAGATAAGAAAAAACCTCCTTTTCATTCTTACAGCCTATCTTATCCTTAAATATTGAAGAATACTTCATTATATGGCAACCCTTTTGTGTTCAAATAAATCCAACCTCTTTTTTGTTATGGCTTCATCTAATCTTTTTATTGATAGTTTAAGGTATTCATCTTCTAACTCAATTCCTACATATTTTCTATTTAATGAAATTGATGATACTCCTGTTGTTGAACTTCCACAAAATGGATCTAAAACCAAATCGTTTTCTTTGGTAGATGCAAGTATTATTCTATTTAATAGTTCTACAGGCTTTTGAGTAGGGTGCTTACCAAATATCTTTTCTTCTGCTGTTGGAGCTGATATTTCCCAGACATTCCTCATCTGCTTACCTTGATTTATCTTTTTCATTAATTGATAATCAAAGTAATGTTTGCTTTTTTCATTTTTGGCAGCCCATAAAACTATTTCTGTTGAATGAGTAAAATATCTGCAGGAAAGATTTGGAGGAGCATTACGCTTATACCAAATAATATCATTGAGAATTTTATATCCAAGTTCTTGCATAGCAAAGCCTACCGAGTAAATTATATGCGTTGTGCCAGAAACCCAGATTGTTCCGTTAGGCTTTAATACTCTCTGGCAAGCCTTCAGCCATTCAAGTGTAAATTTATGGGTTTCCTCTATACCTTTTGATTTGTCCCATTTTCCTTTATTTACTGAAACCATTTTTCCCGCGTGACAGGTAATACCTCCATTAGAAAGAAAATAGGGAGGGTCGGCAAAGATCATATCAACACTATTTTCTCTTGCCTGATTCAATATTTCTACGCAATCACCCTTTAGAAGCCTAATAGAGTGTTTTGGGTTGTGATAGTGAATTGTAAAAGGGGGTTTACTGCCATATGTGGCTGTTTCTTCAGAAATATAAAATTCAAAAGAGTTGGTTGGAAAAGTATACTCAGTTATCTTTTTATATTTTAAGGCGGTTTTAAATCTGATTTTATTATTTGGTTTGTTTGTAATTGATTTCATTATTTTGTAATTTATCATGTTTATTAATAAAATAAAAGGATAAGATTTTTGGTTAATTGGTTAATCGTTTGATACTGTCAAGGGAAAATTCCCCTTTTTGGTGTAGTCAATTAATGATATTATTAAAATCTGGTTATGAAAATAATAGATAGATATATTTTAAAAGAGCTGGTTAAGTTTTTTATACTGAGTGTATTCATACTGACGCTTGTTCTTTTCCTTGACCAGCTTCACTATCTCTCTGAGTTGATTTTAAACAGGGGGGTGGCAGTCAGGGATATGCTGCTCCTTCTCCTTTATATCTCTCCAGCCTTTCTTGCCTTAACAATACCACTCTCTGTTCTATTTGCATCCCTCATGACATTCAGCCGTCTCTCAGGTGATAACGAGATTATTGCAGTACGGGCGGCGGGCATAAGTATGTACAGGCTTATGCTCCCTGTCCTTATCCTCTCTGTTATCACTTATCTTGTCAGCAGTTATGTTATGGTCGGTCTCCAGCACAGGGGGAATTACGCATTTAAAAATTTTCTTCTTCAGGTGTCAATGAGAAAGGCAAATTTTGAAATAAAGGAGAGGGTATTCAACAATGATTTTAAGGATTTAATAATGTATGTTGAGGAGAGGGAGATTGGCTCATCGGTTATGAAGGGAATATTTATATATGATTCACAGAAGAATTCAGAGCCTCAGGTAATTACGGCAAAGGAGGGGAGATTTGTAACAGACCCTGAGACAATGAGGATTCTGCTTCAGTTAAAAGGCGGTACTATAAACAGAATGGTGGATAAGATGGACAGATACCAATTACTTACATTTGATACCTACGATATCATGATTGATGTAGGCAAAGGAGAAGGTGAATATTCTATAGCAAAAGAGCCGAGGGAGATGTCATTAAGAGAGCTGAAAAACAGGATAGCAGGATTAAAACAGGAAAAAAAGGAAACCTTTATTGAAGAGGTTGAGATACAGACAAAATACTCGCTTCCGTTTGCCTGCTTTGTCTTTGGTTTGTTCGGTGCACCGCTGGGCATCAAGGTTCACAGGTCTGGGAGGAGGGGAGGGCTGGGAATCGGGCTTATTATAGTTGTTGCAGACTATATACTTCTCCTTACAGGACAGGCATTGGGGAGGGAGGGACGAGTCCCCCCTATCATTGCTCTATGGCTGCCGAATATTCTTATCGGAGGTCTTGGCATATATCTGCTTAACAGGATATCCAAGGAGACTATGCCATTTGAGTTTATGGCAAGACTATCAGGGTTTATAGAAAAGGTGAGGAGATGAGGATTTTAAACCGCTATATCCTTAGTGAGTATCTTAAGATATTCTTTTTTACACTAACAGCCCTCACTCTCCTTTTCACAGTGGTAGATTTTTTTGAGAAGGTTGAGGAATTTGTAAAATTCAAGGCTTCCATCATCTCAATATTTAAATACCTGCTTTTTAAGGTGCCGCTATTTATACATTTCATGGTGCCTATGGCTATCCTGCTCGCAACCGTGATATGCATGGGGATACTGTCAAGGCATAACGAGATAACTGCAATGAAGGCATGCGGCATGGGGCTTCATAAAATTACTTTGCCGATATTAACCACTGCCGCTGTTATAGGTTTTTTTGTGTTTTTGAATAGTGAATACATACTTCCCATTACAAACCGTATTACAAATCATACATTCAGGGTT
>Ga0209211_10010677_pt1 | contig 11910 bp, 11 predicted proteins | sample RifGroA2_FD_183992 | JGI IMG/M metagenome (GOLD analysis project Ga0209211, IMG submission 183992) | Groundwater microbial communities from Rifle, Colorado, USA - Groundwater A2 (SPAdes) (version 2) | ecosystem: Environmental > Aquatic > Deep subsurface > Groundwater | place: Rifle, Colorado... | reverse complement strand
CGGCTCGGGGGGATCAAGCGCTAAAACTGAAGAAGATGAGACGTGTCGACAAGATGATCTAAATGAACCAACCCGCACAGCTTTGATTAACGAGGTGGCTTGGGGAGGAACTGCCTCTTCTACATCTGATGAGTGGATAGAGTTATCTACTAATATAGATCGAGGCTTATCTCTTTCCGGTTGGCAACTATTAGATAAAGACGAAGAGATTAAAATTTCTCTTGACGGAAGGATAGAAGACTATCTCCTCTTAAAACGCATTTTAGTTTCCGAAAATCCAGGAGATATATATACAGTGGGCGCTGTCCAGGTAGACATAGTGTTTGCTGGAACCATTAATAATGAAGAAGAAACGTTAAGACTCTTTGATGCCTCATGTAATCTTGTAGATGAGGTGGTGGATGTCGGTGTAAATTGGGGAAATATAGGAGGTAGTGCTTCACCAGATTACAAAAGCGCAGAAAGGATAGATTCCAACACTTGGGGTTCCTACAAAGGAAATGAGGGAGACATAATGGGCACTCCAAGGGAAGAGAATTCAGTACTAGATAATGCTGAAGCAGAAAGCCCAAGTGAGGAAGATCTAAACGATGATGAAGAGGAAGATGAGGGTGGCGAAGAAGAACCAGCGCCCGAAGAGTCGATAGTGATTATAGATCTAGAAATCATAAGCGTGACATATGACGCTGATGGTGCAGATGAGGGTCAGGAAAGAATTATCATCCAAAACAACAGTACTTCAACGGTAGATATTAGTAGTTTTTCAATCCAATATTTAAAAGGGGGTGTTGGATATGAATCCATATCCAAGAAGAACTTTGAAGTCGGGCACGAAGTGATAGGGAGTGGAGATTTTACCATCGGTGTAAATTGTAGTAGTGCAATACCTTGCGAAGGGGTCAATATGTCATGGAGTCAGGCATTGGGGAATACCAGTGGCAGTATTTATTTAGTTTCTAACCAAGAGGGTGTGTTGAGCGCTGAAGACCCAGAAATATTAGATTCCTTCAGCTATTAATGCCCCAGCCATTGAAAATAAAGGCAGTTTTGATATTTTGAGAGTGCATCCTATCGGTTAGATAAGGGCAAGGGCCTCCGTAGTGAAATGGATATCACGTCAGGCTTCGAACCTGAAAATGGGGGTTCGAATCCCTCCGGAGGTACGAACAGGGCATGAATAAATCAATAAAAATATTAATTATTGTAGTAACATTTATTGTTGGCATTATTTTGCTAGTTTATGTCGCAGGAATATTTAATAGTGCAGATGAGCAATCAGATCAGAATGAACTGAATGCAGAGATAGAGATTAATGGCCCGACGACGACACCATTTGTGAATGGTCCTACAAGTCCTCCACAAGTGAATGGTCCGTCAGGCCCACGGACCGGCTATTAAACCCCCATAAGCTAGAGTTGAACCAATTATTCTAGTATGCTAGAATAATTCAATGAATCTAGCTAAAGACAAGGCTAAATATCTCAGGGGCAAGGGATACTCTTATAGGATGATAAGCGAAGAACTTGGAATTGCGAGGAGCACTCTTAGCAATTGGTTTAAGGATCAACCATTTGTGCCGAATAAAAAGGTGTTGAATAGAATACAGTATGGTCCCATAAAAAGTGCCCAGAGAAGTCACCATATTAAAGTATTGGAGATAGAAAAGCTGAAAGCTGTTGGGGTTAAAGAACTGGGAAGATTAGATAAAAGAGATCTCTGGTGTCTGGGATTAGGCCTCTATATTGGGGAAGGGTCTAAGTCGAATGAGACTATTCGCTTGATTAACTCCAACCCGGCCGTAGTTAAGTTAGCTATTAGATGGTTTAAGGAGGTATGTGGTTTAGAAAATAAAAACATAACTATGGCAATACATATTTACCCAGACAATAAAGAAAAGGAGTGTATTGAATATTGGTCTAATGTCACGGGGTTGCCTAAAAACAATTTTAGAAAAACCCAAGTAGATAGAAGAACCGGTAAATTATCTAGAAAAAAAGGCAAGTTGCCTTACGGCACAGCCCATATTACGATTGTGAGCAGAGGAGATCCATTAGTGGGGGTTAAGCTTTATAGAAGGATTAATGGTTGGATTGTAGGAGCACTTTCGCAGGCATAAAAGCGGGTATGGTATAGTGGTCATTACCTCAGGTTTCCAACCTGAAGACGGGGGTTCGATTCCCCCTACCCGCTCCAGAGCGTTGCCAAAAGCTATAAAAGTCAGAAGCAGGTGATTAAAGTATTCCGTGAAAGATAAACATTATTGCACAGAATGCGGACAATCAAATTTTAACCACATCAACACATGGTTGGAAGAACTAACTAATCACATTCTTCCCCCATTAAAATTATCCCGGAGGATCGAAGGTAATTTTGACATTTTAATTGAAAAGATTTTTACCATAACAAGATTTGCAAAGTTTAGCGCCGATTTTACGAAATCAGATATTTACCTTCGATCAACTTGCTTTATTAAGGAGATGGAACAGCGCGGTGCGGCTGTTTGCGCATTGCGAACCATTTTCGGATTCACTAATCATTTTAAAATGATGGTTGGGGGCAAAACCTTTCGATTTGAGACGCTGCCAACTGCTGATTTCACAAATAAGCACAGTGACAAAATTGTTAATGATAAGGAATTAGCTAAACGTTATTGTATTAAGGGCCATTTTCCCGTTGCTGAGGGTAAGGCATTTTGGTTTTGGCAAAGGGGAAAAGCAATTCGATTTGGGCGACAACTTGGGTTTCCGCTTGTTGTTAAGCCGAGAGGAGGATCGGTGAGTCGTCATGTAACTACCGATATACGAGACGAAGTGCAACTTAAAAAAGCGGTCCACCACACCCTTACTTATTCACCAGCATTTATTGTTGAAAAATTTATATCCAATGCCTCTATTCTCCGGGCAACCGTCATCGACTTTGATTTTGTGGCGTGTATACAGCAAGTTCCAGCGAACATTGTGGGCAATGGAATCTTAACAATCCGCGAACTTATTGATAGAAAAAATAATGATCCTCAGAGGGGAGAACCCCACCAAAAGCAATTTACGCTTTACAGAGTTGTTGAAAATGAAACAACAACAAGGCTGCTTGTGGGAAAAGGATATGACTCAGAAACAATTCCCCAAAAAGGAGAAATTGTGTATCTGCAAAAAGATCCATTTTTGAAATTAGGAGGAGATGTTGTTGAGGTATCCCAGAGCGTTCATAAAGACAATATAAAATTATTTAGAGACCTCGCTCATTTTTTTGATATACGCATAACCGGCATTGATTTTATGGTAAGGGACATAGCGGTGTCCTGGAAACATCAACAGTGCGCAGTTTTAGAACTAAATAGTGTCCCGTGCATTGAGTTGCATCATTTTCCTTCGTCTGGTGCGCCAACAAATCCAGCCAGAGCTTTAGCCGATATGTTTTTTAAATACTATCTATGACGATCATCCTTTACCTTGCAGCGCTTATAATCGCCTTGGGTTTATTTAGCTTTCTCATGCTATTCCTCGTGTTTATGATTGACTCTGTTGTGAAATCTCACACTTTGCCAACCAGTAGAAGAGCAACCAAAAGCATTATGAAAATTGTCTCTGGGCACAAATCGGCAAAAGGCTTTTACGACCTTGGCTGCGCACACGGCACACTTGCAGTTCGCATTAAGAGAGAATTTCCCTCTCTTTCTGTCCATGCTATAGATAACAACCCAATAAGGATTTTCTTTGCCAAGATGAGATCAATGGTTTATCGAGTCGATGTCGACTTTCAACAAAAAAATATATTTGATGTGAGCTTAAGCGATGCCGATATCGTATATATCTACCTCTGGTATGATTTATTACCACCACTGGAAAAGAAGCTTCAGAAAGAGTTGAAACCAGGTGCGATTGTTATTGCTAATACATCAAACTTTCCAACCTGGAAACCGATACAGAAAATTATTACTTATCCAAAAACTCCCAATATGCCCGATTTTGAGACCCTATTTGTGTATCAGAAATCATAAGTAGTTAGATATCTTCTTGCCTTTTACCCCTCCGAGGGTGTACTTTCTATAGGCATATGATCTCTGAAAAAGAAAATTTGAAACCCCGTTCGCCAGTCGTGGCGGTTGTGGGGCACGTAGATCACGGCAAGACAGCCCTATTGGATTATGTGCGCAAGACTAATGTAGTAGCCAAAGAGGCAGGTGGTATTACTCAGTCAATCGGAGCATATGAGGTAGAACATGCTGGGAAGAAAATAACCTTTATCGACACCCCCGGACACGAAGCTTTTACGCACATGCGCTCTCATGGTGCCTCAGCTGCTGACATAGCAATTTTGGTGATAGCGGCTGATGAAGGAATTAAACAGCAAACCAAAGAAGCCTTAGAGATTTTAAGAGCAACCGAGACGCCGTTTATTGTGGCTATTACAAAAATAGATAAAGAAAACGCAAATGTTGAAAAAGTTAAAACCGATTTACTTAATGAACAAGTCTTTTTGGAGGGGTTGGGCGGTGATGTGAGTTGGCAAGGAGTTTCCCCAAAGACTGGTGAGGGGATAAAAGAACTTTTAGACCTCATTTTGTTAATGGGGGAAGTATTAGATCTTCACTTCGATCCAGAAAGTCCAGCTAAGGGTTTTGTTATTGAATCTCAAAAAGATCCCAAAAGGGGTGTTATTGCGCATATGATTTTGAGGGATGGCATTTTAAAGCAAGGAGACAGTATCAAAACCTTAACAACAAAAGGCAAGGTAAAAATCATGGAAGATTTTTTGGGAAAGTCGGTTAAAGTTCTCGAGCCCTCTTCTCCGGCTTCTGTAATTGGGTTTGATGGAATTCCAAGCTCAGGCGAAGAGTTTGTTACGGGGGACAATGAGCTCAATAAGGATGCCAAGAACTTCTTTATTCAAAAAGACACGATAGACGGTGAGGGCGAAAAGCCCAAGGCCATATTGAAAGCGAGCTCGAAGGGCTCCATAGATGCATTGATTGGCATTCTTGCTGGTGAAGTTGAAATAGTGGAGTCTTCTGTTGGGGAAATTACAGATAACGATGTAAAACTTGCCAAATCCACAGAGAGTTTAATTGCAGGTTTCGAAGTCAAGGTAGGCAAGGCGACAGTTCAACTTGCAGAAGCCCAGGGGGTTGCAATATATACATCGAATATAATTTACGAGCTCCTGGATGCTATCAAGGATCGCAAAAATAGAGATAAGCAGGATTTCGAAGGGGGTGAATTAGAAGTGCTTGCGAAATTCAATGCCACAGCCAATAAGCAAACCGTAGGGGGGAGAGTACTTAAGGGAAAGATGAAAACCAATATACCGATAGTGATAGAACGCTCAGGTGATACTTTGGGCAAGGGAAGAATCAAAAATATTCAAAAGAGCAAAGAGGACGTTAATGAAGTTGGTCCAGATAATGAATGTGGCTTAGTGATAGAAACACAAATTAGTATAGAACCAGGAGATATACTGAAAATCTCTTTATAAATCTACTCTAAAGCGATACAATAGCCCGGAAAGAAGGCCTGGTGGCTAAGTGGTAAAGCAAGGGACTGCAAATCCCTTATACGGGGGTTCGATTCCCCCCCAGGCCTCACCCGATGGGCGGGTGGTGAAATGGCAAACACGCTTGACTTAAGATCAAGTGCCGCAAGGCTTGAGGGTTCGAGTCCCTCCCTGCCCACAAATGGAAAATAGTCTTTGGACAGATAAGAAGTTGATGAAGGGCGCAGAGCCTATTTTTCTTAAAGGCGTCAAAAAAACAGGGATCTTATTATTCCATGGTTGGTCATCGTCTCCACAAGAGTTTAACCCTAACTATGTTCCATCCACCGCAAAATATTTAAACAGCTTAGGATACACAGTGTATGTGCCCCTGCGTTTGGGACACGGTACCAGCCCAGAGGATTTTGATGGTTTCCATTGGGAAGACTGGGTAGAGGACGCTAAGCAACACTTTGATCTCTTTGCAAAAGAGGTGGACGAGATAATTGTGGGAGGTATGTCTATGGGCGCACAGTTGGCACTTAAAATTGCAGAGAAGGAACCGGTGCTGGGAATAATCGCGATGGGTACCCCTATATTTATGAATCTAGACCCTCTTTTTAGGGTGTGGTCTTGGATAAATCGAAAGAATAAGAAAATGATTCATAAGAGATATATCTATAGGGATAAAGAAATAGCCATGAAGAAAGTTCACTACACTAAATATCCCGCATACCACCTATACGAAAACGCCAAAGCTAGTTGGGAGATTAAAAAAATATTACCTAAGATAACAGTACCCATATTGGTAATGCATTCTCCCATAGACAATGTGATTGACCCCATGAGCGCCAAGTATCTATTTAAAAGGATTGGTTCTAAAGATAAAGATCTTATCTGGATAAAAGATTCGTATCACTCATTCACCACCGATCGCAACGCTGGGATAGCCTGTAAAGCTATGGGAGATTTTGTTAATAGAATTAGTAAACAATGAGAATAGGGATTTTCACAGAGGTATATAAACCCGTTATCAACGGCGTGGTTAACTCTATTATTGGTTTTAAAAGAGGCCTAGAGGAGCAGGGGAATGAAGTTTATGTTTTCTGCCCAACATACAATGGTTATAAAGACGACCCCAGTGATAAAAATATAGTCCACATGAGGTCCAAACCGCTTCCTGGAGCAAGTGGTTATCATTTTATTTTTCCAGCGGATAAGCGCGTTCTGGAAATTGCTAAGACTATGGACGTGATACACGTTCATCACCCATTTGTGATGGGTGGCATAGCCGCGAGTATCGCGAAGAAGCTTAACAAGCCGCTAGTTTTCACTAATCACACCCAGTATGAACAATATGCACACTACGTCCCCGCCCCTGGGGGAATAGTTAAATACTCAATTAAAAGACGCATCAAAAACTTTATGAAAAATGTAGATTTAGTTATTGCACCCGCAAAAGGGATCATCCCTGTCTTAAGAGAGTACGGTGTGGAGGGTAAAATTAATATCGTGCCGAATGGAATTGACATTGATAGATTTAAAAAAGAAGTTCCAATTTCGGAATTGGAGAAACTAATGGGGAAATATAAGCTTAACCATAAAGACAAAATCCTAATTTATACTGGTCGCATCGCCGAAGAGAAGAATCTAACTTTTTTATTGAAAGCTTTTGCTAAATTGGCTACGAAAAATGCAAATGTACATTTGATAATGGTTGGTGGCGGCCCCCAGATGAAAGAATTCGTAGGGCTCATCGATAAAATGCACCTAACAGAGAGGGTAACCATTACGGATTATGTTCCATATGAAGAAATGCAAAATCACTTAGCTCTGGCAAGTTTGTATGTAACCGCATCCAAGAGTGAAGTGCATCCATTAACAATTATTGAAGGAATGGCTGCGGGTCTCCCAATGGTAATTATCAAGGCTCCAGGAACAGGGGATGTCGTCACAGATAATGTTGATAGTCTTGTTGCGCGGGATGATCTAGATGATTTTGTTGCAAAAATTGAAAGAGTACTAAGCGATAGCGCATTACATGAAAGACTTGCAAGACAAGCTGTGATTTCAGCCGAGAAATATTCTTTTAGGGAAACTTCAAAAGAGATGCTTAAGGCGTATGAAGAAGCCATCACTCTCCATAGTAAAAGGCACCTAAAATAGAAGGAGAAGTCCTAAGTCCTCTTAACAGATATCTTACGAGCCCTATCTTTATTGATCTTTGGTAAGTGCACAGTTAGCACGCCATTTTTTAGACTAGAATATGCCTTGTCTGGGTCTACCTCCTGAGGCAAAATCACCGATCTAGAGAACCTTCCCCAGAAACACTCTTGGTAGAAATAATCGGCATTCATTACCTCAGCACTTTTTTGGCGTTCTCCTCGAATAGTGACAGAATCACTAGTTGCATCAATCTCTATATCATCTGGGTCAACACCAGCAATGGTGGACTCAACAATAATTTCTTCTTCAGTTTGATATACATCTATTGTAAGTTGTCCTTCAACATCACTTCCAAGCACGGGCAGAGAAGGCTCTTCGTCGTATTCTTCGTATTTTCTTCTGCCACGCATCAGCTTCATTATACCAGAAATATTGACTTCGTCTGCGTGAGAATCATACTGGTCGGATAAGATCCGTTCTTTGAGGAAAATAGTGGGTCGGAATGGAGGTGATTAGGATGACTGTGCAAGAGAGAGCAAGTGAACGTTCTCTAAGAGAAGACGAAGTGCTGGATCTGATTGGCAAGGGTGGTTTCACTATCGTTGAGCGCCCCACGATCAAGGGGTTTCTATCCGAATTCGCGATGGATGATCCCATTTTCGTGTCTCGCCTGATGGACCTAGTGGTCTACCTGATCCGGACTCGCAATGCGTATTTCAAGCTGGAGGAGGAGAGAGATGAGCTTAGAAAGCGCAAGGAGATCTTGATTGGCATGGGAGTCGCGGAAAAGGCAGTACTTTCTCTGATGCGTACGATCGACGATCTAACGCCCAGAGAAACGTTCCGAGGGGGGAAGGGAATAGATGCGAAGTGATATCGATGAACTGCGTGTAGGCGGTGGAGTGTACTCCCACGAAGCCGCCTATACGCTTACTTTTCCAACGAGGTGCTCCCTCGGTTTTTTTATGATTTCAAAATCCCTAAAGAGGAAGAACGCAGCCAATACTAGTATTAATGTGGCATATATCTTTGCATCCCCCTCGATGCGAAGTATCAGGTAGTTAAAGAGTGCGTGGAGTGCAGTGGCGCTTATTAAACCAGTGAAAGGTTTCCCCCTCATCCAGTAAAAGGCAAAAAGCCCAGAGCTTATAGCGTGAAGTAATGTTGCCCCAATTCCCCTAATAACAGTTGTCTGTATGACTTGATGGAGTTCGAGCACATTGAAAAGATTGAAAATATTCTCTATTGCAGCGAATCCTAGCGCCGCTGCAATCATATAAATCATTGCATCCACACCTTCATCAAAGTATTTGTTGAATTTAATAATAAGATACACAACTATAAATTTTGTGAACTCTTCAATGAAAGCAAATGGTATGAGCGTTCTTGACTGATATGGGAGTCCAGTTTGAGGAAGATGAGCGCTTAGAAATATTTCAGGAGACAAAGATAAGAGAGCGGCAAGGATGCCTCCTAGGAATACTATAAAAATCATGAGCTTCGGTTCAGGATGTTCTCTGTCTTCGAAAAGAAAGAATCCTAGCCAGAAGAGGGGGGCAACGAGACCTAGAATAACGGGGATGTGGGGCTCTACCATTTTTGAACCATTAATAAATTGGTTTCACCTTTTTCCTTTGGAGCTATAGACCAGATGCTTTCTGTTATGTATGGCATAAATGGATGAAGCATTTTAAGTGACTCCTTGAGAATAGCCATCAAGACTGCTTGAGAAGCAATACGCTCCGCTTTGTCTTCAGAACGAAGTCTCTCCTTAGACTCTTCAATTATCTTATCAGCAAAGGTGTGCCAAAAGTACTGATATATAAGTTCTCCAGCCTGATGAAACTTGTATTCTTTTATGTATTTAGTGACTCCGTTTTTGATCTCCTCAAGTTTCTTCAAATTGCGTTTATCGGAAGCAGAGTATTCTATCTTTCCCTTAAGTGTGTCGTCGTAGTTCATTAGGACGAAACGGGAGGCATTCCAAATTTTAGTAGTAAAGTTTCTATATCCTCTAATTTTGTCTTGCGAAGTTTTGCTATCACTTCCAGGGGCGGCCCCAATTATCAAAGACATGCGTACCGCATCTGCCCCATAGAGATTAATCATATCTACCGGGTCGATGCTGTTCCCTAACGATTTACTCATCTTTCTTCCTTGTTCATCTCTCACTAGCCCATGTAGATACACAGCATGGAAGGGGATCTCTCCTAATAGGTATGTGCTCATAAGAATCATTCTAGCTACCCAGAAGAAGAGGATTTCATATGCAGTCTCCAGCACATCAGTTGGGTGATATTCTTTTAGATCTTTTGTCTGCTCTGGCCACCCTAGGGTAGAAAAAGTCCACAAAGCTGAAGAAAACCAGGTGTCTAGAGTATCTTGATCTTGTTCCCAGCCAGATCCATTGGGGGCATCAATGCCCACACTCATTTCTTCGCCTTTGTACCAAACAGGAATACGATGCCCAAACCATATCTGACGCGATATGCACCATGGACGGAGATTGTCTATCCAACGGAAATATTCTTTTTCAAAGCGCTTCGGCAGAATCTTTATCTGGCCATTTTTAACTACGGCACGCATTAATTCCTTGAGTGTTACCTCCGATCCACTTTTGATACCCTTAATAGAAGATTTGGGAATTTTGAACTTTTTTTCCACATCCACGAACCACTGGAGCTTAGGCAGGGGTTCAACTACCGCTCCGGTGCGCTCGGCGGTGGAAATGTTTTGAGTGATCTCTTCGGTTTTCTCTAAGAGGTTCTCCTTTCTAATCCATTTCAAAACAACCTCCCTAGCCTCAATAGTTTTTTTACCTTTAATATCTTCACTCCCAACAGTCATACGCGCCTTTTCATCTATAACTTGTTTTAGAGGAAGCCCGTGCCTCAAAGACATCTCATAGTCGATCATGCTATGAGCGGGCGTTACTCCCAGTGCCCCCGTTCCAAACTCTGGGTCTATATCTTTATCGGCAATTATCTTGAGCTGCAATTTTTCTCCAGCAAAGCTTACATCATATGTTTTACCAACATATTTTTTGTATCTCTTGTCGGATGGATGAACCGCCACAGCAGTGTCTCCCAACTTTGTCTCGGGGCGAGTTGTGGCTATGGCTATTGGAAAATCTTTGTTGTATTTGAAGGTATAGAGAAGCGCCTTTCTCTCTTCGTGTATAACCTCATCATCCGATATGGTCGTTTGTCCCTTAGGATCCCAGTTAATAACTCTGTCCTTGCGAATGATCAGACCATCATCGTGCATTTTTTTGAATGCAGTACGTACGGCAAAGTTCCTTTTATCATCCAGAGTGTATGCCTCTCTTGACCAATCAAGAGATGCCCCCATTCTGCGGGTCTGTTCGACTATGGTTTTATGAGAGTCAGCAGCGAACTTTTCAACGAGCCTCAAGAACCCTTCTCTTCCCAGATCGTGACGAGATTGCCCCTTTTCTTTGTATAGGACCTTCTCTACCTTAGATTGAGTGGCGATAGCTGCGTGGTCTACTCCAGGAAGCCAGAGTGTCTTCTTGCCCTGCATTCTCGCGAAGCGGGTCATTATATCCTCTATCGTAAGCACGATGGCGTGCCCCATGTGAAGCACCCCAGTTACATTCGGAGGAGGGAGAACCATAGAGAACCTACCAGTGCTTTTTTTGACCACACCCCCTTTAACTAAATTGTCTGGGTTGAAAAAGCCAGATTTTTCCCAAGTTGTATATATCTCTGGTTCGAGCTTCTGATGATCGAAGCGGGAATCCATATCAAGCTTCATAATTTTCATTATACCCGGGGTTGGCACCATATCCATTATTGAAAAGAAGAAGAGCCTATTATACTTTATAGACGCCTTGTTAAGGCTTTGGCCCCATCGTCTAGTGGCTAGGACATCAGGTTTTCATCCTGGAAACGGGGGTTCGATCCCCCCTGGGGTCACATAATGAGAATTCTCTCCATCGAAACATCGTGCGATGAAACCGCCGCAGCACTCGTTGATGCAAAAGGAGGATTAAAGAATCCCCGTTTTAAGGTTATTAGAAATGAGGTTTCTTCACAGATAGTATTGCACCGTCCATATGGTGGGGTGGAGCCAAGCTTGGCGAGGAGAGAACATATAAAAAACCTTCCTGCAGTTTGCGAGGCTGTGGTTAAAGAAAAAGATTGGAAAGATATTGATGCGGTGGCAGTAACAGTTGGTCCCGGGTTAGAGATAGCCCTATGGACGGGTATAGATTTTGCTAAAGAGTTAGCCAAGAAATATAAAAAACCACTT
>Ga0209211_10010675_pt1 | contig 11911 bp, 14 predicted proteins | sample RifGroA2_FD_183992 | JGI IMG/M metagenome (GOLD analysis project Ga0209211, IMG submission 183992) | Groundwater microbial communities from Rifle, Colorado, USA - Groundwater A2 (SPAdes) (version 2) | ecosystem: Environmental > Aquatic > Deep subsurface > Groundwater | place: Rifle, Colorado... | reverse complement strand
GAAAGAGCTTTCAGCCCCGTGCCGAGTAAAGCTCGGTACGGGGTGTACTTTTAACTTAAAGACTCTTCAAAATATCTATATCACTTTGGAAATCAGCAGCATGACTCATCACCCCGTCCCCATAGAAGGCATACGCTGGGTTCGTAGCGTTACCACCTGCAAAGTACTTGAGTGCAGCCATGCGCTCAGCGGCGTATGTCCCTGCGTCAGCACCCAAATCTTTCATGTAGAGAGCGGTCGCAAGAAACGCATCTTGATTATCCCATGGGTTTGAGGGGCTTTGCTTCCCTCGTACCACACGTAAACGATCTGCATTTGCATCATATTTCCAAGGTCCAGCATAAAAGTCAGCAACAGAACTACTGTAACCGCAACCACCCGTCTGAAGGTTGATATACCCACCATAACAAGCCCACGTACTCGGGATAAACTGTGCAGGTCCCATAGCACCACCCCAACCATACCCCGGTTTTGCGGAAACAGGCATACTGTTGGGGTCAAGACCAAGCGTGGAGACAATCACCTGAAACACAGGTCTATCACGGGTAGGATGCATATCGACTGACCACGTACCATTACCAAGAAATTCTCCTAAGCGCGTTTCTTGCTTTAACACTCCCAAAATGAAGGCGGGTCGAACACCTGTCTTGTTACCAGCAAATGTTGCAAATTCTATAGCATCAACAAGATTAATAGCCGAGGTGCCACGCAACTCAAAAAGCTCAGTGCGAATTTGTGCAGCAGTTTTTTGGTTGGTGTTGATGTACTCTTGATACCGAGACTCCTCTCCCTTGGTAGCCCGCAACACTTTTGCTTTTTCGGATTCTTGATTTTCAAGCCTAGCACGCTGAAGCTTTTGTAAATCATGAAGCTCTTCTTCTTCCGCTTTCCTATTACTCAATATTTGTGCCGCATCAAGGTTTTTGTCACGCAATCCCTCAAGCTCGCGAAAACTCTTTTCAAGGGCTATCTTTACCTCATGGAAATCATCAACTTCTTCAAAAAATTCTGAGAAACTTTTCCCTGAAAAAACAACTTCGACAAGGGATTGATCGTCGAGCTCTGCCGTCCTGCGTACCAAACCTGCCAAGGACTCCTTCTCGCGGTTTATTTTTTCTTGTAATTCAAGAACAGTGGCTTCCTTCAGAAAAATATCTTCCGTAAGGTCGGCGATAGCCACTCGTTGCGCGTCTATAGCGAGTTTTGATTTGCTTATTTCAGCGTCAATTATTTCAAGGTCACGTTCCAAAGAAACTCTTTCTCCTTGTTTGGACTGAAGTATCTCTTGCTGTTGTTTGATAAGCGTCTCAAGATGGGCGAGCTCGCTCTCAAGTTGCGCACGACGTTTCGCTATCGTGTCTGAATCAATAGGCGCAGCTAAGGTGGTCTCGAATGCAAAGTAACCAGCACCAAGACTCAGTATTGAAAAACATAGGTACACTAAAACAGTACGCCTCATAAAATTGTGCACACAGTATACCCTGTATGTGCTCACGCGTACACAACAAAAAAAATCACAGGGGTGCTGTGATTTTTTTGTTGTGTACGTATTTTTACTTATTGTTTGGTGCAGATTCCTCTTCCTTACCTTTCTTTTCAACCTCTACTGACGAAACATCCCCTGCATCCTCATTTTCTTCTTCCCGTGGGGCTTGTACCAACGCAACCACCTCTTCTGATTCTGCGTCAGCAACTACACCCTGAGGAAGCTTGATATCTTTAACCTGTATTTGATCCTCAAAGGTTACAAGACTTGAGATATCCACCTCTACTTCTGAAGGTAGGTCTTTCGGAAGAGCTTTGATAGGAAGTGTAAACATAACTTTTATCAATGTACCACCAAGTCCTTTTTCTGCAGGAGATACTCCAGTAAACTCAAGAGGTACCTCAACATCAACAACTGTATCTGCTTGAATCGCATAAAAATCAGCATGTGTCGGAGTGCCATACAAAGGATCATGTGCAACATCTTGTATCAATACTGATACTTTTTTATCAAGCCCAGCAAGTGTAAGTACTGTTGATTCTCCCGCCTCACTCCATATTTTTTCAAATTCCTTGGTATTTAGGAGAATAGTCTCTGCTTCATTATTGGGACCATATACTACAGCAGGCATTTTCCCTTGTGCACGAAATGCACGACAGGCCTTTGACCCACCTTGTGTTCGCTTTTCTACTGTTACTGTGTATGTCATATATGTGAATGCGAGTATACCTGATTTCGCGAAGCATGCAACCCACACACTAACTCTGACACTGCACAAGTGCGTATATTATGTGCATAACACACAGGGTGCCTGAGTTAGTGTGCGGGTGCAATACTTGCTACAATACAAGGACTTGAAAAGTAATAGATAATAATTTATGGACGAACTAGATTTTGTAGCAATAGGAGACATTACAACTGATGAGTTTATTCAGCTCCGTGGTGATCGAGCTATGGTAAGCAAAGATCTTTCGGGCAGAAATGTCCTCTCAATGTACTTTGGGGATAAACTTGAGTTTGAAAATGCGGTAAATGTACCTGCAGTAGGAAATAGCCCAAACGCCGCTGTATCTGCAAATAGATTGGGGCTCAAAACGGGGTTAGTTACAGATATCGGCGACGATGAGGGTGGTAAGGAAATTACACAATGGCTTGAAAAGGAAGGCATCGACACGCGTTTTGTTGATATTCAGAAAGGAAAAGAAACAAATCATCACTATGTCCTTCGCTACGGTCCCGAACGAACCATCCTTATTAAGCACGAAAAATACAATTACATGGTACCAGAAATGGGTTCACCTAAATGGATATATTTTTCATCTATCGGTGAGCATGGTATACAATATCATCACGATATTGCCCAGTATGTAAAAGCACATGAAGGCACGAAGCTATCCTTCCAACCAGGATCATTTCAAATTTTACTTGGACACGAAGCACTGAAAGATGTGTATGAAGCATGTGAATTATTCTTTTGTAACAAAGAAGAGGCGCAGCAAATACTCGCAACAGATGAGTCAAATATTCCTGAATTGCTCAACCGTATGAGGGACTTGGGACCCACTATTCCTGTCATTACAGATGGCCCTCAAGGGGCATACGCACTTGCAGACGATGGGGTATGGCATATGCCTATGTACCCTGATCCTGCACCTCCTGTAGACCGCACAGGAGCTGGTGATGCCTTTTCCTCCACATTTACTTCCGCGCTTGCTCTTGGACATGATATTCCGACAGCTCTACGATGGGGACCCATAAACTCAATGTCTGTCGTACAGTATGTAGGAGCACAAGCAGGCTTACTCACACGAGAACAACTTGAAGAATATCTGGCTAAGGCACCTGCGGAATACGTGGCGAGGAAAATATAACGGAGTTGAAAGTTGAATGTTAAAAGTATACCCCGAGCTTTGCCCTGCACTAAAGCATAGGCTTCACCACAAGGGCACTTCATTTTTCTAACTCCTTTCAGTCGTACCACAAGAGTATTCCCATTTTTATAGTCGTTACACTCCTTAAAAATTAGGTCATAGAAAAATTGGTCGCACTACGGGGCTCTGGTAAGGAACGAAGTTAAAAGTTAAAATGCATTCGATTACAACGTCCACAAGCCCGTATTCACGGGCTTGTGGACGTTCAACATTTAACTTTAAACTTTCTTATACGGTGTTGCCGAGAGCTGAATAATCGCCTCAAAATTATCCACAGGTGACGACTTATTTCGTTTTGTATGTTTGCAAAGTACACATCGATGCACGATAACATACGTATCGCTTTTGTATTCTATTTGGACGGGACGCATCATTCCATTACAGGTTGCTTTTCTGTCTCCTGGATGAACATCGACATGTTTACTCCACAAACACTGCGGACAATGATTGGTATACCCATCTCCTTCAACAGATAAACCGCACTGCTCGCAGATAAAATTTTCCTTTGTTTTTATAAATTTTTTTGACTGCATCATATTTCCTTACACCACAAGAACTCATGCGTGATGCATCCACTTGAAAGCAAACCTACAGCAAAGCACGTTATGCCGCAAGAATTTTCTTAATTCGTTCAGCTATTTGATCAAGTGTCCAATCTACTTTGAGCAGGTATTCTGTAGGAGGACCATTCTCTAGACTAGCTGCCATTGCATCTGGTTGGTTGACATTGGTAAGGAGTATTGCAGGGACATTTTTTCCCCATCCGTCAGCACGAAGTTTTTCTAGAGCTTTTATTCCACTCATTACTGGCATCATGACATCAAAAAGTACGAGATCCGGATGCTCACTCAGTGCTTTCTCTATCCCTGCAGCACCATCATGTTCTACCAGTACCTCAGCACCTTCATCCCTAAGTATTTCCGATAACATCTCACAAAATGCCAAATCATCATCAACCATGAGTATTTTTTTTCCATTCATACAACGTTACAATTACACTATAATAAAAAATTATCGAGGTAGTTCAAAGGTAAATGTTGTACCCTCTCCCAACTTACTTACAAACGTAATAGTACCACCTAAACCTTCTACAAGCTCTTTACACATGTATAAACCAATACCATTACCATTTGCTTCTATTTCCTTAGCATTGGTCGCTCGGTAGAGTTTTGAGAAAATACTTCCCTGTTCGTTTGGCGGAATACCAACGCCAGTGTCCTCTACCTCAAAACGAATCCGAGATGTTGAGCCCGACAATCGTATGAAGACTTTACCGTTTTCCTTTGTGTAGCGAAGTGAATTTGAAAGCAGATTTTGAAGAATTATACGCACCAGACGAGTATCTGTATCAAGTTGAAGGTCACCCACAAACGTTGTTTCCATAACTATTTTCTTTTCTAGAGCTGTCGGCTCAAGCTCTTCAATAACACTCTTCGTAAGAGCCTCCACATCAGCAGATTCTTTTTCCACCTTCACTCTACCCATTTCTATTCGAGAGAGATTGAGTAAGGTGTTTACAAGTTCAATCATGTCTGAATTCCTTCGATACATTTTGTGCAAGTATCCCTGCACTTCTTCGGACATTTGATCTCTACGCCTATTGAGAAGGAAATCGATGTACCACTTTAAGTTTGCTAGTGGTGAACGTAGCTGGTGCGATGCAAGCGAGAGGAACTCAGTTTTAATTCGTTCAAGCTCTTTCTGTTCATGTATATCTACAAGCGTGACGAGACAATTGTGCTCATGAGATCCGGGTGTCGTAATATCCTCAATCGATAGGAGTGCCCACCGTAACTCTTTTGAATCCAACAGCACCTGCACTTCTTTTTGCTCCACGGGTATACGTCGCTCTGCACTGTCTTTGTACCGCATAATTTTCTCACTATGCTCAGGTAGAGAGAGGAATGAAAAAATATTTTTATCAATTAAATCTTCTTCAGTCCTCCCAAAGAATCGTAGCGATGCTTTATTCGGTCGCGTAATCGTACCTTTTGGTGAAATGAGTAGATACGGAACGGGGCTCAATTCATAGAAACGCCTAAATTGCTCTTTAGAAAATGACATATCTTTAGATATCGCATACGCCATTCGTCGTGCGGCGTTTTGGGTAGAAAGAACAGAGTAGATGAGTAAAGAAAGAAACATCGCAGCTGCTATGGACACGATTAGGAACAACTCTAGAAGTTGTGTACCAGTATTTTTTGCATATTCTGCATCCGTCGCTACGAGTAAATACTTACTATCAAAGTATGAAAAAGCAAAAAAAACACACAGAAGGAGTACCACTAGTGTTAAGAATGATGTAAAAAATCTCATATAAAACCAGACAACCCCACCTTACGTGCTTGTGGAAGTAAATTCATTGTACCATTCGTCACATAATGTAGTTGTTTGTTATGAACATTTAAGTTTACCCGCTCGGTTAACCCGAGGGGACTTGTCCCAGAATCGTGGATATTTTGTTTCGCCTTACAAAATATCTCACGTTCTTGGACGGCCACACATTTTTATCAATCTTTTTTCAAAGCCATAAACCAAAAATAAACCATTAGAAACGGATTGATATAAAAATGTTGTTGTAGTTGCGGGTGCAGTAGAACGCCATCTTCCCAAGATTGAAATAAAATAAGAAAATCAAACAAAACTATTATAGAAAATAATATTGCAAAAATTCCATAAGACCATTTAATACGTGTATGCATTCTGATTTAGTATATTGATTTATGCATAATATCACAAACACATCTCGAAACTTAGATATTTATCGTTCATTCGTCCCCGAGAGGACTCGACGATACGTCACTAAGTATTTTGCTTCGAGAACTCGCAAAATACTAAGTGCGTTTCGTCTACGCTCGTCTCCTCCTTTGGAGGATGACTGCGCCGTTCGAGTCCTCACGCAAGGTGCATTGGCACCTTGCTTCGGGTCCACAAAAAAACACAAAACACGTCTTTCGACGTGTGTGTGTTTTTTGTGGACCCGAGAGGACTCGAACCCCCTACCTCCTCAGTGCAAATGAGGCGCTCTACCAGGTGAGCTACGGGCCCCGTTAGAAGTCTCTGATACTTCTATTCAGAATTTTGAAACTCAAATTTTAGTTTTATAGGTTGCCACAATTGTAACTTACATAACAACTTCTAACGGGGCGGGCCCATTGAAGCTTTTGAGTTCACTTGAAGAAGTGTACAGAATACTTGGCATAACTGCAAGCCCGCACACTCTTATAAGCTGCGTAAAATCAAGTTTTAGGTGTACGAACAAGTCTTTTTGTTCGCACTTTGTATTAACTGAATCTACTAAAAGTTTATAAAACAGGACTATTTTACATTTAAGATAATTACTGTACATTTCAAATCAGAAATTACATCGTCGATTCATAACCCTCACTCTTCAAAAAGGAGAACCCTTATGTCCACAAAAGATATCGTCAACGCAATTTTTGAGATGTTTGAAATGAACCGAACCCCACGCTCAGGATGGCAACGCGCAGGTTTACGACACGGTATGGTTGAGAATGATGCAGAACATACCTGTTTTGTAACTCAGATTGCATTCATACTTGCTATGCTGGAAGGTCAGAATCCTGGACCAGTTGTATGTGAAGCACTTTTTCACGATAATGCCGAACCAAGAACTGGTGATGCAAACAAATTAAACAAAAGGTATTTTGACAAGAAGGCAGGTGAGCGACAAGCATTCAAAGATTTTATATCCAGACTCCCTTCATCAGTCAGTTCTGGTATGCAAGAATGTTTTGATGATTTTGAAAAAGGTGAAAGTGTCCGTGCAAAAATTGTCAAAGATGCAGATCTTCTTCAAATGGCATTTCAAGCCAAGTTCTATATGAGTATTGGATATAAATTTACTGAACGGCATTTGATGGGTGTAGGTAATAAACTGCATACTCTTTCTGCAAAAGATCTCTATAGGATCCTTCTTGAAACCGAATTCTATGAGTGGTGTGATTAAAACTCTACTCAGGAACTTAATTAACCTCATCGTGTTTTGATGAGGTTAATTTTTTATCAAAAAATGTATTATTAAAAGTACCCTCACTCCCCAAACATCCACCCCAAAAGCAACTTAAACAAAAATATCAAAAAGTGAATCAAGACAAAAGTACTTATTTTCACTCTATCACACCCTCCACAACACCTACTTACACAAATCCTCAAAAAGTGGAACTTACTAGCGGAGTATTTACATCATCATCAATTAACTGTTTTGTATTTCTAACGCCATGGATTGCCACGCCTGCGGGCTCGCAATGGCGCCTACCGAGAAACGGTTAGTTGGGTATGGTATTAATTCGCTTCACTGTTCCTTACTTATACTAGGTGGAAAAAATCCTTTTCAAATTATATATTTGCGATATACTACGTTTTTAGATACTACGCTTCAAGAAGCCCAAATCAAATTAACCGCGGGAGTAACCTATGGCTACTAAACCTGAAGTAAACAAAGCACCTTTACTCTTTCGTAAAATCATTAGGTCAGTAGAATACGCTACACCTCACGACAAGGTATTGGGTATTCGTCTGGTCAATGTCGATGCTATCCAATACGGTATACGACGTCTCGCGGAAATGGGTGAATCGACAAGGGAATTCGATACTTACATAGCCATGCTTCTTTTGGTACAGCGTGACAACCTTGAGCGAATCCTGAGGCACACAGAAGACCCAGAGAAGATATCTATGATACATAGGCTTCTCGACGAAACAAAGGAATACCTATGGCCTACCAAAAACTAGGTCACAAACTAAGAGCTTGTGGTTTCACTCCCACAAGCTCTTCTAGATTTAAAATTGAACTTACTTAGGAGACCCTCTATTGTACTTACGCAAATGGATACAGTTCGACTTGTTCTTATTAAATCTTCGAGGTACTTCCAGCAGTAAGCAAATCATACTCATACCATCCACTTGCAATGTATTCATAGGTAGCATCCACAAGCGTATCCACATCTGAAAATCGTCCTTCACGACTTGAGCCTAAGACCACAATAACAATCGGATGATTCAGTCCGGCATCATATACAATTGCAAGATTTCCCCCTGCCAAATCAGTGTAGCCTGTTTTACTCCCCTGAAGTCCAGGAATAGTATTGACATACTCATTGGTGTTCAAGGCAGAGTGAAGAAATCCATCTGAAGAAACATACTCATGACTATACATGTCAGTATGTAGAATAGCTTGTGGCTCATGTTCCCAAATATACGTCATTAGTGTCGACATATCTTGTGCTGTACCTACACCTCCGTTACGATACCCTTCATCGAGACCTGTGGCATTCACATACGTAGTATTTTGCAATCCAAGCTCATGCGCCCTACTGTTCATCTTTTTTACAAAAGCATCCACTTTGGCATACTCAGGTGAGGTTGATGGAGTGGACTCAAACAGAGAACCTGCCGCAGCAGCAAGTGCATCCGCGCCATCATTGGAGCTAGTAACCATCGTAAAGGAAATAAGATCGCGAATGTTCCATGACTCGTTTACAAGGAAACCTGAATCACCTTCAGTTTCCAATGCAAATTGCGAAATTGCTATGTTTTTTTGTTGATCAAGAGTTTCTGTTGCCACCAAAGCTGTCATAAGTTTGGTAAGTGAGGCGAGAGGCATCTGTTCTTGCTCACGCAGTCCGTACAGCACAGTGTTCTGATAAATGTCATACACAACCGCGGACTTTGCTTCAATGTCCAGTGTTTGAAACGGATTAACTGTATCTGGTGGCTTGGGAACGTTTTCTATAAGTACAGGAACTACTGCGGTCACTTCTTTTTTTTCTTTCGGTTGCCAATATGCGACAGCACTCACTGCCACAAGACCGGTAACAGCAAAGGCACCTATCATGGCAAAAATTTTTTCTTTAACATGATTGCCTTCATACTTCACGGTCTCATTTTCAGCACGCGCGGGTATGTAGAGGGTATGATCAAGTTTGGTGTCACCTTCCGGAATATTGTTTTCAGTGTGTATCATATGTTTGTTTTTTGCTCAACCACAAGTTCAGACTGTTCCAACTTTTGTATTTCTGATTCAAATTTTTCCAGTTCTTCTCGCATGGCTTGGTAGTCAGGCAAACCTGTAATCTCCGTAACCCCTAGATGCTTAAGCAAGTCTGGTGTTGCCTCATACAGGAATGAACGAGTGTTATTTGGGTTTGAAATACGCTGTACAAGCCCACGCACTTGCAGATTTCGAAGTATAAATGCGCAATTAACGCCACGAATATAGTCTATATCTGCACGCGAAACTGGACCTCTATACAGGACGACCGCTAGAGTTTCTGAGCCTGCTTTCCCCAGATCTCGAACAAGTTCTTCCTTCCGTACATTATTAACTGCTTCACTCGCCTCTGGAGCAGTTACTAGTTCCAGCTGATCCTGTACTCGTAAAAGTCGGATACCGCGGGAAGAAAGTGTTGTGCCAAGTTTGACAGCCGCTTCTTCAATCTCTTCAGGAGTCACACCTAGTAGCTTAGCAAGCTTGGTTTTTGTTTCTGACTCTCCTTTATAAAAGAGTACTGCTTCAAGTTTTTGTTCAAGTGCCATGGTTGTTTATTGTACAATACAATGAATTAAAAAAAATACTAACAATCACCCATATCGTGGTACCTGCACCTTGTCGGTATGCATATGAATATCTGAAAAAGATTCATGTTGTTCTACACGGATTATTCCTTGATGTACCAATTCTAGCATAGCCAGAAATGAAACAATGACATTAAGCTTGCCCTCAGATGCTCCTCCAGAAAATTGTCTGAAAGATACTTTCATACCATCGTTTATACGCTTACTCAATCTATCCATCATTTCTTCAAGAGAAACTACTTTCTGTACAACGGTTTTTGTAAGTGCTGGTTTAAATTTAGGTAAATTTGCAAGAACACCTCCCATTGCCAAAGTAATATTTTCTAAGGTCATGGTTGCATCGGGTGAAAATTCAACCCTTCTTCTTCGCACGGCATGTCTAGAATACATTGTATGTGTACCATAGAGCTCTACCAGTCCTCTCGATATTTTTTTATACGTGTCAAAGATTTTTAACCTTATTTCCAAGTCTGCAATAGAATCCTGTTCTTCAGGTGTGAACGAAAGTACAGGCAAGAGAGATTTTGATTTGATAAGGAGTAACGTGGCACCCACCAGAACAAACTGCGCTACTTCAGCCAAGGGTACCTCTGCGAGACGTTCCAAATGTTTTAAGTAATCGTCAGTGACTTCCGCAAGAGAGATATCATTTATCAAAAGCTTCCGCTTTTCAATAAGCGCGAGCAACATATCCAACGGCCCATCAAAGACTTTTGTTCGTATCTGATACTCTTCCACAGGCGTAGTATATCATGCATAAACACAAAGGCGTGTAATGTCTATATATGATTTCTGTTGAGAAATTCTAGTTATTATTCCGACAAGAGTGTATCGATACGATTAATCTCACGAGGGAAAAGTGTTGCTTCTTTCACGTTTTCAAGACCAAGTATCTTCTGTGTAAGTCGTTCTAGTCCCATACCCCATCCGCCATGTGGCGGCATACCACTCTTGAAAATCTGGAGATAGAAAGAGAAATTTTCTGGAACAAGATTCTTTGCTTTCATTTTTTCTACCAGTTCATCATACTTATGTATACGTTGACCTCCGGTAGTGATTTCAACTCCTCGGAAGAGAAGGTCGAAGCTCTTGGTATACCCTTTGTCATTTTCATCTTCGTAGGTATAGAATGGTCGCTTGGTAACAGGATAGTGCGTGATAAAAATGTAGTCACTCTTAAAATGCTCTTGTGCATACTTCGACAACCATCGTTCATGTTCAGGTGCCAAGTCTGGCTCGTTAACGCAGTCTTCACCTGTTTCCTTTGCGATGAGTGCTAGGGCTTCTCTCAGTTTCATTGAAGGAAAAGAACCTACTGGCAACATTGGGAGCTCAGCTTTAAATATTGCGAGTTCTGTCTTGCAATTTTTCTCAAGTGCGGTGTAGAGGTGTTGCATAAATTCTTCCTCAAGACGCATGATGTCGGTATGATCTTTGATGAAGCCCATCTCGACGTCGAGTGAGGTATACTCGTTTATGTGACGACTGGTAGAGTGTAGTTCTGCGCGGAACACGTTCCCGATAGAGAATACTCGCTCAAACACTCCCACCATTATCTGTTTATAGAGCTGTGGACTTGTAGCAAGATATGCCCAACGATCTTTAAAGTATTCGACACGAAAAATATTTCCACCACCTTCTGCATCATCTCCAACTATTTTTGGTGCCTCAAACTCAGTAAAATCTTTGCTGACCAAAAATGAACGGTAGGCTTGTAGTATCTCATGTTGTACCTTAAAAATGGCTCTATTCCTAGTGTTTCTAAGGGTAAACGGTCGGTTGTCGAGGCTGGTATCAAGGTTGATATCAGCATCTTTCTCGAATGGCAGTTCCCCACCGAGTGAGAGGATTTCTATATTAAGGAGTTCAAGTTCTATGTCACCGTTTGGTTGTTCTT
>Ga0209211_10010674_pt1 | contig 11911 bp, 10 predicted proteins | sample RifGroA2_FD_183992 | JGI IMG/M metagenome (GOLD analysis project Ga0209211, IMG submission 183992) | Groundwater microbial communities from Rifle, Colorado, USA - Groundwater A2 (SPAdes) (version 2) | ecosystem: Environmental > Aquatic > Deep subsurface > Groundwater | place: Rifle, Colorado... | reverse complement strand
AACAGTATCTGCAGTCTGTTAATAAAGAGCTGACAGTAACTGATTTTAAACGGTTTACCCTTAACCTTTAGAAGTAAAGTTCATAATTCATAATTTTCTTGTGGCGCTTCCTGGCGCCACTTTTTTTTATCTTTACATCTATGAAAAACGAAACCCTCTTCAACAGAAAAGGCCTTAAATCTTTCAGATCATCTCTCAGGAAAAGGTCCACTTCGGCTGAAGCAGCATTATGGGAGATGTTAAAATCGAAACAACTTGGCGGAAGAAAATTCAGGAGACAATACAGTATTGGTAGTTACATTGTCGACTTCTGTTGTCCTTCAGAAAAACTTGTTATTGAACTTGACGGAGATTCCCACGGGGAATACCATAAAATACAGGAAGACGAAAACAGGGATAAATACATAGAGAGCTTAGGATTCACTGTATTAAGATTTGAAAACAGATTTGTTTTCCGGGAACCTGAATATTTATAAAGTGAGATAAGGAAAGTTTTCAGTACAAGAAAAGAATCAATCTGAAAAACCAATCAACCACCCCGGCCGCTATTAACTCTTGTAATGCTTTGATTATCTTTGCACTGCGGCCACCCCTCCTTCAAAAGGAGGGGAAAGTATTTTACACGAACTGAATTCCAATGTTAAAATCCGTTACCTTTGTTGATCTTCCCTTTAAAATCTTAATCAGACTCCTTAGGTTGACAGCTATGGGGTCGGAGGATGAGGCATAAACATCCTTTTATTAATTTCATTATTCTTCTATCTTTACAATTAAGAAACTAAAATGATGAAATACAAACGGATATTATTAAAGCTCAGTGGCGAATCACTTGCAGGAAAAGGAAATCATGGAATCAGTGATGATGTGCTTGAAGAATATGCACACCAGATTATTGAAGTATTAAAACTTGGTTGTGAAGTCGGTATTGTTATAGGTGGCGGAAATATTTTCAGGGGACTACGTGGTACAGAATCAGGATTTGACAGGGTTAAGGGCGATCAGATGGGTATGCTGGCTACAATAATTAACAGCCTTGCTCTTGAAAGCACAATATCAAGGCTTGGAGGAAAAGCAAAAGTATTCACATCCATAAGAATGGAACCTGTAGGTGAACTATACAACAGGGACAGAGTACTTGAATGTATGAAGAACGGCATTATATGCATACTTGGCGGAGGTACAGGCAATCCGTTCTTTACCACTGATACAGCATCCGCCCTGAGATCTGTTGAGATCGGAGCAGACGTATTGTTGAAAGGTACCAGGGTTGATGGTGTCTATACCGCTGACCCTGAAAAAGATCCCAAAGCCAGGAAATTCAATAGTATCACATTCGCCGAGGTTATCAACCAAAGACTCCGGGTAATGGATTCCACAGCGTTTACTATGTGCAGGGATAATAAGATGCCAATCATTGTTTTTGATATGAATAAACCCGGAAATCTTAAAGAACTTGTTGAAGGTAAAAAGATCGGGACACTTGTTGCCGGTTAAAAAGAGTATTGCTATTCCGGCTATTTTATTATTTTTGTTGTTTCGCTTATTCTGTTAAGGAATTAACAGCAACTGAAGCATAATAGTGTAATTATCTAATTAACTGAATATGAACGAAGAAATTGACCTCATAATAGAAGAGACCGAGGATCGGATGACTAAAGCACTCGAGCATCTCGAACATGAGCTGGCAAGACTTCGTGCCGGCAGATCAAATCCTGCATTGCTCGATGGAATAACAATCGACTATTACGGAGTCCACTCACCATTGGCCCAGGTTTCCAATATCAATACTCCTGATCCCAAAACAATTCTTATACAACCCTGGGAAAAAAACATGCTCGGAACAATAGAAAAAGCTATTATGGCTGCCAATATTGGCCTTACCCCGGTGAATAATGGTGAGGTAATCAGAATAAATATTCCACCGCTTACTGAAGAGAGAAGGCACCAGCTTGTAAAACAGGTGAGGAATGAGGGTGAAACAGCAAAGATTAGTATCAGAAATGCAAGAAAATGGGCAAATGACGAGTTGAAAAGGTTGCTTAAAGAAGGTTTGCCGGAAGACCTTGAAAAAGATGCTGTGGAAAAAGTACAGGAAATTACGACCTCATTTAATAACAAGGTTGAGAAGGTAATGACCGTGAAGGAGAAGGATGTTATGACGGTATAACCTCACCCTGAATTTAAACGAACTCACCCCCTTTATCCCCCTCTCTACTCCGTAAAGAGGGGGAACGTAACTGATATAATGTGCGTTACCCCCCTCTTTGTGAAACAGAGAGGGGGGAGGGGGGGTGAGTTCATGAGGAAAAAACAATGAGGTGTTACTTTCCAGGCTTCAGAATTAATGTGTATTTCGCAGCTGCCTTTACGGCATTCCCGGTAAAAGCATCTTTGTAGAATTTCCCTTCAATATATGTTTTGGTCTGTGAAAGGTAGAATTCGCTTGCCGGAACTCCTGAAGCACCAGTTGGTATAACTGTCAGCGATTCATCCCAGTCAGCTGTATTGAAAATATGACGTTCTGAGGCTCCGTCATCTGATTTAAACGCAGTCTTGTATGTATACGGACAAACCGTATGATTGCTCCCTCCCACGCTGTAAGTATCGGAATTAAGTCCAAACAATTTATCGAGGATCTTAACCTTTGACATTGGGTGTTCAAGGGTGATCGTATGCATTCTGCCCCATGTCCAGTTGCTGATATCCGTACCGCAACTGTCTGAAAGTGCTCTTATACAATCCGTAAAGCTTTTCTGTATTATATCCTCCAGAGTTTCCTTTGCAGAGGTGGAAATATTATCAATCCATTCATCCTGAACATTTGGCTGAAGCACTTTATATATATAGTAATCGTTTATGGCGCCAGGAAGCTGGGTATAAAGCTCTCCAAGTTCATCCCCGAGAAGATTTTCAGATAAGTTTCGTCTGAAAAATTCGAAAATAGAAGGTGCGGCAAGATCTGCGCTCATATTATAATCCCACTTAGCCAGAAGATCAAGGGCTGTTGATTCAACCGGAGTCATTGAAGACTGTTTGTCTTTCAGTTTTAGTATATGTGGAGTCAGAAGAGCTGCATATGATGAATGTTGATCAGTTATCATCCTTTTAAAATCATCGATCCCTAATTTTTCCTTCTCATCAAGCATCTCCCTTATTCGTCCTATCCTGTACGGAGCATAGAAACGGAATGAAATATAATAAGGATATTCTTCACTGACTGTTTTATTGTTGGCCGATGACACATAACCTGTTTCAGGATTAAAACTGGTTGGCAACTGATAGAATGGGACATAACCTTTCCAGTCAAACTCATCCGTTTCACCGTTCCTGATAATTGAACCATATCCTTTCCTTACAGGTATTCCGCCTCCTGTATTCAACCCTATATTTCCATCAACATCGGCATAGGCAAAATTCTGGCTGATCGATCTGAAAAAACTGAGTGCGGTCCTGAATTCCTCCCAGTCCTTCGCTCTGTTAAGCAGAAAAACAGCTTTAAGCTCATCGCTCATGTCATTTCCTGACCACCTCATGCTCAATGCAGCATCATGAATATCCCTGAAACCCGATATTACAGGGCCTCTCTGCGTGAACTTTATTGAAAGAGTGTCAGCACCTCCTCCCTTTATCTTTATGATCTCGTCTCTGACTTCCATATTCTTCCACTCATTATTAAAGTAATACTGGTTATCAGAGTTTACCTTTTCGGTAAACAGATCTATATCATCTACCATAAGATTTGTAAGTCCCCATGCTATCCTTTCATTATGGCCCACAACCACGAATGGCTGACCCGGAACTGCTACACCTGTAACATTAAGCCGGCCGGGTATTACCTGATGAATCTGCATCCATAATCCCGGGGAACTGAGACCGAGGTGCATATCATTCGAGAGTATCGGCATTCCTGTTTCACTTCTTTTTCCGCTTACAGCCCAATTGTTGCTTCCTGAAAATGAAGCAATTCCAAGAGCTTTTAGCTTGTCAACCGATGAAATAAAGTCCTGGGCGCTTTTGATCGCAGTATCGCTAAGTCTGAAATCGGGAAATACCGACGATTTAACAGCTTTGAAGTCAGGAATAAGTGTACTTCCCTTATCATAACCCAGTTTTTTAAACAACCTGTAATTGAAAATATCAGCTGACAGGTTTTCTCCTGCAAGGTCCCATCCCATATACCCTATAATATTGGCCATATCTTCAAGCTTCCATGGCTCAGGTCTGTATCCGAGTATTCTGAATTCCGGAGGCAGTTCCTTACCCGCATTTGCAATGTATTCGTTAACACCATCTGAATACGCTTTCATACAATCAATTATCACCTCATCCTCATTACTGAGGATCATCTTCGACTTATTTGTTATATCCAGACTACGCAGGAACAGGTCGGTCTGAACCATAGATTCACCGAAGATTTCTGAAAGACGTCCTGTTGTGGCACGTCTTATAAGATCCATCTGCCAGAGACGTTCCTGTGCCATCACATAACCTGTTGCGAAATAGAGGTCATGTTCATCTGAGGCATAAATATGAGGCATGCCCCGTTCATCGCGGTATACTGTAACCTCTGATCCAAGGGATGCTGAAATGATCTCGCCTTCATATTTTGGTAAAGCGCCTCGTTTTATCCCGCTGATTAAAATGATTACGGCAATAATAGCGATAATCAGAATTCCAAGAAGAGCTGATAAGATTCTCCTGACTGTCTTCATTGATCTGTATAATTAATTTTTGTCAATTTAATCAATTCCAGCTTAATTTCAGTATTCAACACCGGCCAATCCTGATGTACAGTTACGGCATATTTCAATCATGCTCCGATCTTTAAGAATTGCCTTCCTGAAAACTCTGTATCCCGGTCCGTTCCATATCTCCCTGAAGGTTTCCTGATTGAGATCACCCATAATGTGTTCAGCATCTTTATCAAAGCAGCATGGAATAACTTTCCCGTCCCATGTTATTACAGGATTGAACCAGAGCCTTGCACATCTGTCCGGTATTCTGTTTTTATTTATATATATGTTGTCAGCCAACTCATACCTGCTGTACTTTGCTTCAGCAGGGAGCCATTTTCCGGTGTTTTCCTCATTTATTACCTGCATTGACTTAAGCTTCAGTGTAGCCCCGATTCTCTTTGCAAAAGACCTTACCTGCGGAACCTGGTGCTCGTTTATCCTGTTAACCAGAAGTTGAATCTCAAGTTTCATTGATGACTTGTGTTTGTCTTTTGCAGCCGCAACCAACCTCAGTCCCTCAAGTACTGTTTCCAGATTTCCATTTACCCTGTATGCCGAATAACTATCCTGATCAAAGCCATCAAGTGAAACTATCAGGCGGCTTAACCCTGAATTCACAATTTTCCCTGAATAATCCGGCGACAGGAAATGGCCATTTGTTGAAACAGTTGAATGCAAGCCTCTGCATATGTCAATAAATGAAAAGAAATGTGGATGAAGCATCGGTTCCCCCTGGAAATAGAGGTTTATATTATACAGATAAGGTTCTAATTCCTTTAATACTCTTTTGAAAAGATTAATGTCCATAAAACCATGCCCTCTCTTCATCTGCCCTGAACCCGAGGAACATTCCGGACACTTAAGGTTGCAGTTATTTGTAAGTTCTGTACTTATTGAAACAGGCATTCCTCTCACTACAATCCTGTCCTTGCTGAAGAGACTTCCAAGGTACGAAGACCCTGCCATCAGAAGGTTAACCGGTTTAGTAAAGTGGCTGATCAATGGATTTTCTTTAATTACAGTAAAATAATAAAATATTTTTCACAAAAGAGATAGGGTAAGGAGCCATGATGATGGTCTTTAATCTGAAACGGGAAAACAGATCAAACTTATTAATTAAAAGGATATTCAATTAAAATTTTTAAGCCATGAAAACATTTAATAAATTTTCGCTGATTGCAGTCGTTTTACTGGCTGCATTTACACTTGAGGCTGCTTTTGCAGGAAACTCAGAAGGCAGGAAGAAAGCCGGCCCGCAGGACCTGATAACAATCAGAGGCAAAGTTGTTGATTCTGAAACAAATGCTCCGCTTGTCTTTGCTACAGTCACAGTCAAGGATTCTAATGTCGGTATCATTACCAATATCGATGGGGAATTCACTCTTAAGGTCAGTCCCTCAGCAGGGAACATTGAAGTTTCTTTCCTGGGCTATAGAAACAGGACAATTGAAATAAGTTCTCTGAAGGATAACGGAGGGAAGAATACAATTGAACTGGAATCAGCCCCTATCCCTATCAGGGAAATTGTTGTCAGACCTGTTGATCCTGAAGCAATTGTTGAAAAAGCAATCAGTAGAATCTCCGCTAATTATGAATCTGTTCCTAATCTCATGACAGCTTTCTACAGGGAGACAATCAGGAAAAACAGAACTTACATCTCAATAGGCGAGGCAGTTGTTGAGATATTCAAGGCACCTTATGTAAGTGATACCCGTTTTGACGGTACCCGTATATATAAAGGAAGGAAAAGCGGGGATGTCGAAAAAATGGATACAGTGTTATTTAAACTCCAGGGAGGACCTGTTAGCGTATTGCAACTCGATATAGTTAAAAATACCGAGTCAATACTTACCAGGGAGGCTATGGAATATTATGATTACAGCATCTCAGGAGTTATAGAGATCGATGGGAAACCTCATTACATTGTTGATTTCATACAGAGGCCATCTGTTGAACAGCCTCTGTTTATGGGGAGTTTATTCATAAACATGGAAACCTTCGCGATTACCGAGGCTGAATTTGGATTCAATCTGTCGGATAAGGAGGCTGCTGCTTCAATATTCATCAGAAAAAAACCTCTCGGGATGAAAATATATCCGGAAATTGCAACATACAGGACAAAATATCGCGAACAGGATGGAGTACTTCATTTTATCTACTCAAGAGCTGAAGTTAAATTTAAAGTAGACTGGCAGAAGAAACTCTTCCACACGTATTATACCACAATGTCTGAAATTGCAGTAACAGACCGTACTGACAAGGAAGTTATTAAATTTGCAAGGGAAGATAAGGTAAGATATACTGATGTGTTTTCTGAAAAGGTAACCGCATTTACCGATAGTGAGTTCTGGGGAGACTACAATGTAATAGAACCCGATCAGAGCATTGAATCAGCAATCAGAAGGCTCAGCAGAAAGCTTAAATTCAGTGACAGGGAAGAATAATTAACCAATCAGCAGGGTTGATAAATGCCAGTGGACAGTGAAATAGCAGGGAGGATCCGAAAGGGTGATAAAGCTGAGTTTGAGTCACTTTTCAGATCCTCCTATGTTTCGCTGGTAAAATATGCAAGAACCCTGATAAAAGATCAGGACACAGCTGAAGAAATAGTTCAGGACCTGTTTGTCAGGCTCTGGCAGGAGAAGGAAAAAATAAAAATTGAAAGTTCTTTAAGCGGATATCTCTTCAGGTCGGTACACAACAGGTGCCTTCATTTTATTGAACACCGTAAAGTTATGGAACGTCATGCCGGAGAGATTTCAGCAAGAAAGGCGGACACTGCAGAAGATCCTTCAGAAATCCTGCATTACAAGGATCTCCAGGCCAGAATAGCCGGGATCCTTGAAAGATTACCGGAACGATGTGGCACAATATTCTGCATGAGCAGATTCGAAGGATTGAAATACAGCGAGATAGCCGAAAAATTATCAGTTTCGGTAAAGACAGTTGAGGCCAGTATGGGCAGGGCGCTTAAGGAATTCAGAAAAGAATTAACAGAACTATGAACAAGATGAACAACACGGAAAGATTTACAGATAAAGAGTGGGAAAAGCTTGCTTCAATCCTTTCGGGGGAAGAAGCTGAAAATCCGGATCTTATAAAGAGATTTATGGCTGAGGATTTTCAACAGACCGGAGATAAATGGAAAGAGATTAAGGATATGAGCAGTCATAAGGAAATCAATGTTGAAAAGGCATGGGAAAGTGTCAGTTCAAAAATACTCCAGGGTGAACTAGACAATGATTCAGATAAAACAGGAATGCTCGTAATGCGACGTGCTATTATCAGAGTAGCTGCTGTTGCCCTGATATTGATTTCCCTTGGAACCGGAGCTTTCTTCCTTATCAATACGGGTACTTCCGGTAAGAAGATTGCTTACTCGACCGGTAATGATCAGAAGAACCTGCTTGTTGAACTTTCAGATGGCAGCAGGATATTCCTGAACCGTAATTCCGAACTGATTTACCGGAACGATTTTGGCAGGACCAGCAGGAATGTCAGGCTGAAAGGCGAAGCCTTTTTTGACATATCAGCCGATGCTTCCAAACCATTTATTATTGACGCCGGAGATGCTATGGTAAAGGTTATCGGAACATCATTCAACGTAATTACCAGCAACGCAGCATCAGAAGTTGAAGTATTTGTAAAGACCGGGAAGGTAGTACTTTCCGGGAATGATAACTCACAGTCTATTGAGCTTGATCCGGGATATATCGGAAAAATTAGTTCCGGGAAAACCGAAAAAACTGTCAATAATGACGACAACTACCTCTCCTGGAACACAGGACTTCTTGTTTATAACGGACAGACTCTGGATGTTGTTTTCAAAGATCTCAGGAGAGTTTATAATATGGATATAGTTGCTGATGATATAACAATCCTGGAAAACAGATGGACATCCCCGATAGATAATCAAAACCAGGAAACAATAATCCGGCTGATTTGTGTTAGCTTTAACCTGAGTTACACACAGGATGGCAACGTATACCATCTTGTAAAAAAATAACTGCCAGCATGCAATATGCTATCCTGCAATGGCTTCATATTCAAAAGATTAGCATCCGTTGCAATATTGCTCCTGCTTCTCCTTAAAGGAAATTGCCAGGAAGCTATTCTTGATTCATTGTTCACCTTCAGCGCCGGACAGGTAAAGACTATAACTGCACTGGAGATTATTACACGCCAGACAGGCTTTAACTTCACATACGACAGTCGCCTCGTGGATAATGACAGGATCACTGTAATGACATTCAATTCGGTTAAGCTGAGAGCAATACTTGAGAGCATTACAAATAATGATTCCCTGGTTTTTTCTGTTATTGATAAGTACATAATCTTTTCAAGAAAGGATAAACCAATTTCTCAGATGACCGACAGCCCACCCGGTATCAAAATTGACTATATCAAGGGGAGAATAGCAGACGGCGAAACAGGAGAACTGCTTCCTTATGCAACAGTGGCATTAAAAAACAGAGCAAAAGGCACTGTTACAAATAATAATGGGGAATTTGGCATGAATATCAGCCAGGATATGGTTGATGATACTCTCTCTGTCTCATATCTCGGTTATCTTAATACCGAGGTCCCTTTAAGTAAAGCCTTTGTAAGCAATCTTGAAATAACTTTGATGCGGGAATTCATTTCTATACCCGGTATAATCATAAAGAACCAGATACCACAGGAGATAATTTACAAAGCAAAAAGGGCAATTTCTGAAAACTATAGCAGGGATCCGGTTTACCTGACCGCTTTCTACAGGGAAGGAGTTCTTAAAAGACGGACTCTTCAGAACTATTCAGAGGCAATACTGAGGATTTACAAAAGCTCATATTCGGGCTCGCTTCTCGGAGATCAGATTAAAGTCCTCAAAAGCAGAAAAATTGAGAATACAGGGAAAAAAGACACTCTTACCGTTAGGCTGAAGGCAGGATTGAGAACATGCAATGAGCTCGATGGAGTAAAGAATACATTTGATTTTATTGCAGGTGAAAGCATGCCTGATTACAGTTACCTGATGACTGATATTGTAACTTTTGAAGAGGAGTCTGCCTATGCTATTGATTTTGAACAGAAGGAAGATATTGACCTCCCGTTATATAAGGGTACTTTATATATTAATACGGTTGATTATGCTATCGTGCATACTGAATTTGAGCTGAATCAGGCATTCTTATTTAAAATGAAAGAATCCTTTATAGCAAATTCCACGCGCGGATTCAACACCTGGCCGGTTTCAGTCAAATATTCAGTAAGTTACAGAAAACTGAATGACACTTATTATTTAAGCCACGTAAGAGGCGATCTGTTGTTCGCTTCAAAGAAAAAGAAGAGGCTTTCCAGTACACAGTTCACAGTATTTCTTGAGCTTGCCGTAACCGATATTGATATTGAAAATGTGACCCGTTTCGAAAGGGATGAGGTAGCTCCTGTCCATTCGGTGTTTTCGAAAGTAATAACAAGCTATGATCCTCTCTTCTGGGGTAATCAGGATTATCTCCGGCCCGAAGATAATCTCCTCGACGAGTTGAAGAATATGAAGGTCAGATTACAGGAATTTTCGAAATAAATTCTCTAATACTTATCTATAAGCTCATATAATTCAGTCAGGTCAGGAGTAAGCACAATATCAGTTCTTCTGTTCTTCTGCCTGGCATCAGGAGTATTCCTGTTGTCAATTGGCAGGTATTCACTTCTGCCTGATGCAGTCAGTCTTTTGGCATCTATTTTTGAGCCTTCAAGAAGAACTCTTACAACAGTTGTTGCCCTCTTCACACTCAGATCCCAGTTGTCCCTCAGCTGACCTGCACCCGGATTATAAGGTACGTTATCAGTATGTCCTTCAATTGTTATCTGGATACCGGGGTTTCTCTCAAGCACTCCGGCAAGCTTCTTAAGAGCATTTCTTCCATTTGCATCAATGTCATAGCTGCCTGATTTGAAAAGGAGCTTTTCGTCCAGGGAAATATAAACCTTACCATTCTTCATTGTAACTGTCAGTCCGTTATTTTCAAATCCCAGGAGTGCTTCGGATACCTTGGTCTTCAGATCCTGCACTATTTTCTTCTGAGCATCAAGAATCTTCTCAAGTTCAGCCAATCTTGCATTTCTTTTTTCGAGCTCAAAGGTCAATTCATCAAGTGTGGCCTTCTTCATGTCCAGTGATACTGAAAGCTGCTTTAAAAGATCTTCCTTATTCTGAAGGTTATTCTGTGCTGCTCTCAGCTCTTCAAGCAGCTTCTGGGTTTCCCTTACATTCCCCTTAATCAGATCCTCCTGGGCATTCTGGAGCTCATTGTACCTCGATGTCATATTATTGTAATCGCCCAGCGCCTTATCGCGCTCACTCTCTACTTTTGAATACTCCTTACGTATCCCATCAGTCTCCTTTTCAAGAGAAGCCAGTTTAAACTCCAGCTCGGTATTTTTCATCTGCAGTCCGATATTATCCTCCTTGAATGCATCCCTTTCATTCATGTACTGTTTACTGGTATCACTCAGACTACCGTACTTTTTTCCTGAAACGCATGATAATGCTGATATTACTATTAGAATAACACCAGTCAGCTGAGTTATTTTTCTGTTCATGTGAATAATTTATCTGTTATATATAACAACCAAAATTGATGAAAATTGTTATCCGACATATGATTTTCAAGGCAAAAATAAGAAAAAGCATGGTAAGCGTCAGCAAACACCCGCGAATAATAATTCTTATATTTGCAGGTTATAAGTTCTTAATATTCCGCAATGGATAAAGAGGCAAATCTGCTGAACAAAATAGATTCCCCTGAAGATCTCAGGAAGCTGAAACCAGAGCAACTCGTTCAGGTAAGTTCAGAGCTTCGCCAATTCATTATAGATGTGGTTTGCAATAATCCGGGTCATTTCGGGGCCAGTCTTGGTGTGGTGGAGCTGACAGTTGCAATTCATTATGCTTTTAACACACCCTATGATAAGGTGATCTGGGACGTAGGCCATCAGGCCTACGGACATAAAATACTTACCGGCAGACGCGATGTTTTTTCCACAAACAGGAAATACAAGGGAATCAGCGGATTTCCAAAAATGGCAGAAAGTGAATATGATGCTTTTGGAACCGGACATTCTTCCACATCCATCTCCGCTGCTCTTGGAATGGCAATTGCAGCAATGGCACGCCCAGCCGGGCACCGGGG
>Ga0209211_10010673_pt1 | contig 11911 bp, 10 predicted proteins | sample RifGroA2_FD_183992 | JGI IMG/M metagenome (GOLD analysis project Ga0209211, IMG submission 183992) | Groundwater microbial communities from Rifle, Colorado, USA - Groundwater A2 (SPAdes) (version 2) | ecosystem: Environmental > Aquatic > Deep subsurface > Groundwater | place: Rifle, Colorado... | reverse complement strand
TGACTGCCTCAGCCTCGCTTTTGCTGACAGTATCGCGCGCTTCATAATGCACCTCGCAAGGAGACCTCTGGCTTCAGCCAGAGGAGGAATTGCGAACTCACCGGCATCCTACTGCCGTCAGATTTAAATGCCCTGCCGCCTGCAATATCCACATTGCCAAATGAATCTTTGGTGTTCGGGAATTGAGTTGGCAACAACAGGGGTTGCAGTGGTGTATGCCCTTTTTCCTGGACGGGCTGTTGCACAAAATTGAAATGTCGCATATGTTTCACCAACAGATGTCAACCAGCCTATTGCTCTCCACGATGCCGTTAGGCGTCTGGATTGAGCAAGCCACCGTCTTTAGACGGTGGTAGTTGACTCATATATATGGGCTTCTGCTTCTGCAGCCTCTCCAGCTTCTTTTCGTACTCTGGCCGAACCGCAAGCTCACGGAACCGTTTCCTGTCCTTTTTTATCTGCGAGGGGAGAGCGAAGCTTCCGTATATGGTTTGCCTGGCTTTCGCACCCTTGACGCTTGGCGCCTTGTGGAAGATGATTTTCCGCGCGTACATGGCGATCAGGCGCGCCACTTTCTTCGACCTGTATGTGCCCTTGGCAGCATTCCGCTCAGAGCGGGCCTCAAGGTCAACCCTTCCCGAGCGCGCAGTGTTCACCACGTGTATTTCGCCTGACCGGTGCCAGGAAACGCCTGCCTCCTCCTCGGCAGTGGCGCAGGAAAAGTAGAATCCCTTTGTGCCAAGGTAGAGGGCAAGGGCCTGGTAAAGGGCGAGCTTGGGCTTTTCTATGAACCACCCGCCGCGCTCCTCCTCCAGGGGCACGTAGTAGATGCCCTTGAAAGGGGTGGGGAAGAGGCGGAGGGACATTAGCATGCCCTTTATCTCCTTGTCACCGAAGCCGTCTTTCCGGAGCTGTGCAAAGCTAATTGCTTGTTTTGGAAGCATCTGAAACCTCTCCTTCAAATTCCTCAAAATCTGCCTTGCTGAAGACCATTGCCTGGAGCCTTTCCATGTTCTTTGGGGCACCGTTCTTTTTTATCATCGACCTCATGCGCAGGAGAGGCTCGCCCCTGCTTTTCAGGATAAGCATCACGTCAAACAGGTCACGGGCCTCTTTCCTTTCTGCGTAGGCTCCTTCTTTCATGCGGAGGATGTCTTCAAGGGAGGCGACAAGGAGCCCGGATCCGCCCACCTCATGCCATTCTGCTTTGTTTACCTTGAAGGAAGGCGGGAGCACCTCCACCTTGATGCTCGTGTCCTCAAAATGTATTACGAACTGGTTGGAGAACCTGCTTCGGAATGCCCTCACGCCCTTTGCCGAAAGGCAGCCCTTCAGCGCCTCCTTTGCTTGAACGTCGTCGCTCCCTAGCGTGGCGAAGTCAAGGTCAACGCTGAGCCTGTGTTTCAGGTGGAAAATTGCAAGCGCAGTGCCTCCGACAAGCACGAGCCTGCCGCCAGTGCACTCTGCTACGGAGGGCAGGATTTCAAGTATGCGCGCGTATTTCAGCGCGAAATTGCCTTTCATGCATGGATTGGGAAGGGAAAATATAAAAAGATATGTTTTTACTAGGTATAAATATATTTTACCTAAGAAAAACAATTTATCTCTGAAGGCTATTTGCTATCAAAAGAAGCGCCTCCCTGCGAGTTTGGCCTTGTTTGCGCTAGGCCTGAATTTCTCAGTTCTAGGTAAAACAGCCTCCCCGAAATGCGCTTATTGCCTGTCATTGTGGCAGAGGTCCAGGAAGGCAAGCCTGCCGGCTTTCAGGAGCCATTATTCGATGACCAGCTTGTCCTTGCTGTTCGGGTAGGCGTCAAATTCCTGTTTCCCGTTTACCAATACCGTGATCCCGCCATTTTTGGTTTTGTGAGGGGAAACCTCTGCCGACCGGACGTCTTCATCCGATTTGATGAATCCGACCTGGTCATCCGCCCGTTCCATCGGCCTCAGCACCACCACGCCTTTTTGGAAAACCAGGACCAGCATTCCTGAGGCGCTTCGCTTTTCAAGCAGGTCGTCCGGGCCTATGTTCGCGGTATCCTTCCCTGTGGCTGCCTCCAGCATTTCCTTGCTGATCTTAATGGTCGCAAGGGAAACTACGCCTCCCCCCTTGTGCATGAAACCGCGGATGGTCACACTTTTCCCGTTAAACTCAGCGTTTATCTCCTGGCTGTAAAAAAGGGAATTAGAAGTCTTGTCAGTCGGCTCGTTGGTGCTTTGGGAGGTTTTCAAGCTGTCATTTGCCTGCGGGTATGCCTTTGGGGCAATTGCAACTGTAAACGAGGTCAATAGGACGGCTGGCAGCGCATACCTGAAAAAGAGGGGGTTCCTTTTTCGGTGAATTTCGGCAGTGTTCTTGCCCTTTGCAGTCTGTCCCTGGAAAAAAGCCTGTTTCATGCTCCCACCTCTCTGTAAAATATGGGTAAGGTGGTTTTTAATGTTAACGGAAGGTCAGCCTGCCCTTCTCAAAAGAGCCTGCTTGCCCTTCCTGGTGAGCCTGTAGAAAACGAACTTTCTCCCCGGGGTGGCGAGTTTTTCCACGAATCCTGCCTGCAGCAACGTTTCCAGGTGCTCCACTATGGTCGCCTTGCTTTTCCCGAGCTTCACCGACAGGTCGGTTGGTATCTTGTCAGCCGCCTCAAGCTCCTGGAGTATGCCTGCGCGCGTCTCGTTTTCAAGCAGCCTTTCTGTTTGCGGGTCAAGCTCAATAGTTGCCTGGCGCTGGTGCAGCAGGAGGTAAGCCGCTATTATGACTGCTATGAATGCTCCCACAAGCGGAAGCAGCTGCTCGAGCGTTATTCCTTGCTGCAAAGGGGGAGCGGTTGCTGCCTCCTCGCCTGCCTTTCTTTGCGCTGCTGTTGCAACACCGAATGAGGGCAGTTGGGGGAAGTTTGCCTCTTGTGCCTTGTCCTGAGCTGCTCCTGTTGGCGCAATCAGGTTCTCAAAGGCTTCTGGCTGGGGCGGCGCAGTGCGGTTCGGGCAATCAGAAACCTGAGCGCAGTCCGCCCACTCGCCTATGTTATTGCAATAAGATGAAACCCAGCTGAACATGAGGAGTTTGGAGGGGTCGCAGGATGTTTCGAGCGCGCGCTCGTTTATCAGCCAGCCTATTTCGTTTGCTAGCGCCATCTGGCTTGCCTCTGCGCCCGAAACGCGCACATAGGAGGGAGGGGGAAACACGCCCACGTCCACTGTGTAGTTTCCGTAGTGCCCCTGGTAGGTGAGGTTGAGAACGGAAAGCGCCATGGCTGAAGAATTCTCTGAAAAGTATGCCTCGAACTGCTGCGCAGATGCTAGAGAAAGCAGCAGTGCGAATGCAAGGGCACCGAATAGGCATTTCATGGTTAGGCTATGGTTTGGCGCCCATTTAAATGGTTCGCTTTTTGTTCGGGCAAAAAGCGATGCATTTTCGTAGCGACGATAATGCACATCGCTTTTCGTTCGGGAAACAGGCATAATCATCTCGCCAGCTTGATGTCTGCCGCGGTGACGGTTTTCCTGCCAGCGTGCTTGGCGTACTTTATGGCGCGGTGAGAGATCTCCAGCCCGATTTTCTCCAGCACTTCGGCAAGCTCGGCTGCGGCCGAGTCGGACACGCGGTCTGCGCCTGCTTCGCGGATGAGTTTCTCGACAGGGGCTTTTGGAAGTATCATAGGGGCACCTCGCAATCTCAACTGGCAGCATACCTCAATTAAGTAATTAAATACCAATCCCCACCTTTCTCCCATGGCCTATCGTCTTCGGGAGCACATACTGCCGCGAGCGTACCAGCTTGCCATAGCTGCTTCCGCGCTCCACAAGGGGAACACCCTGGTGGTGCTTCCCACAGGCATAGGGAAAACGCTCATTGCATTCCTTGTAATAGCCGAACAGGCTGAGAAAGGCAGGGTGTTTTTCCTTGCCCCAACAAAGCCGCTGGTGCAGCAGCACCATCGCACTTTCCTGCAGTCAATGGAATTCCCTGAAAGTGACACGGCACTGATTAGCGGCGAGGTGCAGCCCAAGAAGCGAAAGGAGCTTTGGGAAAAAAGGGTGTGCTTTTCCACCCCTCAGTCGCTTCAAAACGACCTTAAGGCAGGAAGGGCGGCTGCGGACTGCTCGCTTTGCGTGATTGACGAGGCGCACCGGTCAGTGGGCAATTACGCCTATACATTCGTGGCAGGGCAGTGCGTGAAGGCAGGCGGGAAAATACTCGGGCTCACTGCCTCTCCAGGCGGAAGCAGGAAGAGGATAGAGGAAATCGTCGCAGCCTTGGGAATTGAGAATATCGAGATCCGCACTGCCGAGGACGAGGACGTGAAGAGGTACGTTCAGCCATTGGAAATCGAGTACGTGCGGGTGGCGCTTGGAAAGGAGTTTTCTGATGTGAGGAAGCTTCTGCAGTCCATGCTGGACGATTACTCCAAGCGATTGGAAAACTACAATGTGAGCGTTCCCTTGCGCTCCAAAAAGGGCCTGGTCGAGCTTCGGATGAGGATAATGCGCTTTTCCGAGCGGATCAGGTACCCGATGCTCTCTCTTTATGCCACTGTCTTCAACCTTGTGCACATGCTCGAGCTCATTGAAACCCAGGGGCTTGCTACTTTTCTTGCCTACGTTGAGAAGATGAAAGCTAGGCCCGACACCAAGGCAAGGCAGAGGATAATGAGGGACAGGCGCTTTGAGGAGGTGCTCAAGCTCTGCGAAAAGGCAAGCGAGCACCCCAAGCTTGCCGAGCTCGTGAGAATTCTCAAGGAACGGAAAGGCAAGGGGGAGAAAGTGCTGGTCTTTGCGCAGTACCGCGACCAGGTCAAGGCAATGGTGAATGCGCTTCGGAACGAGGGCTTTTCAGCAGAAAGGTTCGTTGGCAAGAAGGAAGGGGTCACCTCGGACGAGCAGAAGAAAACAATAGCGAGCTTTGCAGCAGGCGAGTTCGACGTCATGTGCGCCACCAGTGTTCACCCAGATGAATTTATACTTATCCGCAACGATATCAACGACACAATAAAGATAGAGAAAATCGGCAATTTCGTTAATTCGTTCATTAAATCAAACTCAAAAATGACCGCTTCCAAGAAAATAGGCGGATATTCTGTGCTTTCATATGGCGGAGAAAAAGTCGATTTCTGCCGGATCACCCATGTTCACAAACACAGAAGAAGATCCAAAGTGGTCGAGATCAAAACGGCGTCTGGTTTTAGAACAAAAGTGACTGAGGACCACAGTCTTTTTTCTTTCAGCGATAAGTCAGATCTAATCCCGGCGAAACCGGAAAATGGCTTATTTGTAAAACTCGCCATCAGTGCACCGAATATAGAGCTTGAGAGAGAGATAGACATAGTGAATGAACTCGTAATAAATGCGCCGAAAAATGTCATTAATAGTATTTACGTGTCTCTAGAAGGTATTACTCAGGCAAAGATTAGAATATATTCCACAGACATGAAATTCCTTTTCGCGATAAGGGAGAAAGACAAGCATATGGAAAGAATGGCCCTAAACGCGGGCATCGGCAGATCCACAGTTGCAGATGCCGCTAAAAGATTGGAAAGCAGAAAGTTGATAAAAACAGCAACCATGGGCAGATACAAAATTTTGAGCATAACTGAATCTGGGAAGCGGTATTTGGCATTCTTGGAATGGCTTTTTGATAGCTATTGTTACAGAAAAATGAAATACCGAATTCCGTTAAAAAAAGCAATTAAGGCGCCGCCATTCGTAAATGAATTTTGCAAACAATTTGTGGAAGTATCTTATGGAAAGGCCAAAATACCGAGATATATAAAACCAAACGAAGCGCTAGCGGAATTTTTAGGTCTGTATGTTTCCGAAGGCTCAACAAGGAAGACAAAAAGCACCTCCGATGTATTCCTCGCCGCCAGGGGCAAACAGATGCAAAAAAAGATGAGAAAGAGCGTTGCAAATGGTTTGGGATTGAAAACAAGGACTTGTTGGCACGGGGTTGCTATCGAGGCACAGATTGCCCATTACTTGATTAAATATGTCTTTAGGGGCGGCGTTGGCGCTTATAACAAAGAAGTTCCGGATTATTTGTTTTCAGCGCCTTCTGGACAAAAATGGAAATTTTTAGAGGGATATTGTGCGGGGGATGGCTGTGTTTGTGATAAAAGAATAATATTCACGTCAGTGAGCGAGAAATTGATGTTCGGTTTAATAGTGCTCTTGAGGCAATTGAATATTCGAAAAATCAGCCTGGTCAAAGCCAAGAAAAAGAGTGCCTATGATTTATACATTTCTGAATCACTGAAATTCCAAAGGGTTGCTGAAACCGATGGAAAGCAGGCATACTATAATTTAATTCCAAGCGCATTTTCATCCATTAAAGCGTTTGAAAAGTTCGGGAACAGATATGTTAGATTGCCGGGGCGTCTTAAGCCCAGAATAAAAACGGTTCCATGCGAGAGCAATTGCTTTGACTTTATAAAAAGCATAAAAGCAATTAATAGGCAGCCGGGTTTTGTTTATGACATTTCAGTCAAAAATACTGAAAGATTCCTTGGTGGATTGGGCTTGTTTTGCCTTCATAACAGCATAGGGGAGGAGGGTTTGGACATACCCTCGGTGGACACGGTTGTTTTCTTCGAGCCCATTCCTTCCGAAATCCGCTCCATACAAAGGCGGGGCAGGGCGGGCAGGCTGAAGGCTGGCAGGGTGGTGGTGCTCATAACAACAGCCACGCGCGACGAGGCGTACTTTTACTCTTCCAGGAAAAAGGAGGAGAACATGAAGCGGATAGTGGGCAGGATGCAGAAGGCATTCTCATCGGGCCAAAAGATACGAAAGGAAATAGGCGAAGGGAAAATCACAGGTGCTGGGGAAGAAAAGGAAAGGGAAGAAGCCCATAAGCAGCAATTGAAGAGGGCATCCCCAAAAAGGCGAAGGAAATCCGAGCAGAAGAAAATAACCGACTTTTAGCCCGACCATTTCGCCCGTCTAGCCTTCGTTTTTTAAGCCTAATTCGCCCATTCCCTGCCATGACGGGAGGAAGGTGGCATTCGGTTTCGCTATTGTCCGTTTTTTCCGAGCTTGGCACTTCTGAAAAGGGATTGAGCGAGAAAAAAGCATGGGAGCTTCTGGAAAAGCTCGGCCCCAATTCCATCCAGGAGGTGAAGAAGGAGCCCTGGTACGCAAAGTTTCTTTCCCAGTTCAGGAGCCTGCCCATACTCATGCTTCTTGCAGCAGCGGCGATTTCGCTTGCTCTTGGGCTCACTTTGGACAGGGACAAGCTCATAGATGCCGCAGCAATACTGGTAGCGGTGTTCATTGCGGTTTCCTTTGGCTTTTGGCAGGAGTACAAGGCAGAGCGCGCGCTTGAGGCGCTCAAGAAAATGGTGGTGCTGCACTCCATAGTGGTAAGGGGGGGCAGGCAGCTATCCATAAACTCCCGCGAGCTTGTTGTCGGGGACATGGTTATTCTGGAAGAGGGCTCTGCGGTTCCTGCTGACCTGCGGCTGGTGGAGGCGATCAACCTGGCTTCCGACCAGTCCATGCTCACAGGCGAGTCCAGGCCGGCAAGCAAGGAGGCTTGCACTGTACCTGCAAAATCCGTGCTGTCCGACCAGAGGAACATGCTTTTCTCAGGCACTGTGATTGTGCGGGGCCACTGCAAGGGAGTGGTGGTAACCACGGGCATGCAGACCGAGTTCGGGAAAATCGTGGGGTATGTCACTGAAAAGGAAAAGGGTGAGGCTCCGCTTCAGAGGAACATATCGCAGCTTTCGCGCTACCTTGGCTATGCTGGAATCACGGCAGCCATACTGTTCTTCGGAATCGGGCTGCTGAGGGGTGAATCGGCTTCCAGCATGTTCGTGGTGGCAGTAACTCTTGCAGTTGCTGTAATACCCGAGGGTTTGCCCACTGTGCTTGCGATCACCCTTGCGCTTGGCGTGCAGAAAATGGCGAAAAGGAACGCCATTGTGCGAAAGATGTCAGCAGTTGAGGCATTGGGCTCGGCTACGGTGATTTGCACTGACAAGACAGGCACCATAACGCAGAACAGGATGGAGGTGCAGGAAATAATCCTTTCCGAAAACGCGTACACCATTGGAAAGGCGGGCATGGACGAGGGAGCCACGCGCCGCGACGCTGTCCTTGCGCGCGCTGTTGAGGTGATGGCGCTTTGCAACAACGCCATCAAGGTGAGCGAGGCAGGGGTGGACAAATTCACCGGCGATCCCACTGAAACCGCGCTCCTCTCCGCAGTGGAGGCCTGCGGGGCAAGCGAAAAGGGGCTGCGGAGCGAGCACAAGGAAGTGGGCGAGATCCCCTTTGACTCTGACCGCAAGATGATGAGCTCCGTCAGAATGTGGGGAAGGGAGAGGATTGCACTTGTGAAGGGGGCGCCTGAAAAGGTCCTCCCACGCTGCAAGTTTGTGTTAATGCACAACGGAGAAAAGAAATTGACAGGCGACACACAGAGGAAGTTCGCTACTGATTCGCAGTCGCTTGGAAACATGGGCATGAGGGTGCTTGCGCTTGCTTACAGAAAGGTGGAAAAGAAGTCATCCTACTCATCTGCGAACACAGAAAGCGGCCTGGTGCTGGTGGGCCTGGTGGCAATGGAGGACCCGCCCAGGCCCGAGGCTGCCGAGGCGATTGCCCTTTGCCGTTCTGCGGGAATAAAAGTCGTGATGATAACTGGCGACTCGCTTTCCACTGCGCGGGCGATTGCCGCGAAAGTGGGGCTGCTTGAGGAGGGCGGGCAGGTGATGGACGGCTCCGCTCTCTCGGACCTCTCAGAGCAGGAATTCGAAAGAATTGTCCCTTCCATATCGCTATTTTCACGGGTCACTCCTGAGCAGAAATACAAGATTGTTCAGACATACATGAAGAGGGACGAAATAGTCGCAGTGACCGGGGATGGCGTGAACGACTCCCCTGCAATAAAGAAGGCGGACATCGGCGTTGCAATGGGGCTTGCAGGCACAGATGTCACAAAGGAGGTTTCGGACATAGTGCTCACGGACGACAATTTCGCCTCGATCGTGAGCGCGGTGAAGTACGGCAGGACGATCTTCAACAACATCAAGTCGTTCGTGCGCTACCAGCTTTCCACCAACGTGGCAGCGCTTTCGCTCATGTTCGCAGGTCCGGTCTTCACTGGCCAGCTCCCGCTGATTCCTGTCCAGATACTGTGGATAAACATCATGATAGACGGCCCGCCCGCGCTTGCCCTTGGCGCCGAGCCGCCCTCCAAGGACGAGATGAACCGCCCGCCCAGGAACCCGAAGGCAGGCTTCATGAGCAGGAACCTGGTGATCTCCATACTGGTGCTCGGGCTGGTCATGGCCTCGATTTCGCTTGCGGTGTTCGGCTACTACCGCTACTACTCGCCCGAAAAGGCAACCACTGTCGTGTTCACGCTCTTCGTCTTCCTGCAGCTTATGAACGCGCTCAACTGCCGCTCCGGGCACGAGTCAATTTTCAGGAGGTTCTTCTCCAACCGCTACATTTACCTTGCCATAACAGCCTCGCTTGCGCTGCATCTGGCGATCGTGTACGCTGCCCCGCTTCAAGAGGTGTTCAAGACTGTGCCTCTTTCAGTGGAGGACCTGCTCCTTGTCGCAGGCGCGTCTGCGCTCATCATGGTGCTGGAGGAATCCAAGAAGAAGTTCCTGCCGTTCACCACGGCATATTAGTGGTCGCTATGAAGCCGAAAAAAGCCAGGGGGAAAATCCTCAGGTTCATAAGGGATTGCTTCAGGTCCTCTGGAAAAAAAACGGCGGTTGTGGGGCTGTCCGGGGGCCTGGACTCAGCCGCCACGCTCTCCCTCTGCGTGCGGGCTCTTGGGAGGAAAAACACGCTTGCCGTGCTGCTTCCCTCTGCCTCCACGCCGGCCGACGACCTGGCCGACGCCGAGGACCTCTGCTCCAAATTGGGCATTAGGATGGTGAAGTTCGAGATTGAGCCAATCATTTCCGCTTTCAGGGAATTGTCTTCAAGCAACCTCCTTAGGGCCAACCTGTCCGCGCGCGTGAGAATGGCAATCCTCTACTCACTTGCCCAGAGGAAAAACGGCCTGGTGGCAGGCACTGGCGACAAAAGCGAATTTCTGCTTGGCTACTTCACGAAACACGGGGATGGCGGAGCTGACCTTTTCCCGATCGGCGGCCTTTACAAGACTGAAGTAAGGGAACTGGGCAGGCTCCTGGGATTGCCGCAGGCGATTCTCCGCAAGCCGCCCTCGCCCGCGCTATGGCTGGGGCAGACCGCGGAGGAGGAGCTTGGCTTTTCCTACCAGGAGGCGGACGCCATACTGAAGGCAATCGGGAAAGGCGCCAAAAGATCAGCTTTGGTGAAAAAGTTCGACAAGAAAACGGTTGAGAAAATATTGCTGCGCATGAAAGCGAACAGGCACAAGCTCCTTCCTGCGCCAGTCTGCAAGATTTAGATTTTTTCCATCTGATTGGGCTTGGCTGCGATTCCCCATTTCCAAAAGCAGCCTCATGCTTTTTCCATCCTGTCCAGGAACCCCTGCGCCTTTTTCCTTATTTCCCCGCCCCCAAGAGGCACGAAAACCGCGCCCTGGTCTGGCTGGCCGTAGATGAGCGTTCCCCTGCCTGATTTTGCCATGACAAGAAGGGAGGACAAATCATCCTCGCCAACCACGAATACTGCGCCCTTTCCTTCCCCGAGCATCTTTTCCACTGCCTCAACCAGGCTGTCCGAAATCTGCCCTGCCCCGGAAAGCACAACGAATGCGTTTTTCGCGTGCGGTGCGAGCGCCTTTTTCATGTCAACGTGAATTTCCACCCGCTTAATCTTGAAGTCGAAAATCAGCATTTCAGGAGGCGAACCCGCTGAGATAATGTCGAATGCGCACTGGTCGCCCACGGTAATTAACGGGCGGGCAGCGCCTTGAAGCGCCTTTTGGAAGCCCTCGCGGGTAACAAGGGCGCCAAAGGGCTTTCTCACTTCCTCACGCAGGCTTTCTGGCAATATCAGCATTTGCTCATCTCAATATCCTCGTTCCGCCATCGGCCCTTCCAACTATGACGACGGGCTTTTTATGCGCGAAAATCCCGTTGTCAACTACGCCAGCTATTCCGTTTATCTCATCCTCGAGCTTTTCGGGTTTCTCCACGCTCTGGAAGTGCGCGTGAACTATGAGGTTGGAGTTGTCGGATATGAACTTGCGCCTGCCGTCCTTGCGGGTCTCGAACTTGGTCGCGCCAAGCTCCATAAGGTCGCGCTTGACCGCCTCCTCCGCCATGGGGATCACTTCCACGGGTATGGCGCCCGAGAGGCGCTCCACCAGCTTGCTTTCCCCTGCCATGACGTAGAATTTTTCGGCCCGGTAGTCCACGATTTTCTCCCGCACCAGCGCCCCGCCCAGGCCTTTGATTAGGTTTAGGTCCCAGTCCACCTGGTCAGCCCCGTCGAATGCCGCGTCCAGCTTTTTTATTTCGTCAAAGCCGCACAGGCGCATGCCCAGCCTGAGCGCCTGCGCCTCTGAGGCTTTGGAGGTGGCTATGCAGCAAAGCTCCAAGTACTCGCTTGCGTTCTTTTTCCCTAAAAGGTCGATGAATATTTCGGCAGTGCTTCCTGTCCCAAGGCCGACTGACATGCCTTTCTTTACAAAACGGAGCGCTTCGTGCGCCGAGGCGTACTTTGCAGGGTCCATGCCCCGTTCTTGCGCTGGTAATATTAAAACGGTTGCTTTGCCCTTGCGCTTCTAAATCGTTTTCAGCAGGTCGGCTTTGGTTATTATCCCTGCGATGTCCCCCCTGTCCATCACTAGGACGGCCGGGTAATGCTTGAGGAGCGCGGCAACTGCTGAAATGGGCGTGGAGGGAAGGGCGGCGGGGAACGACTGTTCCATTGCCTCGCCCACTGTCAGCCTGGAGATTTTTTTCGGGTCTGAGGAAAAGTGGGAAAGCACAGCCTGCTCGGAAATGCTCCCCACCACGCG
>Ga0209211_10010670_pt1 | contig 11913 bp, 14 predicted proteins | sample RifGroA2_FD_183992 | JGI IMG/M metagenome (GOLD analysis project Ga0209211, IMG submission 183992) | Groundwater microbial communities from Rifle, Colorado, USA - Groundwater A2 (SPAdes) (version 2) | ecosystem: Environmental > Aquatic > Deep subsurface > Groundwater | place: Rifle, Colorado... | reverse complement strand
CGCAAAAATGCTTGCATACATCGGATCAAGACCTGAAAACCAGGACAACAGAACCACGTAAACATGATATAACCACGGCACCCATTGTATCTCACCTAACATCTGCCCATTCTCAAAAACTGAGCCGCCATAGTAAATATGGTAAATGCTACCAAGATGATTCCAAAGGTCCCCGCCGTAAATCGGGCTTGGGAGCTCCTTGAACGTACTGAGAATCTGGAAATTGAAGAAGGCCACTACTAGTGAAGCAAGTATGACGTAAAGAAGCTCTTTTTTCAGAATTGACATTGTATCATACTGCTATCCAAATGAAGGTATAAAAAGGGAATTCCCTACCTTTAACCTATATGAGAATCTGCATGCTTGTCGAAGATTACCCCCCAAAACTCGGTGGCGGAGGGATGTTCGTTAATAGCATAGCCAAGGAACTGGCAGCAACAGACGAGCAGATAACCGTGGTCACACCATCATACAACGGAGATTCTGAGATTTCCGAACCTAATGGAAACAACGCAATTCATGTAATCCGGATTGGAAAAAGACGAATTTCTTACTTCTTTAAAGGAATTCTCAAATTGCTATCTGAACCAAAATTCGATATCTACCATGCACATGGTCCGCTTCCGGGTTTAATGGCAAGGATTGTTTCTGCGATAAAGGATGGCAGCACAGTTCTTCATATTCACGGGTTCCGCGAAGAGAACGTTATTGGAAAACTAAAATTCATGGGACAGAACTTCATTCTCAAACTTGGTTATGACAGGATAATAAGCGTTGATTCCGAAAGTGCGAAGCGAATTAATGAAATTGGTGTTCCGCACGACCGGATAGAAACAATACCTTGCGGAGTGGATACAAAATTGTTCGCTCCGGACCAGGGAAGAAAAAATAATCAGATTCCAGTTCTTCTTTTCGTTGGAAGACTTGAAAAGGTAAAGGGACTTAACCTTCTTCTTGAGGCGATACTGGGTCTAAAAGATAACGGACTAAACGTGTCCGCGTACATCATAGGAAGCGGAACATTAGAAGATGAACTGATGGCAGATGCAAGGAAAAAAGGGCTTGATAATATTAAATTCATAAACTCGGTAAAGCATGATGAACTTCCAGAATGGTACAACAAGGCAGATTTGTTTGTGTTGCCGTCAATCAGTGAGGGTATGCCACTCGTCCTGTTGGAAGCTATGGCATGTGGATTGCCATCTGTGGTTTCTGACATAAAATCCATGAAAACAATTGCTGAAAAAAGTGGAGCAGGGGTTACGTCTGAGTGCGGAAACTCAAAATCGCTGGCAGAGACCATAGAAAATGCGCTGAACCAAAAAGACTCGGAAAAACAAAAACTCAGGAAAAATGCGCGGGATTTTGCAATTAAAAACTATTCATGGGAGAACACGGTTCAGGGGATAAAAAAGGTTTATAGTGAAGTCGTTGGGAACTGATAAAAAAGGCATACAATGAAGTCGCGAGGAAATAACTATGGTTCTTGAAAAGATACTCAGCCTGATAAGAGATAAACGAAATCCGATTTACTTTCCGATAAACTACGCAAGGGCACAGGAACTAAAGCACAGACTAAGCTCAATAACTCTTAGACCTCAGCAGATTGATTTTGCACTGACATTCGATGTTGAATATGACTTTGGTTCTGCAGGAAAAGAGGACTGTAGATATGTTGAACCATTCCTTACTGAAAGCGCAAAACTTCTGAAGAAGATTCCATCAACATACTTTGTTCAGGGAAATTTTGTAAAACGATTTTCTACACAATTAAGAAGGCTGCAGCAAGATGGGCATGAGATAGGATTACACGGATATGCCCATGAACCCTGGGGCATTGAATGGTTTGTAAAAGAAGAGATACCGACCAGAACAAACAGGGAAAGACTGCTAAAGCGGGCATTAAAGGAATTCCAGGCGGCAAAATTAAAACGCCCGATATCGTTCCGTGCTCCGAATATGGCAATTGATATTGAATCTATAGAAGCCCTCTCAAGACATGGATTCGCAATAGATTCCTCTGCGCCGTCATATACCGGAATACTTCCAATAAAAAGCACCAGAAAGAATATTTGTGAAATTCCGGTTTCTGTAAACCCGCTTCCGGAATTCAGGATTAAGATGAAAATATTGCCGCACGCGTATTACAGGGTATTCAACATGGCAAACCTTTGCGGAATGAACGACGAAGAATTCCTGACATATGTTGATGACATAATCAAGTGCCAGCTTCTTCTGAAACAGAAACCATTCCTTGTTTTCCTTGCACATCCATGGGAGTTCTATGGAAACGAGCGGTTCAACTATTGTTCAACCAAGAACTACGCACTGCTCGAAAGAAGAATTGAATTGTTAAAAGAAAGATTTGAAATCAAGTTCCGCACTATTTCCCAGCTGCACTCTTCTTATGGTCCTCAATAAACTGCGCAATCCCCTTATCAGTTAATTCATGCTTCCACAATTCTTCATAGACCTTTGGCGGGATTGTCACGATGTGTGCTCCGAGTTTTGCTGCTTCCTCAACATGCTTTACCGAGCGAACCGAGGCAACAATTACTTCGGTCTTAAACCCATAATTGCGGAAAACCTGCAAAATATCTCCTATGAGTGCCATTCCGTTCTGCTTTACATCGTCAAGCCGACCGACAAATGGAGAAACATAGGTTGCCCCTACCTTTGCAGCAAGAAGCGCCTGCGAAACAGAGAAAACCAGGGTAACATTTGTTGCAATTCCTTTTTTTGACAGGACGCGGACTGCCTTCAGCCCTTCCTGGGTCATTGGAACCTTAATGACTGCATTTGGAATCCAAGTGATGAATCCCTCTGCTTCCTTTACCATCTCGTCTGCGGTCATCCCAACGCCTTCTATTGAAATCGGACCTTTCACTACTTCAGCAATCTGCTGGATTACGACCTGATGATCCTTTCCTTCCTTCATTATTATTGTTGGATTGGTCGTAATGCCATCTACCATGCGCAATTCCATTGCGGATTTTATTGCTTCTACGTTTGCCGTATCTAGGAAAAATTTCATATTAAATCACCTTGCCTTGCATTGTTTCACGCGTTTCCGGAGTTGCGGTTGCAGCGTTGAGCACCGCGGACATAAATAACACCTCAAACATTCAATACCCAAAATAATGGACTCGAAACTCTAAAAGCTAACCATCTTATCGCTCTCTTTTACCAGCGCATACAAATCCTTCAATGATGAAACCGGGCAAAGATTCGTCCCTTCCTGATGCCTTGATTTCATACATGTGAAGCATGCCATTATTGAGCCGCCGGCATTCACGAACTTATCTGCTTCTGCACGCGATGGATATTTGTCAGATGAATATTTTTCATATTCAACTGAGCGGGCTACGAGAAAAACCTTTGCATCATCGCCTTTTTCCTTTGCCATGTTCGCCAGGCGGAATGCATTCCAAGTTGATTCCGGATCACCGGATGTGATTACTATTGCGAGTTTCATAATATCAACCTCTCAATTCTTGCATTCCCTGCAAGATGATCTTTCCATAATCTAACGCCTCTTTGAACAAAACCGCATGTTCATTTACGTTGTACAATCGAGCCATTGTCATGTTTTTCAACCTGAAACTATTTCCTCTTCATCCCCGCTACTGCCTCTCTAACTGTTTTTGCAATCCCTTCCGCATCAAGCGAATAATGCTTCAAAAGCTCCATCGCGTTTCCTGATTCACAGAAACGGTTATGAACTCCATGCCGAACTAAAGGAACAGGATGCTCAAGACCCAAAACACCGGATCCGGAACCCAGGACGCAAGACTCAGAACACAAAACTTCAGCTATTGCGCTTCCCATTCCTCCATCAACCTGATGCTCCTCAACACTCACGAGTAATCCGCATTTCTCTGCCATTTCAATAATCGTTTTCTTATCAATCGGCTTAATCGTATGGCAATCAACAACTGCAGCATCAATTCCGGCTGCTGAAAGCAATTCCGCAGCTTTTAGTGCTTCATGAACAATAGGACCGCACGCGAATATTGCAACATCTTTTCCGTCACGGTAAACATTGGCTTTTCCAATCTCAAATGGAGTTTCGGAAGTAGTAAAAACGGGCAATTTTTCACGGGAAGTTCGAATATATGCAGGTTTATGTAATGCTGCGGCTGCATGAACTGCTTTTTTTGTTTGCTCCATGTCAGCTGGCACAATAACAGTCATATTAGGAAGAACACGTACGATTGCAATGTCCTCAAGTGCCTGATGAGAAGCACCATCCGGGCCTACTGTAAGACCGGTATGGGATGCGTGAATGATAACCGGGATATCATTATAGCATATTGAAACGCGAATCTGATCCCAGTTTCTTCCTGGTGAAAATACTCCGAAAGCTGAAATGAAAACAATTTTTCCGCATGATGCAATTCCCGCGCCAACACCTGCAAGATTCTGCTCTGCAACACCAACCTGAACAAAACGGGTTGGAAATTTTTCCGCAAACCAGTGCGTTCGAGTTGATTCTGACACATCCGCGGACACGGCCCAGACATTTGGATTGCCTTCCCCAAGCTCAACAAGACCTTTTCCAAATCCATCCCTGCTTGCAGCTGATGATTTCGGCGCAAGCGGATTTTCAACAAGCTTCATTTCGGTTCGGATTGCCATAAGGAATATTCACCTGGTTATCATTTCGCTCTCATTCCAACATCAATCTCTTTCATCCCAAATTATTCTGCTTTCAATCCCTTTCATCTTCAATCATTTTCCTCTCAGATTCAAGCGTTGAAATCGCATCATCAGCCTGTTCTTTTGAAGGAGGCTTTCCATGCCACTCAGTGAGAAATTCCATAAATGGGATTCCTTTACCTGGAATAGTATGCGCAATGATCGCTGTAGGCTTTTCATAAATCGCCTTGCTTTCTTCACAGGCCTCAATGATTTTTTTGATATTGTGACCATCCACATTGATTACGTGCCAGCCAAATGAACGGTATTTATCTGCAAAAGGCTCAAGTGGCATAACTTCTTCAGTAAATCCATCTATTTGTATGTTATTCCGGTCAATTAACACTGTAAGATTACCGAGTTTGTATTTTCCTGCTAGCATTATGGCTTCCCAGGTCTGGCCTTCGTCATGCTCACCATCTGACATAATACAATAAGTGCGCCAGCGTTTTTTCTCTGCCTTTGCAACAAGTGCCATCCCAACTGCTTGTGAAAGTCCTTGACCTAATGGACCGGATGAAGTTTCTATTCCAGGTAATATAGTGCGATGAGGATGACCCTGTAAGCGACTTCCAAGCTTCCTAAGCGTGAGCAGTTCTTCCTTTGGAAAATACCCTGCGTTTGCCATTGCAGCATACATCACCGGGCAGACATGGCCATTTGAAAGAACCAGCCTGTCACGGTCTGGCCAGGTTGGATTTTGCTGGTCATGATAAAGAATATTGAAGTAAAGAGCGGTGAAAATGTCTGCAAGGCCTATTGAGCCGGCAGAATGTCCTGATTTTGCCTCAAGAAGCATGTGAACTACATCCTGCCGTATCGTATTTGCAATGAGTTTCAGTTGCCGTATGCTTGTAACCTTGTTAAATCTAACCATAGCCAGCACCGTGTCTTGCAGAAGGGCGAAGTTGCGCCAGCGATTTCTTTATCTCAACTGCGAGCATTGTGATCGCATTTTTTACATCTGACGCTGAGAAAATTGCTGAGGCTGCTGCAAGTTTGTTTGCACCAGCTGCTACTGCAGCACCAATAGTGTGAATATTAATTCCGCCATCAACTTCAATATCAAGCTTTGGAAACAATGAACGAAGCCGGGCGATTTTGGTTTCCATGGTTGCGATGTATTTCTGCTTGTCAAAACCAGGGTGGACTGTCATTATAAGAACCCGTTCGAATTTGTCCATAAAAGGAAGGATTTTTTCAAGAGGAGTGTCTGGATTGATTGCAATTCCAAGCCTTCCTCCAGATTCTTCAACTGCCTTGAAAACTTCCTCGAAATCATCCTTTGTTTGCAATGCCTCTGCATGGGGGATGTGGATGTGCGGACCTTTTATTTTTCGAATCCATTCCTGCGGACGACTCACCATCCAGTGGAATTCATATTGAATGCCTGATGGAAGGTCCTTGAGGGCATCAACACCGATTGTTGTGTTTGGAACAAATTTTCCATCCATTACATCGATCTGGACTGTTTTAACGTAATTAGAAACTGCGGCAAGGCGTGACATGAGCTCTTCCCTGCTCTTCACCAGTATGGCGGGAATAATCTCAATAGTCATGACACTAACCCCCTGCAAATTTAAACAATCCCTCCCTCGGATTATAAAAAAGTGATAATATTAGCAACAAAAGATAATAAAAATGATTTGGTTAGAAAAGGCGCAGGAGTTTTTTTACATAATCCTCTTCGGTTATCTTCTTACCATGCCCAGGATAAATTGTTTTGATTTCCAATTCCGCCAGGCGCTCGTAGCTGCCGCGCAATTTCTCTGGCTCGCTTGAAGGAAGGTCTGTCCTTGGCATTGAATAGTCTGGGAAAATCGTATCCCCGGCAAAAAGAATCTTGTTTGCTTCATTGTAAAGGCAAATAGCACCCTTTGCATGCCCTGGGGTTTCTATGACCTGCAATGAGATGCCGGCACCCTGCACTGTATCGCCCTCTTTGAGCGGATCTACACTTACATTCGGGAATTCGTATTCAAGAAACGAACAAAGCGCATAGCGATTCTTCTTTTTCGAAATAACATCAGCAGTGAATTCGCTTGCGTGGATTTTAGTTGGATTTGTGAAATTGATTGGATTTGTTCCGCTCGCCAAATGCGAAATCATGTGGCTGCTGCCACAAGCTTTCAAGTTCCTGTCGGAACTCGAAACGCGATACGCGAAACCAGCCAAACCAGCAATATGATCGCAATGTTCGTGAGTAATAATAATTTTTTTAATTCCGCTCGGAAAGACTACTTCTGCTGGCGCATCAATTAGCAAATCTTCGATAACATATCCATTGCAGCTTCCGCAGAGGGTCTTGACACCAACCGAATCCATATATAAAATTTGGCAGCGAAAGAAATAACTAGGCAACGGAAAGAGCCTCGGTTGAATACGAACGATTTTGGATACGGAAGATTTCATGATAGTTGGAATAGACCCTGGGATAAAGGTCGGCTATGCGGTGATTGACCTAAACGGAAAGCTCACTGGAGCCGGATGCGTAAAGCAACGCGATGCTGGGAAAATAGCTGGGCTTATTTCGGAAATAGGAACCCCGCACGTAATAGCAACCGATGTAAATCCTGCACCTGAACTTGTAAGAAAAATCTCCAGAATATTTCACGCGAGGATATACACTCCGATTCGCAATATGAGCAGGGAATCAAAGATGATTATTGGAAAGGACATTCTGAATCCACACATAAGAGATGCCTACGCAGCAGCAATAAAAGCATACAGAAAATACAAAAACAGATTTAAAAGAATTGAAACGGTTTATCCTGAACGTGCGGAACAATACAAGGAATTGATTTTGAAAGGATATGCAATAGGGAAACTGGCAAAAGATTAGAAGAATGCACAGAAGTGATGGAATGATGCTTGGAGAAGGGCAGGAAATAGAAATAACCGGAATAATCATGCGTTCGCAAATGATCAGGGGACAGAGCATTGCAACAATTACCAATGGAAACGAAACCTACAAAGTAATTGGAAAGGAACCGCTTGCTAACGGAATAGCAAAGGTAAGCGGAATTCTTGGAGAATCGGAAGGGGAAACCGTGTTATACGCCAACTCAGTTGAAACAATATTCGGGGATTTGGCAAAAAATGAATGCAAGAAAATAGCAGAAGGGGCTGGCAAAACAATTCCGATTATGGATATTGAACCGCTTGTTACAGACGAAATTATGAATGCGCTAAAACCTAAAATAGCCGAAGCAGCGCGAAAAATCCTCACTGCCAGGAAACTTGGTAGATTCATCCTTCTGAGATTTCACGGAGATGCAGATGGAGTAAGCGGAGCGATGGCACTTACAAAATTGTGTAGGATGTATGCGATCCAGCAAAACTCCGCAGTGTATTCGGTTAAGGATGCGATGAAGGACCTTGCACAAATCCATTATGAAACAATGCCGCTTGTTATAATTCTGGACTTTGGTTCAAGTGATGAAAGCGCTGAGGGAATCCAACTTCTGAAGGCATCTGGTGCAGAGGTACTTGTTATAGATCACCACCCTTGTGGGGAAAAAATAAAGAAAAACTCGGATTTGTTTGTGAGTCCGTGGATAGTTGATGACGCGCAAAACGCGGAACACGAAACATTTGGCCCGGAACCCAAAACGCTAAACGCGAAACAGAAAACCGGAGACCCCTCCCAATATCCCGCAGGATATCTTGCAGTGGAAGTTGCTCGCGCAGGCGGATTAAATAACGAAAATTACGAAGTTGAACCGCTTTCCAGAATTTCATGCGCAGGAGATAAGAGCGGAATAATGAAAATTGATGAAAAAGACAAGGAACGCGCCCTTGTTCTTGATTACATGGCAAGCTATTCCGGATTCGGGAACAACCTTGACTTTTACGAGAATATTATGAAAAAACCTGAGCTGTTCCAGTCAATGCTATTACAGGCAAAAGAGAAAATAGAACAGATATATGAAAGCGTTGGAAAAACCGCAAAGATCACTGAGGAAAGCGGGATAAAAATCGTTTCCATAGACTTGGAAAAACTCGCCAAAAAGCATGAATTTCCGAGCAAAGGAAAGATTGCAACCAGAGTATTTGAATCAACGCAACATGAATGCTCCAACACTGGCAAGCCACTTGTTGTAATCGGATATGGAGGTGGAAGCGTAGTGTTCCGGGTAAATGAAGATGCAGTTGCACGTGGGATAGAAGCAAACAGAATAATTGAACAAATAAAGGAAAGTATGCCTGATTTTGCTGAAACTGGTGGCGGACATGCAAAGGCAGCTTCAGTAAGAGTAAGAGATGGGTTTGAACAGAACGTGGCAAAGGAAGCGGTTGAGATAATTAAAAGGTTGGTCGGGTCCAAATCGATTTCTTAATAAGCTCAAAGAGTATGTTTCTGCCTTGGCAGCCATACCTTTTCCGCAACCCGTTTTTTTCTGTTTTCAATGCGAGCCAGGATAAATAGAAAATCTCCTAGCCTGTTCAAATAAACAATAAGCTCTAGCCTGAGCCTCTGCTTCTTGGAGAATGCAACTACTCTGCGTTCTGCCCTTCTGCAGATGGTTCTGGCAACATGAAGAAGCGATGCGGATTTTGTCCCGCCAGGAATTATGAAATGGCTTAGTTTGGGGAGCGATGCCTCCATTGAGTCTATTTCGTTCTCAAGTTCTTTCACGTCCGCCATTGAAACCTTTGGAATTCCGTTTCCGCTATTTGCATTTCCACCAGCAATCTCAGCTCCAATAAAGAATAATGAACGCTGCGCATTTTCAAGAAGAAGTTTAATGCGATGGTCGTCTAATGAGGATTCCGCAAGCCCAAGGATTGCATTGAGCTCATCAACGCTTCCGATTGATTCTATACGAGGGTGGTCCTTTGAAATGGATTTCCCTCCAAGAATAGAAGTTTCGCCCTTATCCCCGCGTTTGGTGTAGATGTGCATGGATAGAATTCAAGAGGAAAATTAATTAGGGTTGTGGTTTGGGTGCCTCAACCGTAAAGTCTGCCTTATTCTTCTCGACAAACGCTGCGAGTTCCGGGTTGGATTTCGCGGCCTCAATCGTAGCAATCTTAAATCCGTTAATAAATCTTCCGGCCACCTGCAAGTTAAATTTTGGATTGCCAGGATGAAGACGATCAGTTCCATCATTGTCGAATGCCTCAAAACCTGTCCCTTCTTTATAGATTACTCGAAAACCATTATAGTTTTTTGCAACTAAGGTCCTGTAATCAGAAGTTGTTGGTACGAATGTAACTGGACCTTCGCAGTAAATCCGCTCTATGACCTCTAAAAAAGATTTAATCTGAAATGGGTTGCTCATAATTGGTTGTCTTACATGGTTTTCTCCTGGTTTTGGTTTGTATGTCATAATAATCAGTATTTATTATGCTCCCGGGGGTTTAAAACCCTTTCTACTATTAAAAACCACTTAAAAAGAAAACGAATTAGAGTTATGATAAGATTTTCCGTTTCCTCACTCCGAACACTTCCGGATGCGCATCAATGAAATCAGCTATTTTTACGTCTTTCCGCGCGGCTTCGTGGACATCCATCCTAAACTCCCGTACCCAACCCATCACGGTTTCAGCAGTTAGCGGGCTTTTGATTTCCGCCAGCACCTGCGTTATTTCCGCAGGGTCAATTGAATAAAACAAGTTTACGTCTTTCCTGCGCCATCCTTTTTCAAGCAACGTGAGGACAAAGCCAAAGTTTTCAATAAATTTTAGTTCATGTCCACCATAATTCTTCGAGATGCCAAACAGCAGGCCTCCGCCACCGTATTCTATTTTTCTGATTCCGCGCGCCAATGTTTCGGTCATTGGAGACGTAGTTGAGGTTCTATTTCCCAATGCGATTCTACCGCCTGGTTCAGCAACAGATAAGTTGGTCATATCAAATCTCCCTTTACTGCTTTTTCAATTCGTGGGAATAAATATAAAGTGAAGGATTTAAAAAACAAAGCTCTGAACAATAATTACATGCAACGAGTAAAAGAACGAATTAGGTATCTTTTTATTAATCAGGCATTTCGCCAATGGCTATACCCTCGGGGTATTAGGGACTTGCCTTCAGAAGTTATGGAAAGAGAGGAAGACAGAATGCTAAGAGAGCAATATTTTGATAAAATTCCCGGATTTAGAATGGATGGAGATGGAGTAGAACTTAGATTAGAAAGCCTTACAGCTATTGGAAGAATGCTCGGAAAAACCAATTACGAACTGGCGGAGATATTTAAAGGAATTCACCCACGCAGGATACTAGAACATTTCGGACCAGATGTCCTATATCTGATACGGAATAATCTGGGCATATTTCATGAAGAAATGATTGGAGATATATTAAGACAATCTGGAATAGATCCAAGCTTTTTAGGGGTAGCGCATGAAACTGTGCACAAGTTTGAAGAAGAGAATTACACATCTGATATTGTCCGCGCAACATACGAACTTATGTGTAGATTTGATAGAGTAGTAAGTAGCATCGAACTACGCTGCATATTGGCTGCGAGTACCCGCAGAACGGATTTGGAATGTTATTCCTTAAAAACAGTAAACAGCACAAATAATAGTTTCGGTTATGGACCCGAAGTAGCATTAAAATTTGATAACGGAGATATAGCAAAGTACTCTCTGAATCTGGATGGAAGTATTGGATTTTTGCTTTTGTACAAAGACAAACCAACTGCAATCACCGCGTTTCATCCATCTATAAAAAGAAAAAAGTTGATTATATTGCAGATGCAAGGAGTTACACCCATTATAACTGATGGATATAATTCGATGCCAAGACCAAAAGAGCTGGAACGTGTAACTAGTCCAAAAGGACTCTTTAACCTAGACTGGAAAAAAGCACTTGTTGAGATATGCGCAGAAATTGCAAGAAGAATAGGTTTTGAAGAGGTTGGAATTCTAAGGGCGGAAAAGAATAAATGGATAGAACCAAATTCTCGAGGGGAAACTGCACTTCTGATTGAAAGAGCGCGAAGAATTTATGATGAAACTGCCGAAAGAATGGGATTCACAGCACCGGGAACTGATGGTATCTTGCTTAAGAGAGTTGCGGAACTTACTCTGTCTAAATCTTCTTCGTCCCATTTTCCTCTACATGTGCAGGATAGGATTGAACATCCAGAATCAGTCCAAAGCAGCCTTGAGCTGTCTTGACCACACCTTGTTAGGCGTTTTCTTCAGCCATTCAACATACGCATCTATGAATTTCAGCCGCTCCTCGCGATTCTGTCGTATCTGCTC